>CAJHXR010000204.1_pt1 | contig 12612 bp, 10 predicted proteins | sample 9198421 | NCBI WGS metagenome assembly CAJHXR01 (sample SAMEA7708331, study PRJEB35096) | sediment metagenome | biome: marine neritic benthic zone biome [ENVO:01000025]; feature: sediment [ENVO:00002007]; material: shallow marine sediment [ENVO:03000034] sea grass bed [ENVO_01000059] ... | reverse complement strand
CACAAATCCTACGCGAACGAAAACAGACTGCCCTTCCATAATGAACGGATGGAGTTTCTCGGAGACTCCATCCTTAGCTTCGTCGTCAGTGATCATCTTATGAAAACGTGCCCCGAAGCGTCCGAAGGAGACCTTTCGAAACACCGGGCGGTTATCGTCAGCGAACCGTCACTGGCTTCGATTGCCCGCACAATCGGGTTGGGCGATTATCTCATGCTTGGTAAGGGAGAAGAACAGACCGGGGGGAGAGACAAAGACTCACTCCTTGCTGACTGCCTCGAAGCGCTCATCGCCTCAGTATACCTGGATGCAGGAAACGAGAAGGCCAAAGCCTTCGTTCTTCGCTTTTTTATCGATAGTATCGGAAATACCTGCTCGTCAAACAGTACCCTCGACTTCAAAACGAAGCTTCAGGAGCGCTGCCAGGAGCGCATTCGGCAGCTGCCGGAATACCGTGTTGTGTCTGAAACAGGACCAGATCATCAGAAGGAGTTTGCCGTAGAGATACTGATCCAGGGCACTGTTTACGGTCGTGGCGCCGGAAAGAGCAAAAAGGAAGCTGAGCAGCGCGCTGCCGAGGAAGCGCTGATGAAATTCTCAGAAAACAGTAGTCAGTAGTCAGTAGTCAGTAGTCAGTAGTCAGAAAAGGATAACAAAACCATATGCATTCGGATCTTCATCCTGTCAATCCTCTCTGTTAACTGTAAGTATTCAGCATTCTGTCTACTGTATTCTGATGTCCCCGTATTTAAAACTTTGCATTTTGCACTTTTCATTTTGCAATTTGCATTGAGGATGAACCTGGCTCCTGGCTCCTATTTTACCTTACCATGATCATCCCCTTCTTCATACCCCACTCAGGCTGCCCGCACCAGTGCGTGTTCTGCAATCAGAAAAACATAACCGGCAAATCCCGGCAGGCGGATGCAGCTGCAATCCCTCAGACGGTCAAGACATTTTTGGACAGCCGAACCGGGCAAGAACCCGTTGAGATAGCATTCTACGGAGGAAGCTTCACCGCTCTCCCCCTCCAGAAGCAGAAATCGTATCTGCATGCCGCAGTCCCTTTCCTCAGGTCAGGACAGGTTCAGGGCATCCGTATTTCAACCAGACCTGACAGTATAAATCGGGAAACAATCTCACTATTGCGTGAGTATCATGTCGGGACAGTAGAACTCGGCGCGCAGTCCATGGACGACCATGTGCTCACCCTCGCCGGTCGCGGCCACTCTGCCGGCGATACCGTGAATGCCGTACATCTTCTGAAAGAATGCGGCTTCACCATCGGTTTGCAGCTTATGCCCGGCCTGCCCGGAGATTCATACGAGATTTTCGTGAAAACCGTGGAACAGGTCATGAGGCTGAAACCTCACTTCGTGCGGCTCTACCCCGCTCTCGTAATCAGGGAGACGCCACTCGAAAAGCTTTACCGAACCGGACGCTACATACCCTTATCGCTTGATGAGGCGGTAGCCTTGTGCGCCGACGCGATGGTGCGGTTTGAGCATGCCGGGATCAAGGTAATCAGGGTAGGACTCCAGCCCACGAAGGAATTAGAAAAGAAGGGTACCATCGTGGCCGGGCCGTACCATCCTGCCTTCAGGCAACTGGTGGAATCCTCACTCTTTCTGGATGCAATGCGGGCGGAGTTCGCGGAAAAAAGAAGAGACAAGGGAACAGCAATCATCAGCGTCAATCCCTCGGACCTGTCCGTCGCAACCGGCCAGAAACGTTCAAATATTGCCATTCTGAAGCATGAATTCGGCATGGACGTCAGCATCCTGCCGGACGAAACCATACCGCGCGGAGCCATACAGCTGCAGATCAATCCCGCTACCCACGGTGGCTACCCGCCGTGAGAGCCCTTTCTCCGTCAGTCCTTTCCGGCCCGTTGGAAATGCGTATCAACAGGAATATATTCCTTCACATAATGCCGTGCGTGATGTATGGTAATCAGTTTTTTAAAAAAAAGGATGGCACCGAACCCGGTAACGATAAAGAGGTTATGTACGGGGTCTGCCGTCCCAAAAAGAACGTTCATAAGAGATACAAAAGCCCAATAAAGCAGGATAACTTCCGCGATTGCATCCCCCATACCGAGTAGAGCATGCCCGGTATAAAAATATCCACCACCCGGCAGAAATATCGACAGCAATACGGCTTTTTTCATACTTCTGAATTCGAGACCGCACTTCCAGCAGGTATACACATTCGGCTCAAGAGGCGCCGTGCACTTCGGGCACAGGTGGTGGCGCACTCGGAAAAGCGATGTTTCTTCCCCTTGCAGCCGAAGGCTGGGCAACATTGCCCTAAGTTTTCTCACTTCTTTCACGGAGAGAAAAGTTTCCTTTGTCCCATTTTTATAGTTAACGGTGAATTTACGCCATGGCACGGTGGAGGCCTTTATCATCTGCACATCGCCATATCGGATCTGCGCGATAGAATGTTTTGGATCGTAGCTTCCCTTTGAAGGAAAATGAAGAATTCTTTTATTCGTCACCACGAATGCGCATTGCTTGATGAAGGTGCAAATCCAGCCTGTCGCAAGCAGCCCGAGCAAGCGGACAGGAGAACACCCGTGCATGGCAAGCAAAATCTCCTCCCCCGGTTCGAGAATCTGCTTCAACAGAGGCTTATATTTTGCGAGTAGCGCGAGTTGCTGTCTTTTGATGCTTTCCTTAAATTTGCCCTTTGGTGTTGAAAAGGCCGTTTCCTGATTCACCGGCAAACCGAATGTTTCTGCTTGCTGAACACGAACGTCCATCATTTACCTCCACGAGGCTCGATCCAGATTTCCTCCCCCTCGGCGACGAGCAAAAACATATTTCTATGATAGTAGCAAGACAGGCAATTGTCAATGTTTTCAACTGACCTACTTGACAGGAACGGCATCACGGTCTATGCTTATAAGCAGGATGCGGGAACAGAAACTACTCGGTGAGGGAAAAATGCTGCGATATTTGGTGTTTTGTGTATTCATACTGTCACTGCTTATGGGCACAGTCGCTGGCGGCGAACTCTGCGAGATGGAGCTGCATGACGGAAGCACGCTGTCCGGTGAGATTACGGCCTTCCAGAACGGGATCTATACCCTCAATTCAAAAAGTCTCGGGACCGTGGAAGTCCGGGAATCACAAATACGCACGATCCGCATGAATAAGGCGAAGGGAACGGCGGAAGGAAAGGCTGAAACGGGGCACAACCTGATGGATGCTCATGCCGGGATCAGCGACCTCCAGACGCAGATGATGAACAACGAAGAGGTGATGGATATCATCCGCTCCCTGCAGCATGATCCCGACTTTCAAAAACTCCTTGAGGACCCCGACGTTGTAAAGGCGGTTAACTCGGGAGACATCGCCTCGCTCCTCGCAAACCCGCAATTCATGAAGCTATTGCAGAATCCGGCAGTGCAGGAAATTAAAGACACGATGCAGAAATAATGCTCCCCCCTCATCTTTCCGTTTGAATTGCCATTGCTAACCATACCGTAATAGCCGTTTGCACCGGCCTGCTGTAATCAAAATCGCTTCGACACGGGAAAAAATATTGACAGAAGCATCCGTAATCGGTACTATCGTGAACGAACTTCACCTGCCTGTTCTCCCTCATTTCGGGAGCGGTTTTTCTGCGGTATCGCTGCCGCAGGCGATGCGAACCATGTTCACGCTGATGCGCAGAAGGGAACGACTACTTCCATGCCGATAACATACAAAGATGCCGGCGTCGACATCGATGCCGGGGAGCGTTTCGTCAAAAAAATAAAACCCTATGTAAGATCCACGTTCCGGCCCGAGGTGTTGACCCAGATCGGCGGGTTCGGCGGGCTCTTCGCCCTGAAAAAATACGTGAATCCCGTACTCGTGTCCGGCACCGACGGCGTGGGAACCAAGCTCAAGATCGCCTTTCTCACCGGGCGGCACGATACGGTGGGCATCGACCTCGTGGCCATGTGCGTGAACGATATTATTGTCCAGGGGGCGGAACCGCTCTTTTTTCTGGATTACCTTGCAACAGGAAAACTCCATCCCGATGCTCAGGCCGACATTGTCAAAGGAATTGCCGGAGGCTGCAGACAGGCCGGCTGTGCCCTGATCGGCGGAGAAACGGCGGAAATGCCTGCATTTTATGATGACGGCGAATATGACCTCGCCGGATTTGCCGTTGGCGTGGTAGAAAAGAAAAAAATCATTTCCGGGAACCGGATAAAACCGGGGGACCGGCTGCTCGGCCTTGCCTCATCCGGGCTCCACAGCAACGGTTACTCGCTGGTACGCGAAGTTCTGCTGAACCGTTCATCGTATACCGTTGATGATATTCTGCCGGAGCTCACAAAACCCCTTGGTGATGTCCTGCTCACGCCGACACGAATCTACGCGAAGACGGTCAGGTCCCTGATCAAGTCCTTCGACATCCGCGGCATGGCGCACATCACGGGCGGAGGCATAACGGACAACCTCCCGCGCGTGCTCCCGAAAGGAGTCGGCGCAATCGTCAAGAAGGGGACCTGGAAGATACACCCCATCTTCGGGGTGATTCAGCGACAGGCAGGCGTCGATGACAACGAGATGTACCGGGATTTCAACATGGGAATCGGCATGATCGTCGTGGTGCCGCCGAAGCAGGCCGCTTCAGTTCTGAAAAAAGCTCGTCAGCTCGGGGAGAAGGCCTACGAAATCGGTGAAATCGTCAAGGGGAAGCAGGCAGTCCGGTACGAAAAGAACATATGACAAGGAGCAACGTCAGCGCGATTGCGTATCCGAGCAACGAGGCGCCTTCTCCTTCGCCAAATTCCGGAATAACCCGAAAAAGGATTGCGTCATGAAAAAAATCAAGCTCGGCGTCCTCGTGTCGGGCCGGGGATCGAACCTCCAGGCGATCATCGATAACATCGAAAAAGGTGCACTGAACGCCGACCTGGCCGTTGTTATCAGCGACCAGGCCGATGCCTACGCCCTCGAACGAGCGAACAAGCACAACATCCCCGCGGTCCCTGTAAGTCCGAAAAAAAATGTGCCCCGGGAGGAGTACGATTCCGCCGTCGTTGCGGAATTACGAGCACGGCAGGTCGATCTGGTCTGCATGGCCGGTTTCATGCGCATCATAACGCCTGTCCTGCTCCAGGCATATCCAAACCGGGTCATGAATATCCATCCGTCCCTTCTGCCGACCTTCCCCGGACTCAGGGTACAAAAAAAAGCTCTCGACCATGGAGTGAAGTTTTCCGGCTGCACCGTGCACTTTGTGGACGAAGGTATGGACACCGGTCCGATCATTATTCAGGCGGTCGTGCCCGTGCTGGACAGCGATACCGAAGAGGTCCTTGCTGAACGTATCCTGAAGCAGGAGCACTCAATTTTCTCTCGGGCTATACAGCTCTTTGCCGAGGGCAGGTTAACGGTGAAAGACGGAAGAGTCTTCGTTCAGGGACATGAGGACGGTAGCAACGAATTCCTTATCAATCCATAACCGGGCAAGGCCGGGAGCAAAAGGCATCTTACGCAGAGCCGCAAATGGCCTAGAAGCAGTAGCGGCCACTCGTAGCCTAGAAGCAGTAGCGGCCACTTGAGACGCAAAGAAAAGCCAAAGAATTTAGACTGGATCAACAGGATGTAGAACTGAATGAATCTGCGTCTATCCTCTTATTCCTTACCCCTGTCTACAGTCTACTGGCTACTGTTTTCTATACGTTGCGACCTTTGCGCTTCGCGTTGAAGCGCCTACTGTTGGTTGCGAGAAAACATATGGAATTTCGGCCTGCCCGGTGATCCGGGGAAACACCCGCAGTCCGCGGCAAACATCGCTGAACAGCACTATTTCTTGAACACACTGAAAAATGTGTCCATTACTCCCTTTTCAAGCTTTGAAACAGCTTCGAGTTCGCCCGCATCGAGCCACACGCCGAGGCAGCCCGAGCATTTATCGACCTTCAGCCCCTTGTAATCAATTTCGATCAGCGCCATTCCGCACTTCGGGCACCTCATGAAATGGAGTTCCTTAAGCCTTTTCATTTCCCCTTCGGCGAGACTCTTTTGCCGTTCTTCTTCGGTTTTTTTCTTTCTTTCGTAATCCTGTCGCGCAAAAAACTCCTCTTCCTTTTCACTTGGCTTCATCGGCATTTCGCATATCCTCCTTAGTCTGATACCAATGGTGTTACCAAGAATAATTTCTCTTGTGAGCACAGGCACGCTCATTGTCAAGAGCATGAATGAATTACGGCTTGTATTCCGGATGCCGCGACCGGGCAAGCGCCATGATCCGGTCGTCGAGGTCCGGATGTGTCGCGAACAGCGCGGCCAGGCCTCTTTTTCTCCCGCCCGAGATCCCGAATGCGGCCATCTCGTCGGGCAGGTGCTCCATCCTCACCGATGCTTTCAACGACTCCAGCGCTCCGATCATGGGTTTTTTTCCGACCAGTCCCGCTGCCCCGCCGTCGGCCCGGTACTCCCGCCTGCGGGAAAACCAGAAGACAATGATCGATGCCAGGACCGCGAGGATAATCTCCGCCAGGATGGTCGTTATCCAGAAGGCGATGCCGTGTCCCCGTTCGTTCTTGAATACGACCCGATCCACGGTATGCCCGATCACACGGGAAAAGAAGATCACGAAGGTATTGACGACCCCCTGGATCAGCCCGAGGGTGATCATGTCGCCGTTGGCGATGTGAGACACCTCATGGGCCAGGACAGCGCGCACCTCGTCCCGCCCCATACCCCGAAGCAGACCGTGGGACACGGCCACGAGGGAATTATTTCTCCGCATACCCGTCGCAAAGGCGTTCTTGTCATCAGCCGGATACATGGCGACTTCCGGCATACCGATGCCCGATTTTTTTGCGAGGTCAGCAACGGTCCTGACGAGCCAGGCCTCGGTCTCATTGGCGGGTGACAGTATCGGCTTCGCCCCCGTCATCCTCTTCGCCATCCATTTCGAAAGGGCAAGACTGATGAAAGACCCCCCCATGCCGAATACAGCCGCAAAAATCAACAGCGATTCGTAATTCAACCCGTACTGCGTCAGATAGGGCTCGACGCCGAAGAGCCTCAGAATCGTGCTTAAGACGATAAGGATCGCCAGGTTTGTCACCAAAAAGAAAAGTACCCGTTTCATAATCTTTATTCTCCCTTTGTTCGCCAGTAGGCGGTATTGGTTCGATAGATAACTTTACAAAAACAGGGTGGAAAAGTCAATTTTTTTCGCCTCCTGTCGTAAGGCGGAATACCTTCTCCATGCTTTTTCACCTTGCCTTTTTTTTGCTTTTATACTACGGTTTCAGGAGGGCAGGAGCAACCTTCTTCAACGGTCAGAGACGATGATAAAAATACCTTTACCGAAATCGGACGAAAAACTGCTCGCCCAATGCGATGTCGACACCTTCCGCTCCGGCGGCAAAGGCGGCCAGCACGTGAACAAAACGTCGAGCGCTGTGCGGCTTCGCCACCGGCCTTCGGGAATCACCGTCACCTGCCGGCAGGAACGCAGCCAACACAGGAACAAGGCGATATGCGTAAAAAACCTGCGGGCGAAGATCCAGCGGCTCAACGTCGTCCCGGCACGGCGCATCAAAACGAAGGTGCCAAAACGGGTGAAGGAGAAGATACTCGATTCAAAGACGAGGGAATCGCTCAAAAAGAAGCTGCGCTCAAAACCGCGTGACGAGGATGCATAAGAGAACCCTCACCCGTGTTCCGTTGCTGCGCTCACGGGGCGGTTCGCCATCACTGGTCCAACGTCTCTCTGACCTTTTTTAAAAAATCTTTCGGAGAAACGGGTTTTGAGAGAATTCTGAATTCCTCTTCAAGAATACCTTTTTGATGGATAACGTCGGCCGCGTAGCCGCTCATAAAGAGGACTTTCCTGTCCGGATCCACGGACCGTATTTTTTCGTACACTTCCTTGCCGTTTTTCCTCGGCATGATCACGTCGAGGATGACGAGTTTTACCGTTTCTCTGTGCTTCATGTATTGTTCTATGGCTTCATCTCCGTTCACCGCCTCCACCACCGTGTAGCCGAATTCTTCAAGCACAAATTTCGACAGATCTCTTACTTCATTGTCATCCTCAGCCAGCAAGACGGTTTCCGTTCCTTCCATGAAGGATGCCCGCTCTCCCGGCTCCGCTTCTGCGACTGCTGACCTGATCAGCGGCAGATAGAGCGTAAACGTCGTACCCGTCCCCTTTTCGCTTTCCACCGTTATGTAACCATTGTGCTGCTTTACGATCCCGTAGATGATCGCCAGTCCAAGGCCGGTGCCTTTCCCGACTTCCTTGGTCGTGAAGAAGGGTTCGAAGATTCTTTTCATTGATGCTTCGTCCATCCCCGCGCCGGTGTCCGAGATGGACATCATGGCGTACGGTCCTGGTTCACCGTATCCATGGGCATTTATGAAGTCAGCGGTCATTTCGAATCTTGTCGTTTCGATGACCAGTCTCCCGCCATCAGGCATGGCATCACGCGCATTGGTCACCAGGTTTATCAAAACCTGGTCGATCTGGCCGCTGTCCGCCATGACGGTCATGACGTCATCGGCGAAGGACGTAACAAGCTCAATGTCCTCTCCGATGAGCCGCGACAGGAATCGTTCGACGCTTTTTATTATTTCCTTGAAATCTGCGGGCTTGGGTGCGATGATCTGCTGCCTGCTGTATGCGAGAAGCCGGTAGGTCAATCGGGCGGCCCTGTCTGAGGAGGAAAGAATTTGATCAACGGTATGATTCCGGGGATCATCCTTGTCCATTTTGAGGCGTAGGAAATTGCCATACCCGATTATAGCGGTAAGAATGTTGTTAAAGTCGTGTGCTATACCGCCCGCAAGCTGGCCCACGGCCTCCATTTTTTGGGCGTGACGAAGTTGCGCCTCCAGCTTCTTCCGTTCTGACAGGTCGCGAATGGCCACCAGGACAGCCGGTTTATTTTGATAAATGCAGGGAACGGAGGACACTTCCGCTTCCAGTATTGTTCCGTCCACCCGCACGAACCGCACATCGTCGGGTGGAAGAATTATTCCCTCGGTCACCATTCTCTGGATCCGCTCCCGCACGCTATGCCGGGAGTCCGGGTGAATGTAGTCCATAATCGGTTTGCCCGTCAGGTCTTCCGTTTTTTCCATCCCGATCATGCGCGCGCCGACCTTGTTGACGAAAATGATTTTTCCCTCACTATGCAGAACGATTGCATCAGGAGAAAGTTCGACAAGCAGACGATATCGCTCCTCGCTCTCCTTGAGCGCTTCTTCCGCCTGCCTCCGCGCGGTTATGTCCCTGAACGTAACGACCGCACCGGTCATCTTCTCGTTTTCCTTGATAGGAGTAGCGGCGTATTCAACGGGAATGCTCGTGCCGTCCTTCCTCCAGAAGACTTCGCCATCAACGCGGTGAACGTCTTCACGGCCGAGTGCGTCATAGATCGGACAGTCTTGCTGACCGGAAAGGGGTGCATCGGTTTCCCGGCGGTGACATATTTTGTATATCGGCTGGCCGATAAGTTCGCCAATCTCGTAACCGAGTAACGTTGCCGCTGCCGTATTGACGAACGTATGCTTTCCCGTGAGGTCCAGACCGAGAATACCTTCGTCCGCCGATTCGAGAATCAGCACATTCTGACGCCGCAGATGTTCCAGGCGCTCGGCGGACTCCTTGATGGAACAGTTTTGTCTATACAGACGGACCGATGCGTCATTGAGCGCCGACATCAACTGCTCTATTTCTTCTGAACTCGTATCAACCCTGATGGTCTCGCCCTTCTGCTCGCCCAGTTGTTGTGCAAAATGCGTGATTCTCCTCACTGCCAGAATATGGCGATTCAGAAAGAGCAATATCAGGACGATACTGACGGTCACGACCAGTACACCGGCAATGAAGGAATCCCTCCAGATTCGTTTCTGTAGGGCGGAAAGGGCATGAAGATTATAGTCGATCTTGATCCATCCCATCAACGTACCCTCCGCGATAGGATGCCAAATAGTCATCCTGTCGGCAACCGTATGAATATGGGAGACCGTATCATCAGGCGGGGTAAGCTCTTCAGGAGCGTAATCAACGAGGAGTCCTTCGTCACGGCTCCGCATGACGCGGCTGAGCACCGTTCCCTGCTCATCACTTATCGAGATGGACTCGATATTGGGGAACTCTGCTATCCTGATGAGCAGAGTTTCCATCGGCGCCAGGTCTTCGGTCAGCAAATAGTTGACGCTGAGGTTGGCGATATTTTTTGCTATGATGGCTGTTTGGTGTTGTATGGCCGTCGTCGCATCGCCTGACTGTACCCGTATGGTATGCCACGAGTGGAGCGCGATCGCCACGACCAGCAACAGGGATACCATCACCCCAAGCTGGAGACGGAGTTGCCGGGGGAATCTGTTCAGGAGTTTGTCAATCCCCTTGATCGTTCTTTTCCGCACGTGTCCGCTCCCTACTCCAGGCGAAGCCGTTCCAGCGAGCTGTAGTCTTTCCTGTAATCTGCCTTGACCGGCTTTGCCATCGCGACGGCTCGCAGCAGGGCCTGCGAAGACGGTTCTTTGGCCAGATTCAGGACCCTCGTGGTAAACATCTCGCGCACCGATGGAGGCACACGGGAGTGTGCGCTGATGGGATGGGCGGGAACACCCGGCGTACGGTAAATAATACGCAGCAGGGCCTTCAATGACTGGGGCTCCTTGTCCAATGTTTTGTTTACGCCGCCGCCGGCGGGGACCCTGCCGAGAATGACATGCCGGTAGACGTTGCTGTGCGTCGTAACATACTTCGGAGTAAAGGTTATCCGCTCCTGCTTCGTCAAAAGCGCCCGCAGGTACTGCGACGCGGCAAATGCGTTCGGAGACGGAAATGCCAGCATCTTGCCGTCAAGATCACGAACGGTCTTCACCGCGCTGTCGGCACGTACAACAAGAATTCCCACCAGCTGGCGGTGTTCATCCCGAACCAACGGGACATAACCCTTCGCTTTGTGGGTAAGCACTAGCTGATAAGGGTTCATGTATGCGAAATCAGGGACGCCCTTTAAAAGATCCAGCTCAAAATCCGGAATGGATTTATAGAATTGCAGCTTCAATTCGACCCCCATCTCCCGGGAGACTTTCTCCAGGAGAGGTGTCCAGTAGCGCTTGATAAGCAATGGCGGAAATTGTGGTACGACAGCAAAGGTGTACGTCCGTCTCTCCCCGGCGCTCGCCGGCACGGGGCTGCTCACGCCGACCAGGAGGATCAGAAAGCAAAAGCAGAAAACCGCATGTATCATTCGGATAGCAAAACCTGCTGCCGTCTTCTGTTTCATACCGTCTCCTCTCAGGTTAATACTGGAAACATCCAATGCGCTTAAAGAATGCAGGCTCCTGTGGCCGCGGTATCGCCCGGCATCATGACCCTTGCGTGCAAAAAAAACACTTCCCCGCAGCCCCTCATAATAACCGGCAATGGCGCCTTCAGCTATTCACATAATTATAACAAATAAATGACGGACTGTAGTGCTTTCGAGGGCCCCCTGAAGCCCGATTCGGGGCTGCCGATCATAGCGCTCTCGGTTGCGCTTTTGGTATGGACCATGAAAACGATCGCGGTGAACGGAGGTGAGTTTAAAAAAAACATGAAGAGGTTGAATATCTGGTCTGTACCGTGGTGAATCTGCTGCGATCTGAGGCAGGAATGGCCGCGCACTCGCGCAAGGACGGCATGGTGGTAATCAGCGGAAAATCTGGTGGACGAGAAGGGATTCGAACCCTCGACCCCCGCATTGCGAACGCGGTGCTCTCCCAACTGAGCTACTCGCCCACGAAAAAAAGGTGCTGTCATACTATCACAGGGACAAAATAAATCAAGGGAAAAAATGAGATAGCTGCCTTTTTCGGCCTTTTCATCGCCCTTCGCCGGCATCTCTTGCCGGAGCATGACGCAGGTTTTCCCCGCCACGGTTATTGACAAATCGCCCGATCTCGGCTATAGTATGCGGTGCTGCATGACGGTACTGTTACGAAAGGAGATAATTGACTGTGCGTGAAAAGGAGCGCGTACTGCGTCGCAAGCGTAAACGCAGACAGGAACGATTGAGAGAGAAACGCAAAGCGGCGATGGCAGAATCCGCCACGAAAAAGGGGAAATAGGCATGATGACCGGACGTACCTCCATGAAGGTGTGTATTACGGTGTTTGTCGGTGTGATCACGGCCCTGTTCGTACTCAGCAGCTGCGCCGCGAAACTGCCTCCGGAAGCCCCCTGGGAAAAGGACGCGCGGGCTCTCCTGGACCAGGCTGAGAAGGGCCTCTCGCGAAGACAATACAGCAAGGCAGAGGCGCTCCTGTCGGCCTTCGACACCAGGTATTCCGAAAGCAGGCAGATGGACAGGGCGCTCTATCTGCGGGGAGAAATCCGGCTGGCGCGGCGCGACTATCCCCGAGCACTCAGTTACTATAAGGAGGTCATCGAACGCTTCCCCGCTTCGTCGCTCATTCTCGAAGCGAAATACAAGCTCGGCCTGTGCTATTTCGAACTCAGGGAGTTCGATCTGGCCATCGCCAACCTGAAGGACCGGAGCACCATCAGTGATCCCGCCAAGCTCAGGCGCGCCGCGGAAATGCTTGCCGCCGCTTACCAGGAAAAAGAAGACTATATGTCCGCGGT
>CAJHXR010000224.1_pt1 | contig 12713 bp, 9 predicted proteins | sample 9198421 | NCBI WGS metagenome assembly CAJHXR01 (sample SAMEA7708331, study PRJEB35096) | sediment metagenome | biome: marine neritic benthic zone biome [ENVO:01000025]; feature: sediment [ENVO:00002007]; material: shallow marine sediment [ENVO:03000034] sea grass bed [ENVO_01000059] ... | reverse complement strand
TCCCCCGCCTTCCGTTCGTGTACGGAATCGACAGTCAGCGCTGCGTCATCGAGGGGAAGGGCTAGCAGGGCTTCGGCTGTTTGATTGGCGATGCTGATGGCCCTGTTCCTGAGATCGTTCGTCATGTTCGTGTTCATTGACACGAGGATCATGGCCAGCAACGCGAGCAGGGATACCATGATAATCACGATGGCGATCATCATCTCGATGAGCGAAAACCCGCCGCGCCTCGTTATCCATGATCCCGGCACCATGTCCCTCCCGCACTTCCTCTCGCCATCGCGGTTCTCAACCCATTCCCCCTTGACTCTGTCCATATCGGCTCTCCAATCATGCTGATTCAGGGTTCAATACTTGGTACAGTCATATTTGGCGTCCGCGGCATTCCAATGTCCCCTGCCCTCCCGTATTCTGTTCGTACTGACGACGATGCATCGTGACCATTTCGCCGTGATGTCCTCGATGATAATAGTCCTCCAGCCAAGGGCCCACCCTGCGCTCCGGGGCGTCCCGAATTGGTCGAAGATCAGAATATCGTCAATGAACGCGTTCCCGGCAAGAGAGTCTTTCATGACGACCGTGGCAGGCAGGGTTTTCGACACCGTTGCTGCTTCCTCCCGCATTCCATCGCAGGTGTCGGCATCGTAAGTATAGTCTCCATTGCAATCACGAAAGGTAAAAAGCGTGTACGCCGACGATGTCGCGAACCGGACACCGAACCCGCTCCCCTCCCGGGTCATGGCATTGACGCGCTGCCGCTGCAAATCGGCGAGCAGTTTCCGCGTCACGCTCGCCACGCGCTCCTTCCGGACGAAATCCATGCCGAGGGACGCAAAGGCCGCCAGGATGGCGATGATGGCCACCGTGGTGATGAATTCGATGATCGTAATTCCCCGCATGCCGCTCATGTACACGATGGCCTCCTGAAAACGCAGTATGACTGGAGGCGATCATAGCATAGCGGCCCGTCACACATATTCCATGATCCATTCGGGATGCAGCGACTATTTGGCAGGGCAAATTTTTTTTGACGGGAGGATATTGACGGAGATAGGGACAGGAACCAACTTTATTTTTAACCACCGTCCCGCCGGGGCGGGAACACAGGGCTTCGCCACACGGCAAAATCCAGGCATCTGGTTTAAAGTCGCAAAAACGTTACTGCTGCCATCTGTGTGTCCCCGTACTCCGGGACCCGTGGTTTCAATAAGGCTTGGCTTTTCTTTGTAAGCAGATTATGGTGCCTTGGCGAGAAGGCGGGACCAGGAAGGCAGTTCCATTACCGATGAATTATTTGACCTTCGTTGACGTGATCGTTATGTTCACCACATAGTTCGCAACGCCGCCATTCCCGTCGTCAACGTTGATGGCGGCTGTCGCCTTGCCCGTGAACTCCTTCGGCACCGTCCATTGGACCAGGCCCGAGCCGGAGTCGATGGTCATGCCTGCAGGCGCGGACCCCAGTGAATACTTCAAGCTGTCACCGTCGGGATCGCTCGCTGTTGTCTGGTAGGTGTATTGGCTGCCGTTAAAGCTGAACTTCCTGTTTTCGGCGATCATCGGCGGCATGTTCTTGATCGTTCGCTCCAGGTCAGCGTGCTGTCCATGCCGTTCTCCATCATAGGGTGTTACTCTGACGGATATACGGTCCCCCCGCTTGACGGGTCCCTCGATGGTCTTTCCCGTGCCGGCAGGTGCACCGTTCCGGGTCCATGCGTACTGCAGGGTCACGGGATCACCGTCGAGGTCGTTCCCCAGGGCCTCCACGCTCAAGGTGGCGCCGGGAAGGAGCCTGACGCCGGTGAGCTCAGGCGGTGCATTTGTAATAGTAATTTCCTCGGACAGGACTTCCTGACCATGGACGACCGCCTTTGCCTGTATCGTGACGCCCTTCTTGATCTCGAACATATCCCCTGCGTTGAGTTGTTCCGGCTCCGGCGTGGCCACCGGTTCTCCGTCGACGAGCCACAGGACCTGGGCATCGGAAAGGTCAAAACCCGCGGGGATCAGGGTCACAACGGAATTGCGGACCGGTTGCTTCGGAGTGAACGTCAGCGCATAGGACTGCGCCGCGCCCGGCGTTGTTGGTTGGGCAGTTTCCGATGCCTTGTCTGACGAGCAGGACACAAAACTAACGGAAAGGAGAAAACAGGACAGCACGGCGGCGAGGAGGCCGCCGGACAATGAAGAAAACCGTCGATCGATCATGAATGCTCTGGCCCTTTCTTCCTGCATGCATACTCAGTACTGGTACAGGATGGACAGCTTCACCCGTTCAGCATCGTTCGCGGCATTCCTTGCCTCGATCTCGATGGCATACAGGTATCCCTCTGCCGCACCGAAGAATGCCGATCCCCTGCTCGAAACGACCCCTTTATGCATATTGGCCACCTGGGCGCTCCCACCGGTATTGCCCTCATCGGTGTCGGCTATCTTTGCATAGACCACGCATTTGTGAGTCGTCCCCAGTTCCATGCTCATATCGTACGACGTGGCATCAGCGGGGTCAATGGTCACGGATCTCTTGCACTGTGCCGACCATTTCTTGCCATCGGCCATGATTTTCGTCACCAGGCCTGTATGGTCCTCTCCGGTACCGTCTTTACCCGTGCAGTTCACATCCGTGGTGATCACGGCGTTCATACTGAAGGCGTTCAGACTGTTCAGGTAGTTGGTGGTGTCCGTAGGATGCCCTCGCATCTCGATAAGCTGCCGGAACATCTCCGTGCCGCCGTCGGCGCACTCCGCCGTTGTTCTGTATTTTTTGTGCATGCCCGAGATCTGCGTGCCCGAGAAGATCATGTAGATCATGGCCGTCATGATCCCCAGTGATACAGCAGCCAGAATGAGCACAATGAGCAGGGCAACACCGCGTTCCGATCGCAGCGTCCCCTTCGCCCCTGGTCTGGTTTTGGTCCTCCTTCGGGAGAACGTGGCGGCATGAAAGCGTGTCATGATTAATCCCTCTCTTATCAGATAACCTGGATCTGCCACATCAGATTAGCCGGTTGCACGACGAGCGTGTACAGCTTCCACCGGTAGTGGCTCCCGTCGGGAATCGCGGTGAGGTCGTAGAGCCTCCCGAGATTGGGCCCTGCCTCGCCGACGAAAATCGAATTGGTCCCGTGGTTGTAGCTGCCGTCGTACTGCCCTTCCTGGGCGAGGATATAGACAAAGACCTTCCTGACCTGCTCCCGGACGTCATCGGCCGTCAGCGCTGTGATGTCCTGCGACTTGTTGTCCACTTCCCCGTCCTTGTCCGTGTCGAGATGGAAGACCACCTGCATGTCAGCGACACAGTCGAGAAGGGGCGTGGGCGTGTCCAGGTCATTTGTCGTATGGGACACAACGGCCTTGTACAGGATGCCTGTTCCCGGTGCGCACCGCGTCGGCACATCGGGAGCACCGGGCGCCGAAACATAATAATCGGCCCGGTTAAAGGGCATGGACAGATCAACGGAGTCATGAACGCCGTAGACCACCCGCGTCAGGATGCTCGACGTAAAGTCGGCGATGTTGCTGAACTGGGTGGAAAAGCCCGGCCCCGGATCGAGGTGGGAAAGTGTCCCGGAGCCCTTGCCACTGTCTACGGGCTCGAGGACGATGACCCGGTCCGTCGGGCTCAGGTCTTCCGCTGCCACGCCCCAGACCTTCGTTGTATCGTCGTTGTACAGAAAGGTCCATTTATGGGAAATATTGCTGCCTGCCACGCTGATTGACTTGATCACAAGATAGTCGGTGCCCGGGGCATACCGTGCGTCCGCAGTATTATCGCCGCTCACAATGGCCCGCGGCGCAGACGTCGTCGCATCGTTGAACCCGGCCGCGTATGCGTCTTTTCCGACATCAATTTCCTGATAGGTGGCCAGGTCTTTCCACGGCAGGCCGTACCCGGCGCTCTCGATGTCCCGCCGGAACAGGTCAAGGCCCACGATGCCCTCGACACTGGTCTCGACGATCTTGCTCTCCTGCTTGTACTGGTTCAGCAGCCCCGTGAACATCTGGGTGGCGCCGAGGATGGCAAAAACGAATATCAGGGTGGTGAGCAGCAGTTCTATCAGGGTAAATCCGGCTGTCCGCTTCATTTCAGGCTCCTCAAATCGTTTCCTGGGTCTTGATCCGCATAATGCTCGTGATCCGGTGCGTGTAGCCCTTTCCCCTCCAGGTCCAGGCGATGGAGAGGGTCACCTGCTTGCTGAACGTATTGATGTCCTTGATGATCCGCGTCGGCGTAAAGTTAAAGGGGCCGAGGGACGACCTGACCAGCCGCGCGACGACGGGCTCGACAACACCGGTGTCACTGGTCTGGGTCATATCAACATGTCCGAAGCGCAGGCTTCGGAGTTCGTTCATCCGCGCCGCAGCCACGTTGATCGCTTCGTCGCGCAGGATGTTCTTCATGTTCTCCCGGTACCCGATCACGGACATCTGCATCAGGGCGAGCCACACGACCATCAGGATCAGGACGGCGGCCAGCACCTCGATGAGCGACATCCCCCGGTTATCGAGTTTCACAGTTCGCACTGGTGCAGCCCCCTTTCTTGTCCGCCATCCTGCCCACGTTGATCCGGGTGGCTTCGATGACGAGACAATCGTACTCCGGATACGCTACCTTGCCGCTGCTTTTCACGATGCAGATGGTCCTTCTGTTGCCGTCGGCTCCGTCCAGGTCATTCGGGTCGACTAGGCCCCTCGTCGTAAAGGTGACGTTGTCGTCAGCCGGGAGGCTCCAGGCCAGCCCGTACGCCGGCACGAGACCGTCGTCCGACGCCAGGTCCTTCTGGAAGACCGCGGTATCCACGTTCGGGCCCGCGGTGTCGGGCACCCCGTTCCCGTCGGGCGCGTCGTAGGTGTCCTCATAGACCGTGTACTGACGGGCGGCCAGAACGATGAAATGCGCCCTGCTCCGCTCCATGGCGCGGACCCGCGTCTTCATGAGGTCGATGTGGAGTTCCCGTATCTTGGTCTCCACGGTGTACCGCTCCTGATACCCGCTGTAGGAAAACATCCCCAGGGAGATCAACACCACGATCAGGGTGATCACGACCAGGAGCTCGGTCATGGTGAACCCCGATATCCTCTTCGCCTGCATGCCGGACGCTGCCATTACCGCTCCTTCCGGTGGATTATTCTGAGGATCGGCGCAGGCGACGTCTGGACCGACAGGCCCTGTTGCGTCGGCGGAACACCTTCGAGGGCCGCGCTTCTCCTTCCGCCTCTGTCCGTAAAGGTCTTGCCGAGCTCGACCTGCTCGATATTTCCGGTGGAGACCTGGATGATGGCCCTGCCCCGGAGCAGGGTACCGGCGCTGCCGCCGGTATCGAATTTTACGGCCCAGATGAACGTCTTGCCGCCGATCAGGCAGGGGTCGTCATAGGGCTTGTAGGACGTAAAGAATATGACACCCGTTTGTATCGCGAGGGGGTCGGTGATGATCCGTTCGGTCCGGTAGTTACGCGCCTTGTCCACCGGGGGGTTCCCTTCGGCATAGGTGTACGTGCCGTCATCATCGAGGTTGATGTACCAGCCTTTGAAGGCAGCTGCCGCAGAGTCGATTGCCTCGGCAACGGCAGGGTCGTCGACGTTCGTGAGATCGCCCAGCGACAGTGCCGACGGACAGGTAGCAAAGTATTCCTTGCTCACCTCTGAGTAACAGGGGTCCTTCAGGCCGAATATCTGGCGCCGCGTGACCGGGTCGTCGGGGTCGTCGGCTATTTCATAGAAATACCGCCCCGCGCCGAAACCCAGCCAGAAGTTCTTCATGACCAGATTTTGCAGCTTCGTTATTGCCGACGTTATGGGCCCGACATTGTCGATCACAATGCCCCACTCCCAGGTGGCCGGGTTCGTGCTTTCCCTCGTCAGCAGCCTGCCCACGCCGCCCTGGGTCCATTCGGCGACGGACGCATGTTTCTTGACGTAGGGGACATAGACGGCGTCATCGGAATAGTCCTGGTCGGAGTCGTGGGTGGCATCGTAGAGCGAACCGGAAAAGGCGTTCGCGATGGTGGTGTCTTTCACCCAGAAGTTCGTGCCCTGTGTCCATGACCCGCTCCCGGGGCCGAAAAGATCGAGTATGAACATCTGCAGGTTCTGGTTCGACGCGCCCATGAACTGCTGCTGGCCCGTGTTGATCGGCCCGGTGGGACCGGAGCCGAAGACCACGAACCACTTGCCGTTCAGCGAAGGATCAACCTGGTTGGACGCGTTCTTGGTGCTGATCCGAACAACGGCCGGGCCTGAGGACGCGAAGCCCATGCCCGGGGTACCGTCCGCCGTGCCGATATCGGCCTGGGAGAACTCCCAGAGAAAGACGGGGTCTAATTCGTCGGTGATGTCGAGGGCGAAGTAGGACGAGAAACCCTTGCCCGGGGCCGGCGACTTGACGCACTCCGTGTCCTCATCACAGGAAGACGTGCTGTCCCGGCATGCTCCGCCGAGGCGCATACCGCCGATAACGATCGTCCTCCAGCTCTCGACGTTCCGCGTGCATTTCGTTATGTCCGACTCGGCGCAGGATGTGGGCTTTCCGATGGTCGCGTCAAAGACAAAGGGCGTGAGGTCCACGGAATAGAGGTGACAACTGGGATAGTTCACGTCGGCCAGGTGTTTCAGGTAAGGCAGGACGTTCTTCGGTATGAAAGCCCAGACCTCCTTCCCGAGCTCCGCTGCCGTCCCTTCCAGCCTCGCGGGCTGGAGCTGTTTATTCTGGCCGGACCAGTCGAGCGATAACGTGCCGAGCTTGAAGGCATGGAGCATGCCGTCGTTCGCTCCGACGAATACCGTGTTTCTGGCCTTGTAGCGGCTCGTTGTCGTATACCGGGATTCGTCCGGCGCCGATGACAAGGGCGGATCCAATGAGTAGCCGTAGGTAATGTCTCTGTAAGCTTCATGGTACCAGTTCAGCGGTATGTAGGTGGACAGCTTGGGTGTGGAGTTCAGGATATCGCCGAGTTTCCAGGTATAGGGCCCCACGCCGCCGATCGTTGCCGAGCGCTGCCGGTAGTCAGGGGCAAACCCGCCTATGGCCGGGACAAAGGGTGTGTCCTCACCCCTTGTCCACCGGATGACGGCTTCCGATTCCTTGTTGTCCGCGACGAGCTGATACGCGGCGAGCTCCGCCTTCGAAACAGGGTCGAACTCATATTCTATCAGGCCGTTCGGTGTCGCCGTTCCGGTCACGTTCACCGTCCAGATCTTCCTCGGATCGGCACCGAGGAAATCGCGGCTCCAGAGCATGGAACCGGCCTCCCAGAGGTTTCCGACTGATTCGATCTCTATGTCGGGGACGAGGGCGGGATTTTCCGGCGTCCCGTCACCGTCCGCATCGGGCCACCGCGTGGCCATGGCTTTCTCGAGGGTCATATCGTAGTAGAACGAGGTGACATAGTCTTTTTCCGTCGCCGTCGTTGCCAGGTTGAGCACTTTATCGCCGTCGTCTTCCCGTATGGTGCTGTTCGCGTATCTCGGGTCCACATAGAACCAGAAGTTCGAGAGCTTGCCGATCCACTGGATTTCCTGTGATCCGAAGGTCTTCGTCGGAAAGAATATGGCCTGGACAAGGTTCGCGCCGCTCCCTTCGCCCGACGCGAGCACCGACGCAGCCGTCCCGGAGACCGTCTCCGCCGCTATTTCGTAGAAGGCGTTCTGCAGCTCCTGTGCCAGCTCTTCCGGTTTGTCCGCCTGCCGCATGGTGGTGCCGCCGTTGGTGGCTGTTTTCGCAAGCAGCGTGGCGGAATCACAGTCGCCTGTCTCGCCGTTCGTGACGCCGTTGAAGACCACGAAGGTTTGAATGTTGTCGCTCTTCACGGTCGGCAGTTTCGTATCGTCCGTCGAGGTGCTGAACTCGTTGATGTCCCGGTTTTTTGCGATCCACGAGAGGTCGTCGAGGTTCTGGCTCCCCGCGTACTTCGCGCACACGCCGGTGTCGGTCGCGCCCCGGTACGTCGTGACCAGGCTCATCATGCTGCTGTACTGGTCCGCCGTGGACATACCGTCCGTCACGAGCAGGACGTTGTTCTTCTGGCAATCGTACTCCTGGGGGTTGAAATTCTGATCGAAATCTCCGGCGTTGATCCGCAGGTCGGTCCTGCTCGTTTTCCCCGTACTGTCGGCCGCATCCTTCGCGAAATACCCGATGGCATTGTAGTAACTCTCTGCAAAGGGCGTCCAGGAGGCGCCGCGGATATCGTCGATGGCCTTGATGAGGCCCGTTGTATGGTCTCCCACGCCGTCGCTCACACACTTTTCACCCCCGGGGCAGTGTGCGTCCTTGGCGCAGGCCGTGGCGGTCGTGACCGAGCAGTGGCCGTATCCGATGTAGTGCAGGACCTGGCCGCCGTCGTAATAGGCGGCAGCAACATCGCACGTGGCCGTTGCCGGCGAAGGGCAGTCAAGCGATGATCCGCAGGACTGGGAGTTGTCCGTGGAACAGACTTTCGGACAGGGGATGTCCCCGCCGGCGCACTCCGTGGGAGAGCCATCGAAGTTAAAGGTCATGGCGCCCATGCGGATACTGTCCTCGAATTCCTTGATCACGCCCGTGGGCGTCGTCGTCTCCTTTATCTTCACCGTCAGGTTCATGATCGGATCGCCGAGCTGCGACTCTATTCCCATATCGGAGATGATGGCGGGGATATTGTCGAAACTGTCCGATGCCGACGAGTCGTCCGTGGGATCGACGACTTGGGGCCTCCCAAAATCACCGCAAAAGCGGTTATGCATCTCGATAATACAGGCGTCACCGGTATGGTCGTCGACCGTGCCTCCCCAGTCCACATCGTTCTTTCCCCAGTTCGGCGCACCGCCAATGACGCAGGCGCCGACGTACGCAGCGCCGCAAAGGTAGGCAGGGTTTCCTGCCGTGACGAGGAGCGGACCGGAAACGCAGTAGTCGCCCGGCGCGGTACAGGAGACAGCGGAGCTGCAGGGAGTCCCGGCGATCTTGCACGTCCCGAACCGATAGGCATAGTACACATCAGGGCACTGGTTCTTCGCCGTGTTGATCGCATCATTTCCCACGGTCTTCGGTTCTGCCATCTTGTTATACTGCCAGCACTCCTGGATGGTCTGCTGGAACACAACCTTTTGCTTGGTCTCGATGGACTTATTCGAAAAACTTCCAAGATCCAGACATTCCTCGACGGCTGTTCGTATCTGGGAATGCACGGCATCCGCTTCGATGAGGTCAATGGCATTCTGGCACTTGCCGTGATCGTAGTCCCCCGGGTAGATATTAATATACGTCTGGCCGCCTTCCGAGACGCCGGCCGGGTTGAAGGCGTCAGGGGGACCTTCAATACTGAAGGTTATCCCTATCGACGTATTGGTGTTGTTCGTCTCCGGCGAAGCATAGTTCACGAAATCACCGGTCAGGGCTTCCTTTACGAATCCCCTGCCCACGCAGCCCCGGGATTCGGCGATAAAATAATCGTTCGTGTCGTCGTATTTTCCGCCCGTGAGGATCTGTTTCTGGACGTCGAATTTCGAAGACGTGAGCCAGTTCAGGTAATTGCCTTTGGCCACGAAGGCATCCACGGAGCCGGCTGTCGTGCAGGTCCCGTCAGTACAATTGACACAGAGCGTGTCCGCTATGGTTTTCGTGCAGGACACCGGAGGAAAGGTTCCCGTGTATTTTATGAAATGATTATTCGTAAAATCGTATTCATAATAGATCGGCAGCGCTGTGCCGGGATCGGTCGTCTCGAAATAGCCCACGTACGTATTGCCATTGCTGTAGGTCTGGTCGTAGCAGTAGTTCGGATCTCTGGTGAAGGTCACGTTCGTGGTGCAGGTCTCACCGGTGGGGCAGTCCACGGTGTCGGAGCACGCAACACCTGTCAGTGAACAGGACCCGGTGAACTGCCCTTCGTCGATATAGCTCAAGTCATACATGCTCGCCGAATTATCGATCATCATGAGCAGGTTGGGCTTGATCGTCGCGCCGATCATTGGCGGCTTGATGCAGTAGTCGGACATCCCCGCGAAGGAGAGCACCGGCAGCGAAAGGACCAGTATGAACAATGCCGCGTTCAGGGTGGATTTATATGCTTTCTTTGACCACTTCATGATTCCTACCTCCGTAGCTCTGCGGGCGAATCCGGTTACCTGCCGTTCAGTTACTCGCGTTCGTGTGCCGGCCAAGGGCGGTGCGCGATTCCGACGCATGATGGACGTCGGCCAGTAATACATCGTACCGGTCCCAGATATGGCGCCTGCACACCGGGCAGAGCTCCCATACCATGGCCTCGGGAAATGCCGTAACAATGGCACCCCCGCAATCAGGACAGGTGATCCGGTACTGTGTCATGAGCTCCACCATAATCGTATCCGCCATTCCTTATATCCAGCCAGGTATATGCAACACCCGTACCAGATAATATTGCTTAAATTATCAATGAGTTATTCCTTTACTGGCAGGCAATTATATAGGGGGAACTGCTCAGGTATGTAACGGATTACATAGTAATAACAGTACCATTCGCGCTGCCACGAAGGCACAAAGTCTCGAAGAAATGCCATAGAGCTGAGAAAGTGTGAACGGGATGGGACATATGCGATGTATGTATTCAACTCCTCATCCTGTTGATCCTATCTAGTATTTATTTTGAATTTGAAATATGATTCGAAGTTAGATCGCATCACCCAGCGAAAGCGCATTAAGGGAGGGAATTCCTGTCTCCTGTCTCCTGTCTCCTGTCTCCTGTCTCCTGTCTCCTGTCTCCTGTCTCCTGTCTCCTGTCTCCTGTCTCCTGTCTCCTGATTCCTGATTCCCGATGCCGGATTGCCTATCACTGTCATCTGAAGTCTTTTGTCTCTAGTCTCCTGTCAGATATCTTTCGGCCGCTCCTGCCTCCCTGCATTAAATAACTTTGCAATTTGCACTTTTCATTTTTCAATTTGCATTGATGATGCTCCTGTCTCCTATCCGCTATCCGCTTTTTCCGCAATTATCCGTGTCCAAAATGTCTTTGACTCTTGTTCGAATTGAGCATTTAACTTTTACTACTTCTCAATATGTTGATCTCCTTTGTTCGCCTTTTCGGCGTATATCCGCGTAAATCCGCGGCCAACACAATCTTTTGATTCTAGAAGGTTTTTTCTCCGGTTTTCAATTTCCATGACTTCTTTATCCGCTTTTTCTGCGTCGCTTAGAAGCGCCTACTTTTGGAAATCTGCGGCCAACAAAATCTTTTGAATTGCCCTCTCAAACAACCACGACCCCCGCATAGGCAACGACCTGGTCGTAGTCGCCGCTCACCTCGCCGGAATTCGTGTACTTGACCAGTTCCGCGCCTGTCGCGCCGAGGGCCTTGCAGGCGACGAGCATGGCCACGGCCGGGCCGAAGCCGCACATGGTGATGCCGAGGTCCCGGACCGTGCGGTACAGCCCTTCGGGGTCGAGTTTCAGGAGATGATCGATGGCCTTGTGGTCTTTCTCCTTTGCCGCGGAAGCAGGCTCGTAATGGCTCATGTCGGAGCTGGCCACGATCAATACCTCGTGCCCCTTGCCCCCTGCCCCTTGCCCCTTTTCCTTTATTGCTTCGGCGACTGCCGTCCCCACCGCCCTGCACGTATCGAGCCTCGTGTCGAGCATCTGGATGGGCACGATGGTGAACGGGTCTTTTAAGTATTGGATGAAGGGAAGCTGGACTTCGAGGGAGTGCTCCCGCATGTGGGCGAGAGAGTCTTCGTGGATAAAGGAGGACTTTTCCTTGATGGCATCAGCAAGGGTCTCGTTAATGGCCACCGTGCCGAGGGGCGTCTCCCAGGAGCCGCTGGTCATGATCGAGACAGGCGCTCCCAGGCCGGTGTGGTTCGGCCCGATGAGCACGTAGGTATCGGGCATTTCGATGCGGGAGTACACGGCGCCGGCAACGCTGCCGGAATACAGCAGGCCCGCATGGGGTGAGAGGATACCAAGGGCCTTTACCCGTTCTGCACCCGGCACGAGATAACCCTCGACCTGCCGCCGGAGCCCTTCAGCTGTTCCCTGGTAGAAATACCCTGCCACTGCCGCCTGACGGGACATGGGAACCTCATCATTGTGCGGAATGGAGAATTCGGAGTCCGGAACCAAATATATGCTAGTGGCCGATTCTGATTTTAGGCTATTAACCACAGTCCCGCCATGGCGGGAACACAGGACTTCGTCACACGGTTATAGATCCGAGTATCTGGTTTAAAACCGTAAAAGTTTTACCGTGACCATCGGTGTGTCCCGGTACTCCGGGACCCGTGGTTTCCATAGGGCTTGGCTTTTATTCCGCGCCCTGTACCTTGTTGAGCGTTCCCTGGGCCCGCATCTCCGAGTACTGCTGCAGGACTTCCCGGACGTGGGGCCGCCGCCCGATCAGGTCGGTGAGCTTTGCTTCGTCCACTTCCAGAATGTCGGTATCTTCGGCCGCCTCCACCGTGGCGGTCCGGGGCTTGCCGGTGAGAAAGGATATCTCTCCGAAAAATTCACTCGGCCCCAGCACGGCAAGCTCCACGTGCTCGCCCGAGAGGAGCGTGGTATAGACCTTCACCGAGCCGTTGGCGATCACGTAGACCGAGTTGCCGCGGCCCCCTTCCTGGAGGATCACCGTGCCGGCCTTGACGGTGTGCACCACCATCCGCGAGGTGAAGTCATTGAACTCATCCTGGGTGAAACTGGAAAAGAGCGGAATGACGCTGTTCTCCGGCTTCTGTTTGCCCGGGTCCACGGGCTCGGC
>CAJHXR010000232.1_pt1 | contig 12879 bp, 14 predicted proteins | sample 9198421 | NCBI WGS metagenome assembly CAJHXR01 (sample SAMEA7708331, study PRJEB35096) | sediment metagenome | biome: marine neritic benthic zone biome [ENVO:01000025]; feature: sediment [ENVO:00002007]; material: shallow marine sediment [ENVO:03000034] sea grass bed [ENVO_01000059] ... | reverse complement strand
TTCCGAGAGCGACCTCCTTCCGGCCATCACGCTCGCCTGTTCACGGTTCAAACAGTTCAGGGCGCTGGAACAGGAGGTCGGCGACCTCAAAGAGACCGTCAGAACGCGGAAACTCGTGGAGCAGGCAAAGGGATTGTTGATGCAGCAGGAGGGAATCACCGAGGACGTGGCCTTCAAGCGCATCCACCAGCAGAGCCGCAACCAGAACATACCGATGGCAAAACTTGCCGAAGCGATCATCACGGCCAGCAAAGTGCTTGGCGGCAAGAAATGCTGAGCGCGGACATCCTTCCGGGGTTGAGCCGCCATGAAAAACTTGACAAGAACATAATTTTATGAAATAATTACGCAGAATAGGAGGTCTCTCTCATTATGATAAAATTTGATCTTTTCACCGTGATTTCGGGATTCGCGATCGTGATTATGTTCATTGCGCTCTGGCAGGCAATAGACTACCGGAGCTCTGTCCCCGGCGGCGTTGTGGGAAAGACCTGGAAGCTCATTACGCGGCTCATCGGATTGTTCTTTTTCGGCTATCTTGCCACTCCTTTTTATGCGCTCCTCACGCAGGAAGTCAAGGACCTGATCGTTGCGTGCATATTCTTCTTCGGGGCCATTTACGTGCTCCTCACGGTCAGGCTGGTGCACAAAATTATCACCGTTATGAAAGGCGAATAGATGGATTATAGGCAGGGCATCATTATTCTTACGGACAAGGGTAAAGAAGAGCTTAAGACCCCGAAAAACCTCAAGATGGAAGAGCGATCACTTCTCGTCATGGTCGACTGTTCGTCCACGGGCGCGCAGCTTCTGGAGAAGGCAAAAGGGTATCCGAACGCGGTACAGATTCTTGAAAAACTTCTCGACGATGATTACCTCTCGATAACCACGGAGGTCCCGAAGAAAGAAACACAGGAAACGATTCATGCGGAGCTCAAACAGGCGGTGATCGACGTGCTCGGCACCCAGTCGGATGAAGCTGCGCGGAAGATCGAAGACACCGAGGTCGACAGGCCGGCGTTGCTCCTGTCGATCAAGCAGATCCAGCAGATGGTGTATCTTACGATCGATGAAAAGAAGGCCAAGGCCCTCGAAGAGAAGCTGACGGCTATTGTTGATAAGTATCTGAAATAACCGGCGAAAGCCGTTTTTTTATTGCCAAATCAAAAAAGTAACCCGTTGGATTTTGCGTTTGTTTAGCGTTTAGAAATTGGTATTTTGAGCTTTCTCTTGGGGGTCTAGGGGCATGAAAAGGGATTTTCACATAGCCATTCTCATATCGTTTCTCGTTCTCGTCTTCACCGCCATCTCGGCTACGTCACTCTACGCAACGAACGGACACCAGCTCTCGGCAATCGGCGCGTACCAGTCAGGCATGGCCGGGGCCGTGACCGCGGCGCCCTACGACGCGAGCACGGCAGTGACCAACCCGGCGGGCATGGCCATGATCGGCAACCGCACGGACTTCAGCTTCCAGACATTCTTTCCCAGCAGGACGACCTCTTTTGCCGGCGGCGGCGAGACCGGCGGAGGATCCAACTGGTACCTCGTGCCAGCCATCGGCTGGACAGCTCCGACTGATGATCGCCATGACCTGTTTTTCGGCGGCGGTATGTACGGCGTCTCGGGTATGGGTGTGGACTATGATACGGTAAGAGCTCCGTTTGTGGAAAATCCCCCGTTTAACTTTGACGCTGGTACTGCTCAAGCGCATATTTATTCACAGTACCAGTTCTGGAAGATGGCGCCGACAGTGGCTTGGAAGAAGGGAAACCTTGCCCTGGGCTTCGCTTTGAACCTCGATTATCAGGCATTTGGCTTTGAAAATTATTATACAGGGACTATTGGTGGTGTTAATGCCCAAGGTGGTTACGACTTAAGCGAGATGCAAGGAGCGATGGGCTTTGGTGCAGCCGTGGGATTCATCTATACGCCGGTACCGGCATTCAGCATTGGTGCTTCTTATACATCGAAGCAGTATTTTACTGATTTCAAGTGGAGACTTTCAGCCAATGATGTAGTAGATCCAGTCGTAGGGCCTAACCAAGATGGAATCTACACTATGGAACTCGACTTTCCCCAGCAGGCTGCTGTAGGTATCGCTGTCCGACCGGTCAGAAGTTTTCTCTGGACGCTTGACGTAAAGTGGATTCAGTACTCTGATACCTACGATGTGGTATATTTAAAGGGTACTTTTGCTGGAGGTAATGAAGCTGCTCTGAATTTTGGTTGGGATGATGTCTGGGTCTATGCTACGGGATTTCAGTTCGATATTACTCCCAAATTTGCTATAAGGCTCGGGTATAATCACAGCACTTCGCCGATCAAGACAGAGGATGTCGAAAATAATATCGCCTTTCCTGCCATTGTCGAAGACCGCGTGGCAGGAGGTTTTACCTACCGTCTCGGCAGGCACTGGGAATTAACCATGGCTTATATGAAGGCAATGAGAGAGCAACTGACGGGAATCTCTGGAACAACGATAAGCCTTGAAGAAGAGGCTGCGGATTTTGAACTGTCGTACCGGTTCTAGTTGTATTGCCGGTAAGGTTTCTTTGAAGTGAATAGGTGATTTTCCATGGGGGTGGTTAAACAGCCACCCCTTTTTCTGTTTTCTGGTGAAAGATCGTGAGATTACCGTTCGTCCAGAATGACATAGGTAAAACAATGAGCAAGAACCTTTTCCGGATATTTTTTGTTGTTTCCCTTTCATGTATCCTTCAATCTTGTGCGCAAAAATCTGGAATGCCTTCACAAGCAGTAATCCCCCCGCCAGCACAGGAAAAAATTGTGCTCTCCGCCGTCGGGGACGTGATGATGCACCGGTCTATCCAGAAGGCGATAGCGAAGAACAAAAACAATTACGACCTGTTGTTCACCAAGGTGGCCCCCTATCTCGGTGCTGCCGATATCACCTTCGCGAATCTCGAAACACCGATAGATCATAAGTCCGCGGCATCGGGGTATCCGCGGTTCAATGCCAGGCCTGCCCTGCTCACGTCGCTCAAAAAGGCCGGGGTGGACGTTGTATCGGTGGCGAACAACCATGTGATGGACAAGGGTGTCAAGGGCCTGGAGCGGACCCTCGAAAACATTGCGAAGGCCGGCATCGTGTACACCGGTGCAGGCAGGACGAAGAAGAAGGCCGCAGAAATAGCATATGTCAAATCCCGCGGGTTTCGCGTGGCTTTTCTGGGCTATACGTACACGTCGAACAGAAAGCTCCCGCCGAAGAAAGCGAGCGCCCCGGGGGTGAACCTCCTGCGCATGAATTCCAAAAGAGACCTTGTGCGTGTCGTGAAACACGTGAAGGAGGCGAGAAAATCAGCGGACCTTGTTGTCGTCTCCCTTCACTGGGGCGTTGAATATAAAAAGAACCCGACGAAGTGGCAGAAAAAAGCGGCAGTGGAACTGGTCGAGGCCGGTGCAGATATTATCCTCGGTCACCATCCCCACGTGCTGCAGCCCGTTGTTCGGCATAGGGCCAAAGACGGCCGGCAGGGGGTCATTGCCTACAGCCTCGGTAATTTTATATCGAGCCAGAATTACGGCGTATCGTACAAGAACAGGAAGCACAAGCGGGCTGATCGCGGAGACGGGATCATCCTGACCATCGGCGCGGTAAAAAAAGAGGGAAAGGTTACCCTGTCGAGCGTAGCGTACCTGCCGATCTGGTCGCACCGGGAGAAGATCGGGAAGGCACCGTTATACCGGCCCCTGGTCCTTGAGCAGGAGATTGCCCGGCTGAAATCCCTGCCCAAGAGGAGCAAGGAGCAGGAGAAGGCGCTGAAGCTTTTTGCCTACCGCCTGAAGGTGATCAACGGACGATTCAGTCCGAAGGCGAAGAAATAGTCCTTGCTATTCCCCGCTGGTATCGTATACAATCCACCGCATTACGGAAAAAAGCAAAGGCCTTTTTTACCACGGATGCACACGAATATTTACGGATAAAATAGCGATCGTCTTTTTTCTCGCTTGTCTACTCGCATTCAGGCTTTAATCCGTGTTCATCAGTGTTTATCTGTGGTAAAAAATGTTCAGGAATTATTCGTGACCATTCGCGCTCATTCGCGGCTAAAAAACAATATCCCATGAAAATACTCATCATCAAACTCTCCGCCATCGGCGACGTGGTGCAGACGCTGCCGGCCCTCGAAGCAATCAAGCTGGCCTATCCCGCAAGCGAAATAACCTGGGTCGTGGAGGAGGCGGCAGCAGGCATCCTCGAAGGCCATCCCGGTATCCACAAGCTCCTGGTCTCCCGCAGGAAGGCCTGGTTCCGGATGCTTTGGAATCCCTTCAGGTTCTTTAACGGCTTACGGGGAATATTCGGTTTTTTCCGGGAACTGCGCCGCAGCCGTTACGACATCGCCATTGACTTTCAGGGTCTGTTCAAGAGCGGAATTCTGATCGGACTGGCACGTGCCAAGCGGAAAGTTGGGTACGACGGGACGCGGGAACATTCCTCCCGGTTTTTGAATGAAAAGCTGGCGCCCTACGATAAAGAGAAGCACGCACTCGACCGGTATCTGGATATCGCCCGTTATCTGGGAGCGACCAAGCCTGCCCCTGTTTGCATGCTTCCGATCGAGAATGAAATCGCGACGATGAAGGAGAGGATTGCGGCGCTGGTGTCGGATGGAGGACTGCTCGTTGCCGTCAATCCTGTGGCGCGGTGGACAACCAAGCTCTGGTCAGAGCAGCGGTTTGCGGAGCTCGCTGACCGGCTGATTGCCGAGCGACGGGCCGTCGTGGTTTTTACCGGGAGCGCCGATGACCGGGCTGTTACCGGGCGTATCTGCGCGATGATGAAACACAAGGCTGAAAACTGGGCAGGGGAGACCACCCTGAAGGAACTGGCGGCCCTTGCATCCCGTGCAGACCTCTTCATCACGACCGACACGGGCCCCATGCACCTCGCCGCGGCAGCAGGGGCACGGGTCCTGGCCCTGTTCGGGCCCACGGCCCCCTGGAGGACCGGGCCCTATGGTGACTCCCATCACGTAATCCGTACGGGAATCGCGTGCTCTCCCTGTTTCCAGAGGAAATGTGACACCGGCATTGCCTGTATGGAGGGAATCAGCGTGGAGATGGTGATGAACGCCGTAAATGACAAATTCCAAAGTTTAAAGTCCAAATAAATTCCAAAGCACAAATCTCAAATCCGTTGAAATTTGACCTTTTGGGTTTTATTTGTCATTTGGATTTTGCTACTTGGGAATTTTCTTAACGATGCGTTTTCAGGGTCTTCGCAACGTATGCCAGGATCTGGTCCAGGGGGAGCATCCTGTCGGTAATGGCCCAGAAGAAGAACTCATCGAGGGACCGGAAGGGACCGTAGGCGTTATGGTGTGAGGCAAGGACATCGGCGGCAGCCTTGTCAGTAACGACCTGCTTTGCGGCAACGATATCAGCCAGGAGCACGGGAAAGGAAGTGAGCCAGGAAGAGTATTTCTTCGTATTCCCCTTGTTGACGTTCTCTTTGATCAGGTTCAGGACAATATGATAAAGCTGTGATTGAACAGTCTTGGTATGCTGGGGATCGATCAGTACGGAGTGCATGCCGATTGCATTGGTGATCTCTTCGTACCGGCCTTTTTGAAAGAGTTCCGGTATATAGGTCTTGAGATTTTCGAGCGTTTCAATTTCCGATACTTTTACCACTTCCGGCATATGCTGGTCCTCCGAGATGCAAAAATTCTAAAATCACTGTTTTAGATAATAAACTAATCCCGGTAAAGAATCAAGTCAAAATTGCACGATACGATGGCTACCGTATAAAGAAGCCGGCAGGCTCTGGCAGTTGCGACGGGATCGCGTGAGAAAAGGCGAGTAACGGGACCACGGCTTTTTTGACAGGATTAATAGCCTAAAGGCCACAGGCAGGATAAAAGCGAAAAAAATCGTTTGGACGCGGATTTTCCCGGAAAAATCGGATCAAACCAAGGCCTGGGGGCAATCGAAACTCGCTAAAAGAAGGTTCGCAATAGGCTGCAAAATACTTTTGACATTCCCAATGAATCCATGGCTGCCCGTGGTGAAATTATTTTTTCAAGCCATTCCGCTTTCATCCTGTTCATCCTGTCTAAGAGTCCCCCTTTTTTTTGGGGACTTCCGGATCCCGTGCGCAGAAAGTATGATATAATTACAATATTAAACGACCAACGGAGGGCGAGGATCATGAAACAGGAGGAGCGGAACGATTATGTATTGTCCTGCACTCAGGATGCCTTTCTCGACCTTTTGGTGCGGAAGGGATTGATTACCCCGCAGGAAATAGCGATAATGGCGGAGAAGCTGTTCCCCGATGATTCAGAAGGAGAGGATCCAGACGTGTCTCAGATGGTACTGATTGATCTTCTCGAAAAGAAAGGATTGAACGCCAGGGGGGAGTTGGATACGGCAGCGTGACGATCTGCAGATGAGGCGCAGCTGCTGACAGGGCCCTTCTCAGTTTGTACTGATGGTTTCCGCACGGCTCCGGTGTAGAGTGACTTTTCAATAACAGACCGTTATTCATCAGGCAGGGTAACCCCCTGCCTTTTTTAGTTGTACCATTGCTTGATCCGCCGGAAGATGCGCTGAAAACGGTCCTCGCCTGCATGTTTTTACGTTGAAAAGATATCAGCATAAAGAGTCGCATCTCACGCCGCTGACGTTCGCAGCGAATGTTGCATTTGATGCAGGTCGCGATTTTTCATTCACCATCAGAAGGTGCTTTCCGCCAGAAGTTTCCGAGGCGATACCTCAAATTATAACTTTATGTATTATAAATTAATAATTAATTTTAAAGAGTTTATGAAGTCGGCAACAAACGGGAAAACTTGCAGAAAGCATTTTTTTTTGCTAGCATAGAAACAGAAAAAAGTATTTCTTCGTGCAGGAGCAGGGGAGGTCCTATGTCAACGCAAACCGTACCGGAACTCGATCCAAAAATGCAGGAATATCTAAACAAATACATTGACCAGCGCATCGTGATGGCGGGGCGGGAAATCTATCAGGCGCTGAATAAGAAGGTTAAGGGCGTCGAAGACAGGATGACCGACGTGGAATCGAAGGTGCAAAAGAACCGCGCGGCAATCATCGCCTCGAAGGGAACGCTGGATATGGCTTATCCGCCGCTGCTGCTGGCGACGGGCGCGCGGAGCATGGGCCTGGAGGCGGCAATCTTCTTTACCCTCTACGGGGTGCAGATCCTGAAAAAAAACGCCAAGCTGAAGGTCGCCCCGATTGCCAATCCGGCCATGCCGATGCCGATGCCGAACCTTATGGGGGCGATGCCGGGCATGACGTCCATGGCCTCGATGATGATGAAAAGCATGTTCAAGAAGCAGTCGGTCCCGAAGGTCCAGGAACTGCTGGATATGGCCGTGGACTCAGGGGTGAAGCTCATTGCGTGCCAGATGACCCTCGATGTCATGGGATTCAAGCAGAAGGACCTCATCGACGGTATCGAGTTCGGGGGGTTGGCCACGTTTCTCGAGTACGGCATGGGGGCGACGATTACGCTCTTCGTATAGACCCGTGAGAGCGTTCACATAAAAGGGGTGATGTATTATGCAGTGGGGTATTCCCGTATTGACCTCGAAGGGACGCGAGGCCATGGAGCATCCAGTACCGGAGTTGACGGCCCGGTGCAGGAACGTTCTCGTCCAGGTGGACGGAAAGAAGACCGTAGAAGATATCCACCGGTCCCTCGAGGGACTCGAGGGGATCGAAGAATCCCTCGAAAAGCTGGTATCAGGCGAGTACATTGATATCAGAAGAGACTGCAAGGACCTCGTGAAGGCGCTGGCGGAGCGGATGCTCGGCATTAAGGCCCAGACGCTGATCAAGAAAGTCGACGAAATGCATGCCCGCTATGGAGATGACTGCTGGGAACATCTCGATGAACTGGACAAGACGGCCCGTCTGTTTTACGGTGAGGTTGTCGCCGAAGATATCAAAAACCAGATCCTGCAACTCGTGAGCGCGTCCAGGAACTGAACCAATCCCTTCCATGCCCTTCGCCGCCGTCAGCCGGACGGAGGCATTCTCGGCGGGGGTAATTCGCCACGTTAGCATGGCAGACGCGGACAATCTTGATGCGGCTGCTTTTTCCCTCCACGGTAGACATTCTAATCAATAGCACAGAGATCTTTTCTTAAAAAAGTTGGTGTCCACGAAGGTCATGAAGGGCCACGAAGGAAAAAGATATATAATTTTCGTGTATCTTGGTGCACTTTGTGGATAACAATGTTGATTCAGTGGGGGGATCGCGGAGTGCTGCAAGCTGGGCCGTGATTGACAGGCAGGTACGAAAGGAGATATAATTCATCGTTCATACCGGCACGAGTAGAAGATATCAGAAGGGCACGGAGAGAATTATGGCAGAGCAGCTAATGAATTTTGTTATCAGGGAAACGAAAGACATAGACATTGAAGACATTGTAGAGATTTACAAGGCGAATAAATGGTCGTCCGCCGATAAGCCGCATGAGCTGTATAACGCCTTATTGAATTCGCATTCGCTTGTTACGGCCTGGGACGGCTCTCGGCTGATAGGAATCGGTAATACTCTTTCTGACGGGTTCCTCGTAGTTTACTACCCCCATCTGCTGGTTCATCCTGACTACCAGGGTAAGGGTATTGGAACAAGTATAATGGAAACGTTAAAAGAAAAGTATAAGGACTTTCACCAGCAGATGCTTGTTTCAGATCAAAATGCCCTTACATTCTATAAGCGATGTGGTTTTGAGCGGGCAGGGAAGACCGAGTCCCTGTGGATCTATGCGGGTGACGAGCATTAGGTACTTTCAAGTCGAGTTCTACGAAAGAATGGAAACAAAATTCAGCCACAAAGGCACTAAGACACAACGTAAGGCATGAAATTGAGCCGTAAAGCAAGACACTTATCTATTTTTGTCTTTCTTGGTGCCTTCCCCGGCCCGCGGCTATAGAAATACGGAACCGGGGCGGGCGAGTCTTCGTGGCAGATTTAGGTCCCGACTGTTCCCGGTTCATCGGGAGCTTGTCCGGGTTAGAACAGAACACGCATAGAGAAAATAGCAGTTGCCATCCGGAAAGCTCAAACGTGAAAGAAGGCGCCTGGTGCATGTCCCGATTTAAAACCCCCCTTGATGTTTACAAAATTCTGCCGAAAACAAATTGCGGCCACTGTGCGGTCCCGACCTGCCTGACCTTCTCCGCTGCAGTCATAAAGAACGAAAAACGTCTGGCAGACTGTCCGTACGTCGACCGTACTATCATTGAGCAGTATGACGGCACCATAGAAACTCCTGCATCCATCGAGAAAACGCGGGAAGAGACGGTCGCGCAGTTGAAAGAGCGGGCTTCTTCCGTGAACCTTGCTTCACGGGCTGAGCGGCTTGGGGGCAGGCTGAGCAACGGAAGCCTCGTCATTAAGTGCCTCGGCAAGGACTTTGCCGTTGATGGACAGGGGAGCATCGCATCACAGTGCCATACCCATGCCTGGTTTGCCATACCCTTCCTGCAGTACGTCCTGTTCAGCACCGGGAAAGATCCCTCCGGCACCTGGGTCCCCTTCAGGGAACTGGAACAGGGACGCACCTGGGCCCCGCTGTTCGGGCAGCGATGCGAGAAACCGTTGAAGCATCTTGCTGATACCCATACAGAGCTTTTTGATGATCTTATCACCCTCTTCAGCGGAATGTCGTCTGATAATATATTCGATTCAGATATATCGGTCGTGTTATATCCTCTGCCGAAAGTCCCGATTCTCATCTGCTACTGGAAACCCGAAGATGATCTTGAATCGCAGCTGAATATGTTCTTCGACGATACGGCGGAAGAGAACCTGAGTGTTGAGTCACTCTACGCCCTGGGAGCCGGGATCGTCAGCATGCTCGAGACCATTATGCAGAAGCATCGGTGAGGATATAGGGTCCAGGGGCAAGGGGCAAGGGGCAAGGGCAACAACTTACTCCCACCGGAAGATCAACGATCCGACCATCAGGAACCCGATACTCATGAGGCCCAGGACGAGGAGATTCGGGGCGATGGCGGAAAGGCCCGCTCCTTCGGTCATGATGGCCCGGGCGCCGTCAACGAGATGGGTAAGCGGCAGGACCTGGGCGGATTTCTGAATGATCGAATGCGTCCCTTCCAGGGAAAACCAGACGCCCGACAGCAGCATCATGGGCCAGGTAAGCAGGTTCAGCAGGCCGCCGGCCAGTTCCTCACTGGCGAGCCGCGCAGCCACGAGCAGGCCGAGTGAGATGAGGCAGATCGCGCCGACAACGGAAATGAGCAGGAGGTTGGCGTAGGAGCCGAGCATCTGGAAATCGATAAAAAAATCACATCCAACATAGACGGCAATGGTAATGACCTCGATCAGGATCAGACGCGATGCCATCTGGGCAAGAAGAAAGGGGAGGGGGGTCAGGGGCGTTGCCTTGAGCCGCTTCAGGAACCCGTTCTTCCGGTAGCGTACGATGACGTACCCCACGCCGAAGAGGCAACTGAACATCATGTTCATTGCCAGGATGCCGGGTACGACCCAGTCCACGTACCGGATCTCTTTTCCTTCCACGACCTCCTTCCGGTAATTCCTTCCCCCGGTGCCCCACAACACGCGTTCCAGGACATAGCCGCTGGGAGCGCTGGAGTTGATCCAGTAGCGCTTTCCGGAGCGCACGTTGATCAGCATGTCCAGTTGATGATGGGTGACCTTCAGGAGTGCGCTCTCCTGATCGTCAACAGGAATGAACTGGATGTGTTCGGTTTTGAAAAAAGCTGTGTTCAACGCGCTGGTTTCCCCGATAACGCCGACTTTGTACAGGTCTTTTGATTCCCCGGAAAACATGAAGGCAAATCCCATGACGAGGAGGAGGGGAAACAGGACGTTCCAGCCCAGGGCGGACCGGTCGCGGATGAATTCCATGTTCCTGGCGTGCAGCACGGCGAGAAATCGTTTCATTGTTGCGTCTCCAGCATGACAAACTGATAAAAAACGTTAGACAGGATGAACAGGATGGACTGGATGGGGAAAAAAGTAATTACATTCATCAGACGGTAACCTGCTCCCCACGGATTATGGCACTAGTACGAAATCCGATTCCGGTTCCAGGACGCCAAAATCCGGCACGAGCCCTTATCCTGTCAATCCTGTCAAACAAAGCTCTTTTCAGCCTCGCAACTCTTTCCCCGTCAGTTCGATGAACAGGTCCTCGAGGTTCCAGGACCGTATCTTCATGCGCGATAGGGATACTCCCTTTTCGATGAGCGTCTGCAGGGTCTCGTGCATGTCCCTGGTCTGGATCTCCACGCTCTGCTGCACCCGGGAAAGGAGCAGAGGCGTCCTGTCGAGCTTCGCGCCCACGTCTTCCTCGGGGATCTGCAGCACGACGTCGCCGTAATGGCTCCTGAGCAGTTGTTCAGGCGTACCCTGTGCTATGATCCGTCCCCGGTCCATGATCGCGATCTCATCGCAGAGGGTGTAGGCTTCATCCATATAGTGTGTTGTCAGCACGATCGTTTTGTCCCGTGACTGAATAAGCTTGATCAGGTCCCAGAAATTCCTCCGTGCCTGGGGATCGAGGCCCGTTGTCGGCTCGTCGAGAAACAGGACTTCCGGGTCGTTCACGAGGGCGAGGGCCAGCAACAGACGCTGCCGCTGGCCGCCGGAGAGCTTGCGCGTATCCCGGTCGAGAAGTTCTTCGAGGGCGCACAGCCGGATGAGTTCGTCCATGTCCATGGTCCTGGGGTAGAGGTTTTTGAAGAGCTGCAGCGTCTCACGCACCGTCAGGAATTCCTGCAATGATGTTGCCTGGAGTTGGATTCCCGCTTCCTTCTTGAAGCGTGAGTCGATCGGGGCCCCTTGGTACAATACGTTGCCCGCCGTGGGGCGTTTGATTCCCTCCATGATCTCGATGACCGTTGTTTTCCCTGCACCATTCGGCCCGAGCAGGCCGAAGCAGACGCCCTTCTCGATCGTAAGTTCTACGTTGTCGACGGCCTTGACGCCGGGATAGTCTTTTACGAGGCCTTGTGCGCGGAGGATGGGGGTCATGGTTTCCGTAATAGGTGATGTCCGAGAAGGTGCGATTAATCTACCAGATGATGAATCGATAATCAAGAGGTATTACCCGTTGCGTACTATGAGGTCCAAGCGAATGTGCCGCGGGATGACCTGATCATGGGAATCATCGAGGAAAAAAGGCGGGGCAGGGCGCCCCGCCGTGCAGTCTTCTTACTGACCGTATCTCTTGTTATAAAATTTCTGTGTCTTTTGGAGCTGTTCCTTGCTCATGCCCTTCACGTACCACTCGTGACGGACGTCTTTCTCGATATATTTCTTCGAGAGTTGTTTGTACAGCTTCGGGCCGGCGACGTGTTTTACCTCGGGCAGGAACTCGTTGTAGAAGTGCTTGGCCACGTCGTACATCCCGTGCCACCAGGCGTAGTCAGGACCTGACATGGACGCGCCGTGGCGTGCCCTTCGGCCTTCGTGGTGCCACAGTTCCCAATAGATCCAGTCCAGCTTGTCGTCAAAATTCGCCTTGGTGAGCTTGCCTTTCGTGATAAGCTCCTTGCGGATGTTCGTCGCGGGTTTTGCGAACTTGTCATTGTACAGGTTCACGAGATTATCGAACTGCTGATAGAAACCCTTGACGAACGGTTCGGCATGACAGTTTCTGCAGACATCCTGCATGTTGCTGCGCTTCTTGTCGGCGTTTTCGAGCTTGCGGGAGATCGGCGGCCTCAGGGTCCAGCTGATCCTCGTGCCCACATCATGGGTCGCCGGCTGGCTCGGTGTTGCGCTCATGTGGCAGGTCGCGCACGTCGGTGCGGCAGAGTAGTCCTTTCCTACGATCCACCGTTTTTTATGCATGTTTAATCTCTCTTTGTTTGCCTTAT
>CAJHXR010000127.1_pt1 | contig 12920 bp, 11 predicted proteins | sample 9198421 | NCBI WGS metagenome assembly CAJHXR01 (sample SAMEA7708331, study PRJEB35096) | sediment metagenome | biome: marine neritic benthic zone biome [ENVO:01000025]; feature: sediment [ENVO:00002007]; material: shallow marine sediment [ENVO:03000034] sea grass bed [ENVO_01000059] ... | reverse complement strand
TCACCGGGGGAAGAAGAAGTCAGGTACGCGAAAATTCAAGGCGTTTGCCAGGAAACTTCCCCCTGCACGGTACGGCAACAGGATAAACTGGGTGAAGGCGCTCAGAACGGGGCGCGTAAAGCCGAAGAACAGCATGACCGCGAGCAACCCGTTGGTAGACGAGCGCTTGATCATGAAACTGGACAGGACGCTCGAGCTGAGGGCCGAGATGGCGTTGATCTCTCCTGCTATCTTTCCGCACAAAGCCCATACGGAATGGCTCGATTGCTCTCAGTGCCATCCTGATATCTTCAACATCAAGAAAAAAACGACGGAGCGTTTTTCCATGGATAAAAACCTCGATGGACAGTTCTGTGGCGTATGCCATCTTACCATCGCCTTTCCCATGAATGACTGCAAGCGTTGCCATCCGCGTATGAGAGAAATCAGATAGGGTTTGTTTCGCCCTACCCCCCTGCAGAGAATCATGTCCGGTGTTTTTTGCCAAGTCCCTTCCGGAGCGATTCCCGGGCAGTGGTGAACAGCTTTCGAAGATCATCGGAACGATATTCAGGGAAGGTGTATTCAAGGGGGAGAAAACAGCGGCAGGTGCTGTCGTACCGGAGCGTCACTTCCGCGTAGATGTTTTCGCCGATATAGAGCCGGTGCGCAAAGTCTTTGGCGCTTGCAAGCACGACCTTGGCTTCGGTAAGGTAGCCCGGGTCAAGGTTTATTCTGCGGTTCAGGCCGCCCGATGTCTTCCGGGCCTTGTGCTCCTCGATGCCGTTCGTCAGGAGCTTAATGGCGGCGAGTCTTCCCGGATCTATCAATTGTTCGAAAAAAACAAACTTCCTGAGAAGCCCGTCTCCCATCTCCGGCTCATAGTAATTCGTCCTGGTCCAGGGCGCAGCAGCGCTTTCTTGATCGACGGGCCCGAACTCGTTCACGAGAAGTGCGATACACTCCTCAAAAAGCGCTGGTTCTGCGCTGAGCATACCGACAAATAATTTGGCCTGTTCTGGAATGCGGATTTTTGCCATGATGCGTACGAAGGCGAATACTCTTCTGCTCTCGCTGGGATGCCGGCGCGCTGCCTGTTAGAACGAAAATTGTTTTGCCAATCCCCCCGTGCCGGTGAGGGGAAGCTCGAGTACAAGCTCAATGCGTCCGGCGTCCAGTTCCCGTTCTTCCACGATCCGGTATCCTTTGATGAAACCGTGTACCTGAACCGTATAGTCTTTCTCTTTCATCAGCTCCTTCAGGGTCTGGTCGGGACCGACTCTGATCTGCTCGATGGTTCTGAGCAGGTTCCGCTGGCCGTCGGCGAGGGCGGCCCGTTTTGCCATTGCCCGCCGAATGGTGGCGTTCGGCGCCTTCTTCGGGGGGAGGCCCATACCCAATGCCTTGATCGTTCCCTTGGTCCAGTCCACACCGTCAACGTTCGAAATGTAGAGAAGCCGCATATTTTGCGAAGCACGCTGTCTGGCGGGGATGCTGAACTCGACGGTATCCTGCGCATACCCCGGTGCATTCACCAGCATGGTATATCTGCCGGCGGCAAGACCGGTAAACTCATAGGCGCCGTCGGAGTCAGCCCGTATCCCGGCGCGCTCCTTGCCTTCATAAAGCAGGGTGATATGGGTATCCGATCCCCCGGGTGCTATTGCTCCTGCAAGTGATGAACTGGCAGCACCGGACTCCAGCTCGATGAAAGGCAGCGTCGTCGTTTTCGCCGGTTGAACAACCACGGCGGGGAACGTGAGCGGGAACGGTGACGTGGGCGTGGTTACCTTGACATCATACATTCCGGGAGCAAGGGCCATTATAAAGTTCCCGGTCTCGACATCCGTTTCTACGGTCTTGACGACAGCTCCGTTCTGCGTAGCGGCGATCTGAATGCCGGACGTCGGCGGAACCACGGTCCCCTCGATTGCGCCATCCTGTTTTGATGGGCAGGCGGTCAGGGAAAGCCCGACGAGGACGGCAACAATGACGGAAAATCTGTACCGGCGCATAACTTCCTCCTGGGAAATGTGTCCGTAGTGTCAATGCTTAACCACAGAGTACGCAGAGGGAATGACTAATTCCAAAGTTCAAAGTTCAAAAGAATGTCAAAAAAGCAAAGTTCAAAAAAATCTTGACCTTTGATCTTTTGTCATTTGGACTTTAACCCCGTGCTTTTCTGTCACCCCATTATATCACAAAAAAGTCTTGACTTAGCCACTCCTCTGTGCTACTTTTCTTAAAATCGTAACACGGGGGTGCTGTGTCTGATATTATACGGTTCGGGGTTTCGATTGACGGCCACTTGGTAAAAAAATTCGATGCCCTGATCGCGCAAAAGGGATATAAGAACCGGTCTGAGGCCATTCGCGATATCATCCGCGACCGGCTCGTGGAGCAAGAGTGGGAATCGGACGATCAGGAAACCGTGGGCACGATCACCGTCGTTTATAATCACCACACACGGGAACTGGAGCATGCGCTGACGGATATCCAGCACAAATCCGTTCAGCAGATCATCTCGACGCTCCATGTCCATCTCGACGCCCATAACTGTCTCGAGGTCCTGGTGGTGAAGGGCAGGAGCCACGATATCAGAAAAATTGCGGACCGGGTCATCGGAACGCGCGGCGTGAAACACGGAAAGCTTACGATGACCACGACGGGCAGGGAATTGGTGTAACCCATCATGAAACCACGGGTCCCGGAGTACCGGGACACAGGGATGAACACGGTTTTGCATCTTGACGGGAAAAGTCCTAGACAGGATTGACAGGATTGAAGTTTTAAAAAATCCAGGGGCAGTAGACAGCACTCAGTAGTCTGCATGCAGTAAACATGCCTCCGGCGCCAGTTATCTGGCATCTGGAATCCGGCATCAGGTATCCGATAAAGAAAGACTTCATCATGAGGAGAAACGCATGCATATCCCTGACGGCTATATAGGGCCCGCCACCTACGGCACGATGTTCGGAGTCATGATCCCGGTCTGGGCCGCTGCATCATGGAAGCTCAACAAGACGCTCAAGGCAAAACAGGCGCCGTACCTTGCGCTGGGTGCTGCCTTCAGCTTTGTTATCATGATGTTCAACATCCCCATAATCGGGGGGACCACGGGACATGCCGCAGGAGCAACGCTCATAGCCATTCTCGTCGGCCCCTGGGCCGCGACCATTGCCGTTTCAGTGGCCCTCATTATTCAGGCGCTGCTCTTCGGCGACGGGGGCATCACGGCTATCGGTGCGAACTGCTTCACCATAGCTGCAGCAGGTGCATGTGTCGGATACGCTGTTTACCGTCTCATTGCCGCGAAGGCAGTGCCGACAAGTCAACGGCGCTGGGTCGGCGCAGGTATTGCCGCGTATGCGAGCCTGAATGTTTCGGCCCTCCTGACGGCATTCCTGCTCGGCATCCAGCCCCTGATAGCAATAACATCAGACGGACGACCGCTCTACGCTCCGTTCCCGCTCGAGGTGACCATCCCGGCCATAGCGCTGCAGCATCTGTTCCTCTTCGGTATTGTTGAGGGGGTGGTAACGGCCCTTGTCATACGGTATTTTCAAAAGAACGAACCGGAGATGTTGACGTTCGGGGCAAGGGTCCAGGGGCAAGGGTAACGTCGGGAAAAACAGCATATGAGGGAAATGGAATGACAACCGTAAAAAAGCTCTGGATCGGTATGGGGGTTCTCGCAATGCTCTCTCCTTTTGGTTTATTGCTGCCACGGCTCTTCGGTGCCGGGGGCGCCTGGGGCGAGTGGACTCCTGAAGAAGTCAGGGACATGACGGGATATATGCCGGAAGGCATGAGGAGACTTTCAAAGACCTGGTCATCCCCCCTGACGGATTACACCATTCCGGGGCAGGGGAGCGGGATGGCCGGTGATAGCCTGGGATACCTGATAACTGCTGCTATCGGGATCGGGATTATTGCCGCAATCATGTTTCTCATCAACAAGCTTCTCAGCCGGGAGAAAGGGACCTGAATCACCCGGGTCGATGACATCTTCCATGGGACACGCCAGGTTTATAGATAAGACCTTATTGTCGGTTACCAGAATTGCGGAACAGTCCTTCTTTTCCGACGTTACTGCGCAGAAACAGGGATTGCTCCAATCGCTCGATGTCAGGACAAAACTGTTTACGCTGCTTGTTCTCCTCGTTGTCGTCAGCCTTCTCCGTACGCCCCTTGCAATATGGCTCATGTACGGATTCAGCCTTGTCCTGGCCGTGCTGTCCCGCCTTTCCCTCGGGTTATTTCTGAAGCGCGTTTGGTTGTTCGTCCCGCTCTTCTCAGCGGCCATAGTTCTTCCGGCCCTTCTGAACGTCATTACTCCCGGGGATTCGATCTGGGTCATCCTCCGGCTCAACAGCCCGCATACCTGGGGTCCCTACTCCATACCGGCTGAAATAGCGATTACCCGCCAGGGGCTCTGGGGAGGGATCGTTTTTGTCTCCCGAGTGGCGGCTTCGGTTTCCTTTGCCGTCTTGTTCACCCTGACGTCGAGATGGGCCGATATTTTCGCTGGGCTTCGTTCTCTCTTCGTTCCGCGGATATTCGTGATGACCCTCAGCATGACCTATCGGTATCTCTTTGTCTTCCTGCGTCAGATACAGGATATGTACCGGGGGAGAAAGAGCAGGACCATCCGCTCGATCTCTGCCGCTGCCGACCGGAACTGGACGGCTTCACGTATCGGGGTCAGCTTTAAGCGTTCAGTGAGGATGGGCGAGGATATTTATCATGCGATGATTTCCCGGGGCTTTCAGGGAGAATTTCCGGCGTTCCGGGGGGTTCGGGCGCGTGCTCGGGACTATGCCTGGCTGGTGACGAATTGTGGATTTGGTGTTATAATAGTTTTGCTCGAAAGGAGCCTTCTCTAAGTGGTCTATAGCCTTGAACGAGTGGGATATTCCTACACCGGCGCGGAACCGGTCCTGAACGACGTTACGATCAACTTCCGTGAGAACGAACGGACCGTGATCCTCGGAGCAAACGGAACGGGCAAATCAACATTGCTTGCCCTGCTCGACGGACTCATTTTCCCCCGATCAGGTACGATCAGAGCGTTTGGAGCAACGTTGTCCGAGCCTGCACTGGAGGACAGGCAGTTTTCAACGGACTTCAGAAAAAAGGTGGCCCTTGTTTTCCAGAACCCCGATGTCCAGTTGTTCTCATCCACCGTGTGGGACGATATTGCATTCGGGCCGATCCAGCTGGGGCTTCCGCGGGAGCAGGTGAACCGGACAGTGGACGACCTGCTTGAGACGCTCCGCATTCAGGATATCAGGCACCGGGCCCCGCATACACTCTCGGAAGGCCAGAAAAAGAAAGTGGCCATCGCCTCGAGCCTGGCCACGGACCCCGAAGTGCTCCTGCTCGATGAACCGACGAACGGGCTCGACCCGCGGACGCAGGTCTGGCTGATAGAACTTCTCGAAGAGCTGCATCAGCAGGGCAAGACCATTATTTCAGCCACCCATGATCTATCCATTGCGCCGGATATTGCCGACCGGGCGGTCGTACTCTCTGAACAACAGAGCGTCGCCGCAGACGGCAGGTACGAGGATATCATCAGAAATGAAGAACTCCTGCTGGCGGTGAATCTCATTCATGAGCATGCCCATGTGCACGGGGGAACGAGGCATGTCCACCGCCACGGGCACTTCGGGCACTATCATGCGTCTCAGGGAGGTACAATGCACGACGACCATATAGAGCATCATATGCACGACCACGCTCACGGGGGAGAAGGGAACCGGGTGGATGGGGAAACACTTCAGAAACTGCGCGTTCTGCTCGAGCATTGGATCGAGCACGGGGACAGTCATGCGGAGACGTACCGGGAGTGGGCCGCGAAGGCGGATCAGGCCGGCGAGGAAGAGATCGCCCGCGAGATCCGTCGTGCTGTAGATGACAACGAGTCGGTCAAGAGCCATCTCGAGCGGGCCCGGTCGATTCTTACGGCGAAACTCGCGTTGAAGAAGTAGGGTATTGCACCGATAAAACATGGGACGCAGATTTACGCGGATAGCCTTGAAGCAGAAGCGGCCACTCGTGAACGCAGATACGACAAGGATGTGTATCTTACAAAAAAATACGAGATAAACCTGGACATTGTTGATATGCTTATTATCTTGAATTCCCGTGTTGATCTGTGTTCATCTGTGGTTGCATATTCGTGAATGTCGTTACTGAGGAGGGCCCTATGCCAAGCGATCAGGAGACAGACCTTCGGGATGTAATTCAGTTTCATGGCCACTTCTGCCCGGGCCTTGCACTCGGCTATCGCGTTGCCAAGGCGGCATTGCGGGAACTGAAGGCCGAACGTCCCCATGACGAGGAGCTCGTCGCGATGGTTGAGAACGATTCCTGCGCTGCCGATGCAATCCAGTTTATCACGGGCTGCACCTTCGGCAAGGGAAATTTTGTTTTCCGGGATTTCGGAAAGCATGTGTATACGTTTTACAACCGGAAGACCGGAGAGGGGATCCGGATCGCCGAGGACTACCGGGGATATGAAAACGACGCCCGCTACCCTGAGCTGAAGAAGAGGCAGGAGGCGGGAGAGGATGTTTCAAGAGAGCTGCAGGAATACAAGATGGACAAAGCAGCCGCAATCCTGCGGGCCGATGATACGGAGATATTCCGGATAGAGCGGGCAGCGACGCCAGTGCCGGCAGAAGCGAAAATCAGGGCTTCCGTCCGGTGCTCCCTCTGCGGGGAAAAGTTCATGGAGTCCCGGGGGCGGATGAAAAACGGCGTGGTCGTTTGTATCCCGTGCTCTGAGAAGGAATAGCGGCTTCGTGGGGAAGGCATGGCCCCTTCGGGCGATGAAAAGCGGTAACCACGAAGCTCACGAATAGCCTAAAATCAGAAGCGGTCACTTGGAGCACGAAGAAAGAAATGAGCAAATTGTGAGATTCTCTTTGTTCATTTTTTTGCAGGCCGTTGAAAAAGACTCCTCACGCCGTCATTGCGAGGAGCGCATGCGACGAAGCAATCTCTCAGTGCTTGATTTGTTGTAAAACAAGATTGCGGAGTTTATCCCGAGCTTACAAGAGGAGATTGCTTCGCCTTCGGCTCGCAATGACAAGCGAGGGACCTGCTCGCAAAGACCCTCGAAAGAGTGTTTTAATAGCCGGCTTAGAATTAAAACTTCGCGTCCTTCGTGGTCTTCGTGGTGAAAAAGGTGCTGCATTCATCGGCTTTATTTTCTTATTGCTACTATCGGAGGTGACATGGCGCAGTTGATGAAGGGGCATGAGCTTTCGAAGGACATCGTTGCCGCAGTCAGGGAGGAGACCGCGCGCCTCCGGAAACTCGGGGTCAGGGCAGGCCTGGCGCCGGTCCTTGTCGGTGAAGACCGCTCTTCCCGGCTGTATAATCAGGCGCTTCAGGCAGTGGCAGAGCGCGCGGGCATCGACATATTCCATCATTCCCTCCCGGAATCGGCAAGTCTCAATGAAATCCTGAACCTCGTCAAGACGCTCAATAATGATGAGCGGGTCAACGGTATCCTGGTCTTCATGCCCCTGCCGCCCCATATCGACACGAGGAAAGTCGTGAACGCCATCGTTCCGGAGAAGGACGTCGATGGCCAGGGAGCGATCTCGGTAGGCAGGCTTTCCGCCGATGAATCCACGCCACAGCTCTTCGAGCCGAATTCCAACCTTTCCGTCCGGTCCACCTTTCTCCCCTGCACCCCCTATGGTGTCATGAAAATGCTGGAACAGTACGGAATCGATCCCAAGGGCAAAAAGGCCGTGGTCGTGGGAAAAAGCCTGGCCGTGGGCAAGCCGCTGGCGATGATGCTGCTCGCGCGAGAGGCGACGGTCATGGTTTGCCATCGTGAGACCCGGAACCTGGGTGATGAGACGCGAGCTGCCGACATTCTCTGCAGTGCAACGGGGAAGGTGGGCTTGATAACTCCGGATATGGTAAAAAACGGTGCCATTGTGGTGGATATTGGTATTTCTATTCAGGAAAATGGAGCTACAGTGGGAGACGTCGACTTTAGCGGTGTGTCGAAAAGGGCATCCATGATCACCCCGGTCCCCGGTGGTGTGGGCCCGGTGACGATAGCCATCCTGATGAAAAATACGGTGATTTCCGCCAAGCGCATGGTCGGTGTGGGTTGAGGGGACGGCAAAAATACAGTTGTTCTCATACTTGACAAATGCCGCCGTAGGAATCACAATCTAGGGTATGAGAGAACTCCTTCTTCTGAGCCTTGGCGGAATCAAGTATGGCGTATGGAAAGATGAGATCCTTGCTGTCAGGGGCATCGAGACCCTGCACCGGCTGCCGCTCAGCCCCACCTGCATCGCGGGCATGTCCATTCTTGACGACCGCACCATCACCCTGGCCGATCTGTCTGTCTGCATAGGGCTCTCTCCCATTACCCGCCGGGGGAAAAACCGTATTCTGGTCCTCTCCGAAGAGGAGAAGGTCCCCGGCTTCATCGTCGACGGAGAAATCAAGGAAGCTTCGATCTCTTCGAGCGACGTCTTCGATATACCTGATTACCTCACGACGCCGCTCATCAAAACCTGTGTGCTTCATGCCTCGGAGCCCGTTCCCATTATCGACATTGCCCTGCTCTACGATCGTGTTCTCGCGTCAGACCGTGAACCGCCGATGGCGGAATTTCACGTCACCGGACAGCGGCCTCTCTCCCTCTCCTCCGTGAGAAGCGTCAGGGTCTTCGTGAGTGGCGGCGAGTCTTTTGCCGCCCCGGCAGGGGACATCAAGAATGACGCGGTAAAGCCGGGGCGGGTATCAAGGCTCTCGCTCATCCCCCCTTACGTGAACGGCATCGTGCATTACAAAGGCAGGATCATTCCGCTTATTCATCTGTCTCGCCGTATGAAGCTTCCAAAGCCCGGACGGGCGGCCCTTATGTTCGTTGCGCGCCTGGGAAAAGAAGACTTCGGTCTCCTCGTTGATTCCGATAAGGGCAAGCTCTATACCAGAAATCTGAAGCTCAAAGAGCTGCCGCCGCTGACCCGGTGTAGATGGATGCGCAGTGCGGCCGTGCGCCGAAAAGAGATCCTGCCGCTCATCGATACCGGCGTGCTGATATCGGCGCGTCCGGAGCATGAAGAGGAGATGCCGTTGCCGGACCGGTATAAGCCCGCTTCGCGCTTCGGGGAGCAATACGGCAGGGAAGACGTTGGGGTTACCGAGTTTTTGCTGCTCGGCGTCCGCCATGCCCTGCCCGCGTCGGAAGTGGTTGACTCCTTCCGCATAAAACAGTACCGCCGGGTTCCCAACGTGGAGCCCCTCGTCATCGGTGTGGCTGAGCATGACGGGGACCTGCTGCCGGTCCTTGATCTTGCAATGTGTTTCGGCAGGCGTTCGATCGTCACTCCCTCCTGGCAGATGATGCTCGTCAAGAACGGTGATTTCCGCGCTCTCGTTATAACCGAGGAAGCCTTCGAGCCGATCCAGTTAACGGTCCCGCAGCAGCGCGGGGTGCCGATCGTGCTGCCCCATTCCGTGGTCTACGGCTGCTATCCCGCGGCTGCCGCGGTGCGGCTGATCCTGAACGTCGAGGCCCTGGCCGTCCACTTCGACAAGGCCCTGGTCAAGGAATTCCTCGCGGCCCTGTCCAAGGAAATGGAGCAGGCGCCCTCTGAAATCGTACCGGCCCTTCTTGAGCCTGACGTCGAAGCAGAGGCCGCTGAAGCGGCAGTATCAGCGGCAGAAAGAGAAGAAGAGGAAGAGGGCGTTGGGGTCGGGGAAGCGACGGCTGTGGCAGCAGCAGGAGTCGCTGCCGCTGGCATTGCTGCTGCTTCCGTACCGGGAGAGTCGGAAGAGCCGATAGAGTCTGAAGAGTCTGATGAGTCTGAAGAGTTAGTAGAGTCGAGGGAGTCTGAAGAGTTTGTAGAGTCGAAAGAGTCTGAAGAGTTCGTAGAGTCGAAAGAGTCTGAAGAGCCAATAGAGTCGGAAGAGTTTGTGGGGACTGTGGAGACTGTTGTTGCTGGAGCAGGCGGGGAAAAGTCTGAAGAGTCTCAAGAGTTAGTAGAGTCTAAAGAGTCTGAAGAGTTGGAAGAGCCTGCCTATGATGCAGAGCCGGCAGCAGTTCCCGAACCTGAACCTGAGACCATGGCGCCGGCAGAGGAAGTAGCGGTGTCCCTGGCACAAGTCGGAGGAACGGGAGAAGAGGAACCGGACGAGACAATCGTGAGAGCGGGCGCAGACGCGCTGGAACCAGTCGGTGCTGAAGAGATGCCGACAGAGGCAGACGAGACCGTTCTGCAGGCCACGGGAGCAGTACCGGAGTCTGAAGAGTTTGTAGAGTCTCAAGAGTCGAAAGAGTCTGAAGAGACTGTCATTGCAGGAGCAGGCGGCGAAGCAGCAGGGGAAGAGTCTGAAGCGATGGAAGAAGCCGTACAGGATACAGAGATCCAGGAGCCTGCCGTTGCAGTGCCTGAAACAGGAGATGAAACTGAGGTGCGCGAATCTGGAGAAGGCGTTCCTGAAGAAGGCGATGAAACCGAGGCACGGGAGCCGGCGTTCGCCGTGCCTGAAGAAGGCGATGAGACAGAAGTGCGGGAGTCCGAGGAGACCGTTGTGTCTGCAGGCGTGGGCATGAGCGTTGAGGATGAGGAACAGCCGATCGAAGAAGAGGCAATCGTACGGGAGGCCGAAGAGATTGTCAGGGCCGAGCCGGCGACCGTTGCCGCATATTCAAGCTATGCAGACCAGCCGACCATGGAAGAACAGCATGTAACCGTCCCGCCTGATGAAACGGAACAGGGAAAAGGCGACAATGCCGAGCCAGAGGAACGGAAGCGGGGGCATTGGTATGCCATACTGATTGCCCTGCTCCTCTTCCTCCTCTTGTTCTTCGGCTTCTTCGATAGGGATACGTTCAAGGAGGCAGAGAAGGAAGAGCCTGTAGAGCCGGTGGTGGCGGAGCGGCCAGCCACCGTGCCTGAGGGCCAGCCGGCGGAGCTCACCATATTGGTACCGCCCGATATGCCCCTGCCGTCAAATGTCTACGTCGTCGTGAAGGGGGACACCCTCTGGCATATCTGCAGGCGGTTTACCGGCAATCCCTTTGACTACCCGGAAGTCGCGGCGGCGAACAACATCATCAACCCGGACCTGATCTTCCCTGACCAGGTGATCCATCTCAAGCATGCGGAAGATTACCGAAAGAAAGATGAAGAGAAAGAGTAGAGAGGCAGGATAGCAGAAAACGGGTGAGCGTAGATTTCGCTCACCCGTTGTTTGGTTTATTGCAGTAATCCCGAATAGAATTCTATATCTGGTCGAGATACACGAAGAGCCGCAGACGCTGGCCGATGCGCAGGTACTTGCCAATCCTTCCCCGGTTCCATCCCCTGATATCCCGAACGCTGACGTTGTGGGCCCGTGCGATCTTTCTGAGTGTTTCCCCCCGTTTTACCCGGTGGAGGATGCGGTCCCTCTTGGAAGGTGATTCGTCCTCCAGGTAGCTCATGTCATGTCCCTGGCTGCTGTTCACCGGTACGAGGAGGTGTCTCCCGCGCGCGACTCGATCTCCCTTTACTCGGTTCACGGTGCGAATGACATCTACCGTCGAACGGTATTTCTTTGCGATCGATGCAAGCGTTTCTCCTCTCCCCGTGCGGTGGCGTTCCCACTGGATTCGTTGCGAGGCCGGAACAGCCGTAAAATTCACAAGAAAGGTCCTTTTCTTGCCCCGCGGTATCCTCAGTACATACCGGGTCACATGGGGCGGCGTGATCCAGCGTTTCAGCTCCGGGTTCAGTTCCTTGATTTCCTCATACGTGCATTCAGCATGGCGAGCGATGTGGCGGAGGTCCGCGCTCCCTGCTATCACGACCTGGTCGTACTCAAGGGGCTTGACGTCTGACACGGTGAATCCGTAGCCTTCCGGGTTTTTTGCAATGATCGTTGCGGCCATGTACTTCGGCGCATAGTTCTTTGTCTCTCGGCGGATCTGTCGCGATGTACCGAGGTCCCAGATGTTCTCTCCGCGCGTTCTGAGTACGGCCCGCTGGATTCGTCGGGGACCGGCGTTGTACGATGCCAGGGCGAGGGGCCATGAGCCGAAGAGGCTGTAGAGATCGCTCAAATACTCTGCAGCGGCGTACGTTGATTTTACGGGATCTTTTCGCTCGTCAACCCACCAGTCGATCGTAAGACCGTATTCCTTGGCCGTAGCCGGCATGAACTGCCAGGGCCCCACTGCCTTGGCCCACGACACGGCGTAGGGATTGAACCCGCTTTCGATAAGGGCCACGTACACGAGATCTCCGGGAAGATTTTTTTTCTTCAGTATTTTCTGCATGGAAGGGACGTAGCGTCTGGACCGGTCAAGGCTCGCCTGGAATGCTTCTCTGCCGCGGGTGGTGAAGTATTCGATATGATTTTCCACGCTGTGGTTCAACAGTACGGGAAGGTGGTACGGTCTCTCCCCCCGGGCCGCTTCGCTGGCTTCATCGACCTGGGCGAGGTCCTGTGCCGGCGGTTCAAGGTCAGATGGTATACTCTGCTGACCGCGGAATTTCGCTGTCTTTGTCGTGGCCGCCGGAGGCGACACCAGCAGGGCTGCAAGCGCGGTAACGATAAGAATAATTTGAACAATCCTATATTGCATTATCCCTCCTCCTGATATAAAGGGTACCGCGCTCGCACAAATTTGTCAAGGTAAAAGTAACTAAAATAGTTTGTTTTTCATAATATAAATTGTCAATGGGTTACGGGGAGAAATGTGCATAAATGCATCTCTTTGTTGCTTTATTGTCATGAGGAATGGTGAACTATATCATGTTTCCTCTTGTGAGTAAATACCGAATGGAAAAAGAGAGAATTCCGAAGCAGGAAAAGTCTGAGAGAGTATTAACAGGATTGAGGATTAAAAAAACGAGCGTCTTCTCCCTACTGAGCGGGCAAGTACCCTGTTTTTAGTGGCACTCTGT
>CAJHXR010000448.1_pt1 | contig 12923 bp, 14 predicted proteins | sample 9198421 | NCBI WGS metagenome assembly CAJHXR01 (sample SAMEA7708331, study PRJEB35096) | sediment metagenome | biome: marine neritic benthic zone biome [ENVO:01000025]; feature: sediment [ENVO:00002007]; material: shallow marine sediment [ENVO:03000034] sea grass bed [ENVO_01000059] ... | reverse complement strand
CCTCCATGACGGCCTGACCGATCCCCGGATTTACGTAGGTGATCATGCACCCGGAAAAGAACATAACCCGGCGATCGATCTTCCCGCTCTTCGGCCGCTCCTGCACAAGGGTATGGAGGGTCTGGTCCGTGAGATCAGGCAACAGGCGTTTTCCCGTAATAGGTATGCGGTATCTCGGCTTCCGGTAGGTCCCTGCAGCCACTTTGCTGCCGAGGAGGCCCTGGAACTTCGCTATCAGCGTGATAAAGAGGCGCATCCGGTTCAGGTTCGGCATGAGCCACCGGGTCAGGAACTTTTTCCGGAGCGGCACGCCCTTCAGGCGGGCAAGCCGCTCCCGCGCAGCGATGACGATGCGGTCAACGCGCACGCCGCTGGGACAGTCCTGCACGCAGGTCTGGCAGAGGAGGCACTGGTCGATCCGTTCGATCAGTGCGTCGTTCGGCTCGATGGTTCCTTCTAGAAGCGCGCGCACCAAGGCGACCTTGCCCCGGGGCGCGTCGCTCTCCACGCCCCTGGCCGAGAAGACCGGGCAGACAGAGCGGCACTGGCCGCAGCGCACACAGGGCATCATCTCTTTGATCAGATCACTATCATTTCGTTCCATGCGGGTCATCTCCCTGTCAACGGTTATCCTAAAAAGAGCATTTGGGACGCAGATAAAATCGGATAAACGCAGATAAGGACAAATAAAAAGCATTTCTGAAACTGAAAAAAGGCTTACCCTTATGGTGATGCTTCTTACCACCAGAATGTCTGGTTTTATCTGCGAAAATCTGCGTTCATCTGCGGCCAACTGCTGTTTTCATGGTTCTTCATCCAGGGACATCTTGCCGGGGTTCAATAGATTATGGGGGTCCAGGAGCCCCTTGATCCTGCGCATCACCTGGAGGGAGAAGCCCAGTTCTTCTTCCATGTATTCTGCCCGCGTCAGGCCCACGCCGTGTTCTCCCGTCGTCGTTCCTTCCAGGTCCAGGGCCATATGGTGAATTTCATCGGCGATCTTCTGCACCTTCTCGATCTCCGTTGGCTCGCGCGTATCGATGACCGGCGCTGCATGCAGATTGCCGTCTCCGATGTGGCCGTACGTCACGATGGGCACATCGTATTTGGCGCCGATCGTCTGGATCGTGCGCAATGCCTGGGCCACGCGATTCACGGGCACGCAGATGTCTTCGCCGATATACACTCGCGTTGCGCCCGGCTTGATCCTCCCTGCCGCGGCGCCGACAACGCCGCGGGCCGCCCAGAGCGTTGCGAGGCGATCAGGATCGTCGGTCCATTCGACCTTGCGCGCAGCGTGTTCACAGACCTCTGATATGGCCTTGGCCTGGTACGCCACATCAGGCGGCGAGCCGTCGACCTCGAAGAAAAGCATTGCCTCGGCATCGGGCAGGGCGAGTTCCGGTTTATACAGGTTGGCCGCGTGTATGGCCGACTGGTCCATGATCTCGATGGCCGAAGGGAACAGCCGGCGGCGGAAGACCTGGACAACCACTCCGCCTGCATCCTCCAGTTTGTCGAAATAGGCCACGACGAGCCCGCGCTTCTCCGGCAGAGGAAGCACCTTCAGCCGGATACGGGTCACGATGCCGAGAGTGCCTTCGGAGCCGATCATCAATCCCGTCAGATCGTAGCCGGCCACGGACTTGAGCGCCCGGGACCGGACACCGCCGGTGACCATGATCTCGCCCGTGGGCAGAACCACTTCCAGGCCCAGGATATACTGCTTCGTCGTGCCGTATTTGACGGAACGCTGGCCGCTTGAGTTGTTCGAGACCATGCCGCCCAGGGTGCACATCTTCGTGCTCCCCGGATCAGGGGGGAAGAAAAATCCGTGGCTGGCCAGCTCCTTGTTCAGGTCGGCGTGGACAATGCCCGGCTGGACTGTCACCTGCATATTGTCCAGGTCCATGGACACGATGCCCTTCATCCCGGTGAGGTCCATGATAATGCCACCCTGGTGCGCAACGGCGCCGCTGCACTGCCCGGTGCCTGCCCCCCGGGGGACCACCGGCACCTGCTCTTCATTCGCCAGGGTGAGAATGGCTGCAACCTGCTCGCTCGTCATGACCCGGACAACGAGGTCCGGCACCCATCGGTTCATCTGGGACAGCATGGAGGAGTCCGCGGCGTAGCAGACCCGGTCGGCTTCAGCGGGAAAATAATTCTCCTTGCCGACGATCTTCTCGATTTTGTTCAATACGTTTTTCGACAGTGTCATTCTTCCCCCGGCCATAAGCCCAGTCTCATGAAGACTGGAAATTCCAAGTTCCAAAAAACAAATCCCAAATAATATCAAAATTACAAGCTCAAATGCTTCAAACTATTTTGCCTTTTGAATATTCGTTGATTGGAGCTTATTTGTACATTGGTGCTTGAGGTTTGGATATTACTTTCTCCGCAGCCCGGCGCCTCAGTGTGCCCGCGGCCAATGCGAGAAACGTCTCATTCTGAAGTATAAAATGATACCACAAACCCCTCCAAAAAATCACTAGGGAAATAGGCGTGGCGACCACCCGCTTCGGTGACAGCGTTCATTATTTACTTCCCGTGCCGGGGTAATTTTGATAAAATCAGAGCGGATACAAGCTCTTTCGCGCAAAGCCGCAAAGTGCAGACATCTGACAGTAGACAGTAGACAGTAGACAGTAGAAAGTAGACAAGAAAAAGATAACAAACCATAGACAAAAGACTACAGAAGATTGTGATCCGCAATCCGGCATCCGGTATCGGGCATCTGGAATCAGGTATCTGGCATCGGGCATCTTAAAGGAGAATTCATGGATACGTTCAGGTTCTGGCAAAAATGGCTTCTCGTCGTCAGCTATGCGATTACTGCCATGGGATTGATCATCGCCTTTTCAACGCTTACCCTGTTTTTTGACTTGAGCGACAAGCTGTACAATCCCATCTTCTGGGGCACCAAGAGCATCTCGGCGGAAACGGCTCGATATCAAATATGGAATTTCGGGGTATTAGGGCCCATTATCGCCGGATGGGGGATTTTCTATATCTTCATCGTCCGCCATCCCTTCAAAAAAAAGGAGCCATGGTCCTGGAACTGCCTCTTCCTCGGTACGATCGTATGGTTCATCATAGACAATGGGTATTCCGTGTATTACCTGGTGTATCCGAATATTGTGCTGAATACCATATTATGTGCGTCAATACTCGTACCGTTACTGTTTACCAGAAAAGAATTCAAGGGATAAGCCTTGATTGAAATCAGCGGGGAAACGCAGAAAGATGTTGATGCGGTTCGCGTCGTCAATGATCAGGCATTTGGCCGGCCCGATGAGGGCCGCATTGTCGATGCGCTGCGTGAATCATGTGACGAGATCGTGTCGTTGGTAGCAGTTTCGAATAATAGAATAATAGGACACATTTTCTTCAGCCCCGCGACGATCGAGGGCCCGACCGGTCCTGTCACGGGCATGGGCCTGGCTCCCATGGCTGTGCTGCCGGAGTTTCAGAAACAGGGTGTCGGGACCATGCTGGTACACGAAGGGCTCCGGATACTGAAAGAACGGGCATACCCTTTTGTTATCGTCCTCGGCCATGCAACATATTATCCCCGTTTTGGATTCGAACGGGCTTCGAAATACGGGCTGCAATGCCAGTGGGAGGGCGTTCCCGATGAGGCCTTCATGGCATTGATCCTGGATGAACAAGCCATGAACGGCGTCACGGGGATCGCCAGATACAGAAGCAACTTTGATGAGGCAATGTAAAAGCCCCGCAGCCGCATGAGAAGGCTTATATGAATAACATGATCCCTCAGGTGAAGCGGTTAGCGATAGTTGTGCTCGTCCTCTTTTCCTCCGTTGGCTGCGACCGGGCGACGAAGCATATTGCAAAGGAACTGCTCCCGCCCGGCTCGGTTATCAGTCTCATGGGAGATACCGTGCGGCTGCAGTACACGGAAAATAAAGGGGCCTTTCTGGGCCTCGGAGCGTCGTTATCGGACAACATCCGGTACTGGGTTTTTATCGTAACCGTCTCGCTCGCTTTGGCCGCCTTGTTTGTTTACTTGATACTGGCACGTAGAGTGGCATTACTCCCTTCTGTTGCTCTGTCGCTTATCCTGGCCGGAGGGATCGGCAATCTCATTGATCGTATTCTTTACGACGGAGCGGTGATCGATTTTCTGAACCTGGGCATCGGCCGTGTGAGAACGGGCATTTTCAACGGTGCGGATGTGGCGATCACCGCCGGTGTTGTCGTGTTACTGTTTTCAGAAATTGTTACTAAGAAGGGCACAACATAATTTACCTATTTTGCCACAGAGGGCATCCCGCGGAGCGGGACAGGCCCGAAAAGCGGAGAGAATAAGACACTAAAGCAAGAGTGCTTTATTTCAAGTAGTTCTCTGTGTCCCCTGTGTGCTCGGTGGCAAAATTTCTGACGATGCGAGCGGACTCTCAAGGAGGCCATTATGAATAATAATCTCGACTCCTATTGTGGCATGTATTGCGGTGCATGCGACATCCAGACAGCCTACCGGTCGGGGCACAAAGACAAATTTTCCTCATTCTGGACGGAACGGGTACTGAAGGCCTATGCCCGGTTGCAGGACGCCGAGATCCACGCTCCCGATGATCTGGAGCTGAAGTGCCACGGCTGCAAGTCCGACACGCTTTTTATCAACTGCAGGCACTGCACCATCCGGGCGTGCGCCCGCGATAAAAAGGTGGAACACTGCATCGAGTGCGCTGATTTCCCCTGCGCCACGTACCGGGAGCGGAAAAAGGCCGAGGGGCTGCTGCCGCACCTGACCCTGTGCCAGCAGAACATGGAATCGATCAAACAAAAAGGAGTAGACCAGTGGCTTGGCCAGCAGGAAGAGCACTGGCAGTGCCCGGAATGCCAAACAGGCTTTGCCTGGTATGCCGATCGCTGTCATGAGTGCCATACGAATTTACGGAACAATACGTTCAATTTTTCCTTTATTCAATCTGCACTGCTGAAACTCGGGATAAGCCTGTCGGCGCTCGGGCACAAGAAGCAGGAGGAAACCGTAAAAAGCCCGTAATCGTTTTATTTATTCGTCATCTCCGTAAAATCAGGACGATTCCGGGGAAGCGTACGCTTGGGTGAAGCTTGAAAGCCTTGGACCGCTGCCTTCCCCCATGCGAAAATTTAGGCGTGAGACCGAGTCCGAGGGAAAAGCATTTCGGACTGTCTGAGCCGGACCCGTCCCGACGAAGTCGGGGAGATAGTATGACCAGGGGGAAAAACAATGCATGAACAGGGCAAAAATGAATGGGTCGGCATCAGGGGCACCCTCTTCGGCTGGCTGCTGAACAGCCCGCTCAGGAGGCTGCTCGATGTCTTGCTGTTCGGTGCCAACAAGCCCTTCGTACTTGAGGAAATATCCAAACGCCTTCCCGGCGGAGCAGGGACCGTCCTGGATGTGGGCGCCGGCTCCGGCTACTTCAGCATACCCATAGCCGAACGACTGCCAACAGGCCGGGTGATCTGCGCCGACGGGTCTGCTGAAATGCTGAAACATCTCGCCCGCGCGGCCAGGAAGCGCGGCGTGCGCGATCGCGTGCAGCCGTTGATGGCCGATGCCGGGGACCTCGGTCTCGAACCGGGGTCCGTGGATGTGGCCTTTTCCGGGTACGTCCTGCACGAACTTCCCGATCCCGAGCAGACCCTCAAGGAGATGCATCGGGTCCTGAAGCCGGGCGGATCGATCATCATCATCGACTTCAACAATGCAAAGAGTTCCCACGGCCGCGGCACCAAAGACATGCACGGGTCGTATACACCCGAACAAATGGCCGCTTCGTTGAATCAACTTGGTTTTGTCGATGTGAGCATCAGGGAGATCAAAATGTTGCTCGTCGCACTGGGGAAGAAGGCGTAATTCAACCTCCGGCTGATTTAACGATGTTAGACTCAACGTATTGATATCCGGTGTCTGGAATGTGAGGAGATTTCCCATGAAAAAAACTATTATCCTGATATTTATCTTTTGGAGTCCCCTGGCATTCGCAAGTTATGTAGAACGAGGCGCAGTAATTGATGAATATGATCCCGCGACTGGCTATTATTACCTGTCGTGGATCAGCGACAAGCGAGTTACGAACCTGTTCGTCTATGACCCGAAGAGGAACTCGGGGAAGATGATTTTCCAGGACGGGGCAGTCTACCGCATATCGGATATCATATACGAGAGTAGATACAACCCGAAAGAGCGGATGATCGAGTTCGGAGGTGAGCAGTCATCATATACCATAAAGAATAACAATACCATACCCCGGAGGGCACTGAAGAGCAGGCTGCTTATCGTTACGACAGAGAAAAAAGCGAAGGCAAGTGCTCTCTGGACTGCCGACAAGTCGGGCACAAACCTGAAAAAGATCCTCACCGTTGAGTTCCGTGACGACTGGCATCTGGATGTAAAGAATTCAAAAATACGGATTGTGAAAAAAGGCGAGAATACGTTTCTCATCACCGAGATGGACTGGTAAGTTGAAAAGCAAATTCTGGCAACATGAAATCGTTTAACGAATCGCTCCACGCCGACGGCTTTGCGGCGGGCTGGCTCTTCGTTAGAAATAATACTCGGGAGGATCAGTCATGCGAAAGAAAATTCCATTAACGATTTTTTTATTGGTATTTTGTTTTTCTGCTTATGCAGGCAATAGCGAGGAATTGAGTAAGCTTTATCAGCAGATTGAACATTCATACAGAGTTGCTGGCGATGCGAAAGCAATTAAGCTATCAAGACAAGCGGTGAAACGTGCAGAAAAAATCTATGGGAAGAATGATGTAAAGACGACAAAAGCACTGGTTTATTTGGCAAAATCATTATGGATAAGTAAACGATTAGAAGAAACCATAAAAGTACAAAAAAGAATATTATCGATCAGAGAAAAACACTATGGCGTTGGAGACGAGAAAACGATAAGTGCGTTAATGAGGTTGGCCCATCTCTATTATGAAAACAAAAATAACGGGAAAGCAAAATCAGCATATGAGAAATTAATAAAAATAGAAACAAAACTTCTCGGGAAGGACTCGTATGAGGTCGCCATGGACAAGCTTTCTTTAGCGCGGGTATATGCTGCATTAAACAATAAAGAAAAGGCAATATCTTTGAATAAAGAAGGCCTTCAAACACTTGAATGGCTTTTGGAACATAAAGATAAGTTGCCGCGAGGTGTTAGGCCGTTGGATGTAAGATTAACTATTGTTAAAATCGCGACAGAGCTGGCGACGTTAGATACCGAGAATGCTGAGTATTATGAGAAGAAATATGGAAAGGCAACCTATTTGCGATAGATGAGTGTTCACCATCGACGTCGAGGGATAAAAACATATTTGCCACGGATGCCCAATCCCGCCAGGGCGGGACTAAGCGACACGGATGGATACGGATAAAAAGTTCTCTTACTTTGCCACGAATTTACACGAATAGCCTAGAGAAAGAGGCGGCCACTAGTAGACGCGAATTGAGATCAAGACCATAAAAGATGATGTCATTTCCATAGAGGATAGTCTTCCATTTGTCGCCTAATAACTGTTGGCCCTCGATAATTCCTGGAGGTTATCATGCCGCCCGAATTATGGTCCCTCTATTCCCTTATGCTCAAAAGCCGTTTGTCTGAAGAAGCCATTGCAAAACTCTGGCATGACGGCCTCATCTCGGGTGAAATGCATCTGGGAACAGGCGAAGAAGCTGTCGTCGCGGGCGTTGTTCCCCAACTGCGTGAAGGCGACGCCATGGCGTTGGATCATCGCGGCACCGCGGCCCTGCTCATGCGCGGCGTAGACCCGGTCCCTGTCCTGCGTGAGCTGCTCGGTTATCCGGACGGGTTGTGCGGCGGCAGGGGTGGGCATATGCACCTGTTTTCTAAAGAACACCTGGCTGCTTCTTCAGGAATTGTCGGCGCAGCAGGACCGGCCGCGACCGGTTTTGCGCTGTCAGCACAATACCTCCGTCCCGGTACGATCGCCGTTGCATTTTTTGGGGAGGGAGCAATGAACCAGGGCATGTTGATGGAATCGATGAACCTGGCTTCGGTCTGGAAATTGCCCCTGTTGTTTGTCTGCAAGGATGACGGTTGGGCCATCACCACGCAATCCGAAAGTATGGGCGGCGGGGATATGAACGAACGAGCGCGGGGGTTGGGCGTCCCCGTAGTCGAAGTTGACGGGTGCGACGTATCCGAGGTGTGGGAGGCTTCCCATTCGGCGATTGAACGCGCCCGTTCCGGTCAAGGGCCGACCTTCCTGCATGCCCGGTGCAGGCATTTCGAAGGCCACTTCCTGGGCTATCAATTGCTCAGGCTCGTGCGCGACCCCCTCAAGGAAATGCCTGAAATCGCCGGGCCGCTCACGCGCGCGTTATTGCGGCCTGGCGGGGCTGCATTGCGTGAGCGCACGGCAGGGCTGAAAAAAGTCCTCGCGGCCGTGCTGTCAACGTTGCGCGGTCCACGCCGGGATTCGGCCGATGATCCGGTCCGGCGTGCGCGCAAAACCTTGCTCGCGGAACCGGAACGCTTACAAAAACTGGAAGACCAGATCGAGCAGGAGATAAGCCATGTGCTTGCGTCTGCCTTGCCGGAGGTGCCGTCATGAGGACCTTGTTTTTCACCCAGGCCATTGATGATGCACTTGCTCAGGCCATGACGGATGACCCGAGCATTATTCTCTTCGGCGAGGACATTCCATTACTGCGGCGTAACCTCCTGGTGCGCTTCGGACCCAAACGGGTGCGAGGCACCCCGATCAGCGAGAGCGCCTTCCTGGGGACGGGCGTAGCTGCCGCGATGGCCGGTCTGCGCCCTGTTGTAGAACTGTACATGGTGGATTTTCTCGGCGTGTGCATGGATGCTCTGCTCAACCATGCTGCCAAAGTCGAAGCGTTTTCAGGCGGCAAATGGACTGCGCCCCTTGTGGTGCGCGCCCCTTGTGGTGGAGGGTATGGCGACGGCGGGCAGCACGAACAGTCTTTGTGGGGCTGGCTGGCACACATTCCCGGGTTGGCCGTTCTGGTTCCCTCCACACCGGCCGACGCAGGCGGTCTCATGCTGGCCGCTCTCCGGCACGATGGCCCGGTCATCTTCCTTGAGCATAAACTCCTCTCGGAGATGTGGCTTGAATTCCTGGGCTCAGGAGCGCGACGCACGGTTCAGTATGATGTTCCTGCCGAGGGGGCAAAGGGCGCGGTGCCTCAAAAGTGGGAATCCCTCCCGATCGGTAAGGCTGTCCTTCGCCGGGCAGGGGATGATGTTACCATCGTCAGCGTGGGAGTGGGCGTCCACCGCGCTCTGGAAGCCGCGCAAGCCCTGGAGACGGAAGGGATTTCAGCAGGTGTGCTGGACTTGCGGACCGTAGCTCCCCTGGACAAAACAGCAGTCCGCGAAGCGGTCGCACACACGGGGCGACTGTTGGTGGTAGACGAAGATTATGAAGGCTTTGGTCTCTCAGGGGAATTGTCGGCAATGGTCTTGGAGGCCGGCATATCCTGCACGTATGCCCGCGTCTGCACGCAGACGACCATCCCTTATGCCCGTCATTTGGAAGACCAGGTTCTTCCCAACAGAGAGCGCATCTCCGCCGGCTGCAGACAGCTGATGCAGCGATAGTCAAAACCAGGAACTCGAGATCCCGCTGCCGTCCCCTCCCGCGTTAGCGGGAGACGGCGGGATGTCGTTTTATCAAAGGAGCCTCCGACCCTCGTTGTTGGGCTCCAGGTGCCCCTTCGGGGCGACGGCTGTGCTGTCGCACTTGGCAACCACCCATTGAGCGGTACCACGAAAAGGACGGGCAGACATGAGAATACGCGAGCACTGGATCAATCTCTTTTATAAGGCAGCGACCGGCACCCGGAAGACACGAACACTTCTCACCCCCATCGGATTGCTGGTCTTCGGTGCATTTACAACCTTCTTTGTTTTGGCCGCGATTGTTGTCGACAGACTTTTGGATCTACCCCGTCTGCTGCCTGATGAAGCGACCCTTTTGATATCGATTCCGGTCGTTGCAGCCGGTGTTGCCGTTACCGCCTGGTCCGTGGTTCATTTTTTGAAGGTAAAGGGAACGCCGGTGCCCTTTAATCCACCTCCGAAGGTGGTCAAGACCGGGCCCTACCAATATGTCAGGAATCCGATGCTCACGGGTGTCTTCCTGTTCCTCTTCGGCATCGGGATCGGCATCAACTCTGCTTCACTCATGTTCCTATTCACGCCGCTGTACGTGGTTATGAACGTCTTGGAGCTGAAGCACATCGAGGAGCCTGAACTCGTGAAGCGTCTGGGTGATGAGTACAGAGAATACAGAAGGCAGACACCGATGTTTATTCCCGGCCGAAGATCAAGAGAGCAGGCCCATCTCAACAAGAAATGAATCCGGGAAGATGTATTTATTCCATTTGCCCTGTCAACCGGCAAGCGCATATAAAATTATCACGTGGTAAGGGAATTTCATTTTACCAATAAGATGTCTTACCCTCTGTCGCTTAATAACCGGGGAAACGTACAAGGAGGAGGCGTGATGCCCATACAGGAGGTCCGCCTCGAGATGTTCGACCCCAAGCTGGATTCGCAGCGACTTCTGGATTGGCTGCGCAGACCACACGTGGCCCGGTGGTGGGGCGATCCCCAGAAGCAGTTTGAGATTCTGCTGCGATGGTCAAGTGAGTCCCACGCCGTTATCGTGGCGGACGGCGCCCCGGTCGGCTATCTGTGTTGGCAGAAGCCTCCTCAAGACCAGCTTGAAGCCGCGGGGCTGACTGACCTTCCCGATAATCTCGTGGATATGGACATCCTGATCGGGGAATCAACGGTTCTTGGCCAGGGAGTCGGGCCGAGAGCCCTCGGTTTGCTCCTGGAACGCTTGCGGGCCGATTCCCGTGTGTCATTCGCAGGCGTGGCGACGTCGATTTTAAACAAACGTGCAATACGAGCGTACGAGAAAGCCGGCTTCCGGCTGTTTCGTGAGTTCCAGGACCCGGAGTCCGGTCTGTGCCGATACATGGTGGTAGATCTCCGTGCTGCCGTCTAACGACCGGTTGCGGCGTTGCGCGCCGCCGCTGAACCGGAGTGTTCCTCACCGCAATACCCCCTTCACGATGACATCCACGGCCTCTTCCGGCGAAAGCCCGTGGGCCATGAGCGTCTCCATCTGTTTCTTGTCCACGCTCCCGATCGCCGCCTCGTGTGTCACCTTCGCCAGGGGATTGGTCACGCGGACAACCGGGACCGCCTTTGCCACGGCGTTGTCTTTTACGATCTCCATGCAGTCCACATGCCCGCGCGCGCCTGCGGCATTGCCCTCGGTGATGCCCATGACCTCTGCCGTGGCCTCGTCCTCGAGGGCGACCCGCGCCTTGATGAGGCCCCGTGCGTTCTCTCCGGCCAGGACGATCTTCTCCTCCATGCGGATCTCGTCCGAAGCATGACCGAACACACGGGTCACCAGTTCTGCCACGGCGTTCTCGCCCGCCGTGATTGCGTAATCGATTCCCAGCCTGCCGACCCTGCCGTTCACGAGCGTAAACTCCGTTGAGTATCTTCCGTTCTTGCCGATCGTCACAACCAGTTTCGGAATAACTTCGATGCCGCCGTACGGACCGTGATAGTGCACTTCCGAATACTGCATTGCCGCGCCTTCGCCGACCTCGACCTTGGCGTCCATGATATGACGCACGCGCTCTGCCTTCGGGAACAGGCAGTGCGCGATGAACCGGGCCGATGAGTCGTCTTCGAGCTTCACGCCCATGGTGATCTTCTGCGTCCCCTTTTTGTGCAGCACGCCGAAGCACAGGTGGACGGGGTTCTTTATCTTCACCCCCTGCTTCACCGTGACCTGTGCGTCGATGCCGGAGAAGGTCCCTTTCGCCTTGACCGCAAGGCCCTCGATGCCCCGCATGCTCAGGATCGCCTGGCCGCTCGCGGCCAGGTGCGCGGTCTTCCTGTCCCCAAGCACGCCCCGGTCTCCGCCGGCCCCGGTGTAGGCCTGAAGCAGATGTTCGAGTTCAGACATAGTGGCACTCTCCGCTGACGCAGACACGGCACTTTCGTGACTTATAGTGCTCCGCCACCTTTTCGGGCCTTCCGGAACAGATGATTGCCCCTTTGCAGAGCTGCGAGGCGCGATCGGCGATCAGTGCGATTTCTTCCCGGTGGGTGATGAGGAGGACCGACGCGCCCTTCTGTTTGAAGGCGTTGATGACGTTGATGATGTCCCGGGTGGAAAGCATATCGATCCCGGAATCGGGCTCGTCGAGGATGGCGAGCTTCGGTCGCAGGGCAAGGATGGAGGCGAGCTCTATCCGCTTCCGCTCTCCGCCGCTCAGGGACTTGTCGACCATGCGGTGCAGGTAGCGCGCCGGGTTCAGCCCCACCAGGTCGAGGAAGGGAGCAGGGTCGTCATTGCTCCTCTTGAGGGAAAGGTAATCTTTTACTGAAATGCCCTCGAAGCGGACCGGTTCCTGCCAGGCCATGGTGATCCCGCGCTGGGCGCGCTCATGGATCTTCAGGCTGTTGATGCATGGGCCTTTGAAGCAGACCTCGCCTGTTGCGGGCCGATACCCGTCGCATCCCATGACGAGATAGGCCAGGGTGCTCTTGCCGGTCCCGTTCGTTCCCAGGAGCGCATGGATCTCCCCTCCCTCGACTACAAGCGAAAGTCCCGAGAGGATGGGCAGACCTCCTTCCGGGCCGACGCTGAAGGAGATTTCTTTGAGTTCAAGGAGTGCCATTAATTTAAGTTTATCATGACGGGAGAGGCTCGGGCCGCGGAGGAGGAATTTTGTGGACTAAAGTATCATGAAATTGGCCGCTTTTATGCGGTAAAGGGTGGCCATGGGGTCAGGCCATGGAGTCATTGGGGTATTTACATCATCACGCACCTGTGATAACCTTGACTTACTGTTGCCTTGGTGAGTCGAAGCTATCTTTAACGTT
>CAJHXR010000103.1_pt1 | contig 13116 bp, 13 predicted proteins | sample 9198421 | NCBI WGS metagenome assembly CAJHXR01 (sample SAMEA7708331, study PRJEB35096) | sediment metagenome | biome: marine neritic benthic zone biome [ENVO:01000025]; feature: sediment [ENVO:00002007]; material: shallow marine sediment [ENVO:03000034] sea grass bed [ENVO_01000059] ... | reverse complement strand
CGGCTCGTCGGAGAGTATCATCCGTGGATCGCACGCTGCAAGCGACCGCGCGATCGTGGCGCGGCGCTGCTTGCCGGCATGCAGCAGGGAACCTGGTCGGCAACAGACATAAAAAACTGGTTTCCGTCGGCGTAACCTTTGCCCGCGTAAAAAATCCAGGCGTGGAGAGGCGGTATTGGAGATGGAAAGAACTCCATCGGAAGACGCAGCAGCTGGATGGGCTGTAAGATGGCTTGAGACAGGATACTATTGTAGTTTGCCACATGAATGGAAAATCAGAGTCGCTGCCCACGGGCTTACGCCCGTGGCTCTTTAAAATCCAAAAAACACACCCTCCTGCCCCCCCTTGAAGGGGGGGGCAGGAGGGTGTCCCCAACATCTCACTGAAAGTTAGAAAAATGATTGTATTCGTTGGAAATCGGCAACCTTAAAGATTCCGATTGTATACTGGCTCACTATCGACTAGGCTTGACATCAATTTGCACACTTGTCGACTTCCCGGTTCCCTTGGCCTCCACGTTCACTACACAGGTACCGACGCCATACCTGCTGATCTTCAAGCTCACATGATAAAAGGGCACTTCGTAGACAGCGTGATCTGAGCTTGCCTTACCCCTTTTGATGCTCTTCATATTCAGGTCGCAGACCGAAGTCGGGCCGATGGTAACATTAAGCGGGATGGAAGGACGCACGCATGGGAGCCGGCCGCCTACAAGGTAGTCAACCTTGGCTTCAAAAGGCCTGCATTTCTTGCACGTCTTTTTCACGGATTCGGGAGCAAGTATACGGAGAGCGCTGACATCGGATAGCTCATACACCTGGACGGGAAGTTCGTATCCGTAGGCCGGAATCTTCAAAGAAGTCGTGGTCGCCGTCGCCGGTGCTTTGACCTCCACCCCATAGATGCCAAGGTACTCGGCTTTCCACATTTCCTTGCCGCCTTTGAGCGGAAGAAAGATGAGGGCGCCAAAGTCCACCTCAGGATAACTGTCGGCCAGGAGAGGAGTCTTATCGGAGTACAGCCTTTCGAAGAAAAATAGTTTCTCGTTGACGGGGACCCTCACTGGCGTCAGTTCCTTCGCTCTGTAGTCCCGGCAATTCGGTTCCAGTCGCACCGCGTTCGGGGCGACACTTCCGACAGTCGCCTTCGCCGTCTAAGTGTTTCCGAGTTTCCCGCGCGCTTTTACCCGCAACGTGGTTTCACCGGGAACTTTGGCCCGGAGAGTAACGCTCCTTTGACCCAGTTTGATGATCTCAACGATAGACGGGTTATCGACTTTGGCTTCTTTAATCTTAACATTATGTTCCTTACTCGTGGCAACGCCAATAACAGGAAAAGGTATCTTCCCACCCGCAATTCCCACCCCCACCCCGATGCGTGATCTATAGACCCCAACGGCAAACGTTGCACCCGTAGCGATCACACCGGGCTTCGGATCGCTATGACTGGACGGCGGACGAGCAATTCTCAAAGTACCTGGACTGGCGCAGGCGGATAGAAGCAGTACCGACACGAGCAGCCAATAGGGTCTTCGGAAATACGGCAGGGTCGTGTACCTGTTTGTGTTTACGATGTCGTTCGGCTCTCTCATGGGGGCCTCCTTTGACAAGCAGGGTTTAAACTATTGAAAGAGGCAATAGTATCGTACTGCACCAAATGGGGCAATCGTTAATGTCAACTAAGACGTCACCAGTTAATGGGCTGTTGCCCAAATGGGTAAACCATTTTCTCGTGCAACCGTCGGCATGCCCCTGCTCACATCACGCAGGCGGCAAGAACGTATCGAGAAGCTTCGGCATCCAGCCGCTTGATTGCAGCGGAGCGCGCCTCACCTGCCAGGGATATCAAAACCTCCAGCCGAGCATGAATTCGGCATTCGGTATGAAACCGCTCAAGAAAGACGTATCGATCGTCAAGACATTAATGCCGCTGTAACCAGTGACCGTTTCGGGCAGCGAAAAATAGGACGCGCCGAAACCCGTGGTGATGTTGAAATGGTCCCACATGGCCTGATACGATAGCAATGCAGTATAAACGCGTACACTCGTCGATGTCGAGTACTCTACCCCTGACGATTCTGTGGTAATCTTGAATGTCCCGAAGGACGCCGTCACACTTGCCAGCCAACCGCCTTCCAGCGCCTCGTTAAAATAATAGCTGACCCGTCCGCCGTACAGAGAATTTTGATAATTCGTGTTCGAAAATTCCGCATTATACCGGTATACGGTCGGTCCGACTGCGAACTTGTTGGTTATGGCGTAGTCGATTTCCACATTCCCGACGCCGATGAGATCACTGATCGGCGCGGTACGAACGCTCACGTCTCCTTGTCCTGCATACGCAGGAGAAAGCATGACACAACAAAAAAATATCACCGTGCTCAACAGAATTTTCTTCATTCTTTTCCCCCTCTTCCTCTGTATTTATATAAATTACCAGAACACTCATGGGATAATAGCGAACCGGTCCGGAAAAATCGCAGGCCATGCCTTCCCGATCCGCGCCTCAGCTGCATCTTCTTACCTCGCTTAAACTTACCGCCCTATCCGCCAAACATAACAAAAAGAGCAGTATTGTCAAGGTATTTTTACCCTGCTGTTCGCTCTGGCGCCTACAGGCATAACGAAACAGGCTATTGAAAAAACCTGCTCGCTGTCAGTGCGAGCAGGTCCCTCGCTTGTCATTGCGAGCCAAATGCGAAGCAATCTCGACGTCCGATTCATCAGTGAGTGAGACACAGCTTCACTTCCCGAAGGGACAGACCGGGTACCGGCACTTCCTGCAGTTCAGGCAGAGTCCGCCATGCCCCAGTTCGGCGAGTTCCTGCCTTCCAATCGTCTCGCCTGCAAGCACCCGGGGCAGGATCAGGTCGAAGATCGTTATCGCGTGATACATGCCGCAGGCGGGAATGCCGAGGATAGGAACAGGGTCAAGGGTCCGGGGTCCGGGGTCATGGTGCTCTTCTTCTTGCCCCTGGCCCTTGGCCCCTTGCCCCTGCTCTACAGAGGCTACCAGAAACATAGCTCCCGGCAGCACGGCAGACCCGTAGGCAATGTCGCGTGCGCCGAGGTTCCGTATTGCAAAGCGCGTTACGTCGTCGGGGTCGACGGACATGCCGCCGGTGGTAATGAGCAGATCAGCTCCTGCATGCAGCAGCTCACGGAGCCGTTCCTCGATGATCGACTCGTCGTCCGGCGCATAGTGAATACCGACGATCTCTCCTTGAACAGCTTTTATCTTTTTCGCAATAACGGGAGCAAAGGCGTCCTGAACCCTCCCGTGGTAGACCTCATTCCCGGTGATCACCACGCCTACGCGCGGTTTCCTCAGCTTCTTCACCTCGACGATGGGCACCCCGTCTCGCTTCGCACGCTCGCCGATTGCTGCGGCTTCATCAACGATGTTCCGTCGTATGACAAGCGGGATCGCCCTCGTCCCTGCGACGATGCGCCCTTTCTTCACCAGGGTGTTGGTATGGCGCGTGGCGCACATCACCTCCCCCAGCATGTTCAGGGCAAGAAGGGACTCTTCGTTTATCTTCAACAACCCCGCATGCTCTGCAATAAGGTTTATCTTCCCTTCCCGGGGCTCTGCTTCCATCTGTACTCCCGATCCCATGAGTGCCTTGGCGAGAGTAAAGGCTGCCTCATCCTCATGCACCTCATCGTCGTTGAGGGAAAGGACAAAGAGCTTCTCCTTGCCGAGACGACGGAAATGGTCGATGTCTTCATGGCGGACAACGTGGCCTTTCCTGAAGGCGCTCCCCTTGAATTCTCCCGACCGTATCTCCGTCACATCGTGGGCCAGGACCATCCCGACCGCCTCTTCTACGGGTATGGTTTTGGCTCCTCCGGTCCGTCCTCTCCGGCATTCAAGCACATCACTCATAAGCATCTCCCCTTGCTGACTGCCAGCCCTGAATTCGTTTCGAAGATGGTACGAAACCGTTCATCAACCTCCTGGCGCAAACCTTCTTCCAAGAGGGTAAATTGTTTTAAGAATGCCCTGGCATCGCTGGTGAGGGACGCCCCGCCCCCGTTCCTGCCGCCTGCCTGCCGTTCCACCAGTTTCAAGCCGAGCCGCTCTTCCATCGCCTTGATAAAACTCCAGGCCTTGCGGTACGAGACATTGACTTCCCGGGCCGCGCGGCTGATGGATCCGTATACGTCGATTGCCTCAAGGAGAAATCTCCGTCCCCGCCCGAAGACCGGCTCTCCGTCCACTTCCAGCCAGATCTTCGAGCGGATTGCTATTTCGTTATGACTTTTTTGCATAACGCTCACCAGAAAAAACGATTTCCCGTTCGTAATAACCACCCTTCGCGCAGGGCCTGCACAAGAGGGCCCCATTCCTCCGGAACTCCCGCCTGTCCTGCACATGCTCGCCGCACGCATCACACCGGATCCTGCTGAGCGGTCTGCCGGGCATGTCTTCGGGCCTGAGGGCCACGCGGACATGCATCACCTCAAACAGTTCATCATCGGGCATAATCTGGTATGCCTCGCGTTGTGCCGCGTATTTATTTTCGTTTTCGGGAAAATATTCCCTCGCTTTTTCTCGCGCCTCTTCACGTGCCAGGACCCGCACCGCTTTGCCGGTGTGAAGGTTCACATACGTGGCCGCCATTTTCCCGTAATCCATGAATCTCATGGTCCTGCGGCCGAGGCTGCAGCCGGTAACGGACTGCACTGCGTCGGTGGCGCACCGGTCCATTTCGACAAACACGATAATGTTTTTCCGGTCACGGCCTTTCGGATCACCGATGCCCGCGTTCCTGAGACCGAGCAGGGACATCCGCACACCCAGCACCTGACCGGGGCAGAGATGCCCATGAATTCTTGCCGATTCTGCCAAAAGGGATTCAAAATCCATCACACGCATTTCCTCCATCAACTATGTCGTCCCGCCACCGGATGCTCCACACGCTTCGCGACAGTTCTGGGGCCGCCGGGAGGTATTCTCCTTTTTTATCGTGCAGAAGGTATGGGAACTTCCGCCCGCATACCCGGGGGTTATCCGTATGGCCTTGTTCATGCAAAAACCCTCGCACAGGCCGCATCCGGTACAGAGGGAACTGTTGTACAGCAGAGAGACTTCAGATTCGTCCTGCTCCGTCGTGAACGCACCGGATGGACAGGCAGCCACACAGCTGAAGCAGTCGTCGCATCGCCGATCAACGGAAACGGTATAGTAAAAGTTCTTTAACACCTTCCTATACGTTTCTCCGGAGAGCGTGGGCAGCGTCCTGTTCAGCAATGCCCTCCTGAAGGGCACCTTTTTACCGGAGTATGCCGACACATTGTTCTTTGACGCCTCATGCTGAAACAACGCCGCTGCATTCCTCATTGTCAGGGTTTTTATCGTTTTGAAAAAGGTTCTCCGGCCGAAGGAGATATCATGAAACACGAGGTCTACCGCATCCTCGACCAATACAAGGTTCTCCGAGATCGCCGCAGAGGTCTTTCCGTGAATAGTTTCCAGCCTCCTTTTCAGCGCCTCCACGATAAAGCCGTTCTTGCACGTTGCGCATGCCGTCAGGTTGACCTGCACCGGCTGCTGCAGAAATGCGGAAAGTGCTATCAGATGCTCTTCCGATAAAAAGCCGAGGCAACAGGTCTTTTCGTGGGCTACAACACAAGATTCATCACTGCATCCTAAAACAGGAGAAGGAATCCCCTTCAACCGGGACAATACAGAATAAAAATCAAATCCCGGAGTCTCAAAACAACCGGAGGGGCAGGCTGATACGCAGAGCATGCAGCCGGAGCATGCAGCCTTCGTTATTTCCAGGCCCTCTTGTATTGAAATGGCCCGGCCATGACACGCTTCAGCGCACCGGCTGCAGGAGTGTTGATTAAACCGCATCCTCAGGCATCTCGATCGATCTATGGCGGGAGCAGATCCCGCGGTGAAACCGGTCTCCGGTGATGCTCTCCTCGTCATATGCTCACGCCCTCGCAACCATCGGCCTCTGTGGAGCGGGGATGTGATCCTGTGCATGCTCATGCATCACAAAGGCTGCGGCACAGTCGGCAAGGGCGGTAAACCATTCGTTATCCGTATGCTCATTTATCGCGCTGCAGAAGGGCTGGACCCATTGCCCGAGAACCGTACGCAAAAACTCGTCCTGGGTACTGATGAACTGCATCGCCCGCTCCCGCTCGGATCGTTCCCATGCTTCCGTTTCTTTATACACCAAATAGTACATAAATTCCAGCTCTGCCGCTATATGATCAGGAAGCTCGTTAAAATCACCGTCCACGGTAAGACCTTCCCGGCTGTACCATTTCATAACTTCGAGAGTAGAGTCTCCCATCACCCTCCTCCCTGCGTCAAGATACACGGAACCGTAGGGCGGAGCCTTGAGATCATGGGGACCGACAAAGAGTCGCGCATACTCCGCCCGCAGATCTTCATCGCTGTAACGCGAAGCCGCGTGCGCCAGCTTTCCGGAAAAGAGCGCTGCTTCGGGGGAAATAAGCGCTATTGACGCATCAAGGTTTTTTAAAAGCGATTCGCCAAACAACACTTCATGTTCCGGCTGATAAAAGCAGGCCGCCAAAAATCGGTAGCAATCGCCCCGTGTCTTTTCCCGTGCAATAAATTCGTCTCTGTCCACGTTCACCTCGTTCCGTGATGGGGGATACAAAAAACTCATAAGAAGAACAGGTCTGGTCTTTTTTCGAAACGGTCTCTACGCCTTTTTCGCCTGCGCCTTGAAACTTCTTACGTAATACACATTGGGTCGCGTGCCTTTCTCTTGGTTCTTCAGAAATGCCCCCTTATTGCTCTTCAGGCTGAGGGGACGGTATTTTTTTATCAGCCTGCTCACGTCACTCTTTTTGTCGTTCATGTCGCCAAAAATCCGCGCCTTCGCCGGGCAGGAGGCAACACAATAGGGCTGATCGCCGTTTTTTATCCTGTGGTCACAGAATATGCATTTTTCGACAATACCCTTTCTCCGCACACTTTTGTAGTCCGTGTGGGAATACCGATTATGGTCAGGAGGAAGCGAGCCGGCCTTGTTCGCGATCTCCTTTCCTGACGCCGTGCAGCCCTTGATCAACTCCTTGTTCTCTCGGTAGAAGCCGTGCGGTTCAGCGGAGGCGTCATTGAAACTGATAACGCTGTACGCCGCTTTATCTTTATCCACATCCTGCGCGCTGTACGGACAAGCCCGCTGGCACCGCCGGCACCCGATGCACCGTTCATCATTATGCATGGTGATGCCGTCCCTTGTCTTGAACATCGCCTTCGGCGTCACCGGGCAGGTCGCGACACAGGGAGCGTCGGTGCAGTGATTGCAGAGCACGGGAATGGTCGCAAACGTCATGTTCGGAAACCTGCCCTTTTCCTCATGGATATAGTCAGCCCAGTTAAAGGTCTGGCCCTTCGACCGGTTCGGCGTATTATTCTCGGTCTTGCAGGCGATTGCACAGGCCCCGCAGCTGGTGCATTTCTGTAAGTCTATCACCATCGCATAGCGAGTCATTCGTTCGTCCTCCTTTTGTCAGCGTAGATCAATCCTAGACTTTCTGTATCTTAACGCCGGTGAATCCACCGTTCCGTGCCGTTGAACCGCTCAACCGCTCGTAGTCGGCCGGTATGATCGTGTTGTTGTTTCCGCCCCGGGGCACTGCCGCCGCGTAATTCTCGGCTGCCACCCTGCCGTAGGCCCAGTGGCCCTGTCCGAACGCCTTGGATACCGTTCCCGGCCGGATGCCTTCCCAGAGTTTTGCCGTAACAACAATGCTCCCTGCCGGAGACGTGACTCTCAACGTGTCGCCGTCCTTGATCCTGAGCCGCCTGGCGTCCTTCGGGTTGATCTTCAGAAGGTCCTGCCACCCCTGGTCACCCGGGTCTACATGCTTGAACTCCTGGAACCATGGCGTGTTCTGGCTCCTGCCTTCCCGGCTGAGCTTGGACTTGTAATCGATGAACACAAAGGGGTACTGTCTCTTACTGCCGCGCCGGTAGGGCGGCTCATAGTGGGGCACGAAGGCCCGCTCGCCCCGCGCCGTGTAGTTGCATGCCTTGAGTACGCCATTTATCGATGTCTTATGCTTCTTCGCATGCTTGCCGAGGGCTCCCTTCAGCGTCTCGCTGTAAAACTCAAACTTATGGGTCTTCGTCCCCTTCGTCTTTTTCTTTCCCGTTTTCTTGTCCACGGAATCTTTGCCGAACTTGCCGCCCCATCGTTTTTTATACTTATAGTGGCTGGAGTTCCACATTCCCCGCTTTGTGAACTCCTCCCAGCCCTTGATGGTGTCGCCGCCCACGTCCTTTTTGCCGTCCCAGAGCGGCGCGGTCATGATCTTCAGGCTGTATTCCGTGAATTCCCTGCCGTTCGTGGGTTTCTTGCCGGTCTCGGGATCTGAAAATTCATTCTTATAGTAATCATAAAGATTCGAGAATCCCCGCTCCCTGAGCTTCTCGGCGAGGAGCCAGGGTATCTCGGTTTCATCCATCTTCACGTCCCACAGGGGCTGTACCACGGGCTGGATCAGGCTGCAGGTGGCATAGCCGTTCGCCTTGGTCTTGACAAAGCCGAGCTTTTCGTATTTCGTGATAGCGCAGGGCAGGACGATATCAGCGTACTGGGTCATCTCCGACGCATTGGTCGTCAGGTGGGCGAAGAAGGGGAGTTTTTCCAACGCCTTCTCCCACCGCTCGGTGCCGGTTGCCGAGAAGACAAAGTTGTTCATGTAGCCGATGGCCACCTTGATTTCGTTCGGGTCTTTGTCCAACATGGCCTGCGCCACGTTGTTCGTCACCACCCCACCGCCGGACTTGCCTTTCTTGAGGGCCGGGAAGGTAAGATATCCTCTCTGGTCGATCTTCTGCTTCTTGGCATGCTTCTTCGCGAGCGCGTCCTGGTAGTTGCTGTACTTCGGGATCTTCTTGACCGGTACCTTGGCCGACGGCATGACGCCGCCCTTATTGTCGATCGAGCCGAGCAGTCCGTTGAGAGCGTGGATTGCCATGGCCGTATATCCCCCGCGGACGTGCATTGCGGCGCCGGGACCGAGCCAGACAATAACGTTCGGCGCGGCCTTGCCCATCCCCCGCGCAACTGCCGTGATCTTCTTTGCCGGGACCCCGGTTATCTTTGCTGCCCATCCAGGCGTCTTGTTCTTCAGCTCGATGTTCCACCACGCGACGACTCCGTTCGTCTCTTTTTCCGCGAAGGTGGACGGGTCCACGGTTTTGCCTGTCCGGAAACGGTTTTTCCCGTCCTTGAAATCGCCGACAAACTCCTTGTGCCACAGCCCCTCCTTCAGGATCACATGGGCGATTGCCGAGGCCAGGGCGCCGTCCGTTCCCGGCAGCACCGGCAGCCATTCGTGGGCCTTGGCAGCAGCGGTGCTGAGCCGGGGATCGACTGCCACCACGGTGGCCTTGTCCAGCAGATCGCCGAACCGCTTGATGGACGCCGGGACCATCCGGTTGCTGCTGATCGGGTCCATTCCCCAGAGGACTATATACTTGGCGTGGCTCAGGTCGTAGTCCCGATAGCCCCACAACCCTTCGGTATAATAGGATCCGAACTTGTCGGCCTCGGCGCAGATGGCGCTGTGGGAAATGCTGTTGGGAGATCCGAAGACCCTGGGTAGGGCACTGTACAGCGTGTCCCGCATGTAAGTGTACCTGCCGCGCATGAGCAGGAACGTTTCAGGCTCGCCGGCCTTCCGGAGTTCCATCATCCTGTCGGCAATGGTGTTCAGGGCCTCGTCCCAGGAAATGGGGACAAACTTCGGGTCAACTCCTCTCCCCTTTTTCGGGTTCGTTCGTTTCATCGGGACCTTGACGCGGTCGGGATCATAGAGCTGCTGCAGGGAAATATGCCCTTTCGAGCAGACATAGCCGTCGTTCTGCTTGGAGTATTGGTTGCCTCTCACCTTGACGGCCCGGCCGTCCTGCACGAAAATCTCTACGGGACACCAGGTGGTACAGCCCTGGCATGAGCTCGGTTTCCACTCGCCTGGTGCCGTACCCATTCCTCCGCCTTTCGCTCCCATGGCAAAGGCATTCAGGGGCGGGCCACCGACTGCAACCGCTGCCCCGGCAGCGACGCTCGCTTTCAGAAAATCTCTTCTTTTGATTTTCATGGTTTCCTCCGATGATATGATTGTTTCCCATGAGAACGGGCAACTACGCTTTGTACAGAATGAGTTTAACAACATGTGCAGGTCAAATAAAGAACAGGCAAAACAAGCGCTTCATTTGATAGAGGTCTGACAGGATATTGCAAAAGGCTTTAAATGATTGAGACATCTTCCGTATTATAGCAAAAAAAAGGTACGCAACGGGTAATTTTTTTTTACCCCAGCACCTGCCTGGCCTTCTCCCACCCCGCTTCCATGGACCGCTCGATGGCCTTTCGGGAAAAATCCAGTGCGTCGTCGAGCGGCTCGTCCGGCGAGATCATGGTATAGGAGTAGTACTTGAAGGGCCTGCCTTTCTCGTTGCAGAGTTCCAGTCCCTTCTTTTCAGCTTGCTGGACGACCATGTTGATGCGCATGAATGCCACACAGTCCGAAACGAATATTTCGTGAGAGGCGAGTTCCAGGGCGCGCCTGCCGATATCCAGAATGTTGCGGGGCGGCCAGTCTATCCGCGGCGGCTTTTGGGGGTTGCAGCTGATGATAATGAGTTCCTCCGGCCCGAAATCAAGGACATCGCCGAAGGGGCTGATGTTCCTGACCGCGCCGTCCACCATGCCCTTGAAGCGGAACGAGATGTCGACAGGCGGCCAGACGATCGGGACTGCGGCCGATGCGAGGACCGCCTTTTTGAAGTGCGGATCCTCGGGCGTAAAATACAGATATTCACCGGTGTGAAGTGACACCGTGCATATCCGCAAGGGGACGCTGATTTTGCTCGGCTCTATTTCCCGGTCGATCAGCCGCCAGAGCGGGGCGCTGCTGAAGATGGACTTTCCGCCCAAGGCCAGCTTGGTGAACTGCCAGAGTTTCGGCCTGCCGCCGAAAAGCTTTTCATCTGACATGGTGTTCCAGATTTCCTCCAACCGGCGGTATTTTCCCATGGCCAGCATCGCCCCGTTCAGGGCGCCGACGGATACGCCGGCGATAATGTCCCATGAATGGCCCTTCACTTCGCGTGCGTACTTTTCGGCCATGAACTGAAAGGCGCCTTTCGCGCCGCAGCCGTTCAGAACGAGTGCAGTTTTCGGCATGGATCTCCCCCGTTAAAAAGGTCCCAATGAATTTTGTTGACATTTAATTGCCTATTATAATATCTTCTGATAAAAATGAAAAGGGGTATCATCCTGAAATGCGGAGAAGGAGATGGTGGCCCCTGAGTGAAGGATGCGCTCGGGAGCGCCGGCATTCCGTAATTGAAAGTAGCGCCTATTCTCTTGATTGCCTTCGGCAGTCCGTCAGGGCATAAGAGCAACGTCAGCGCGATTGCGCATCCGAGCGATGGGCCGCCTTCTCGCCACTGCACCATAATCTGCATAGAGCCGAAAAGGGGTATCGAATGACGAAGAACATGCTGGAACAGGTAATGGAATTCAGGAGAATGATGAACGGCTTCTGGGTATCGCGGTTGATCCTGACGGCGAACAATTTCAACATATTCAACTGCCTTACGGTGCCCCGAAGCTCACTCGCAGCGGCAAAAATCCTCAAGACCGACAGGCGTGCCACGGAAATCGTGCTTGACGCCCTGACGGCGATCGGGCTGCTCAGAAAGGCTGCGGGGAAGTATCGAACCTCACCCCTGGCAGCGAACTTCCTGGTAGAGAACGCCCCGTATTACCAGGGAGACATGCTGCGCCATGCCGATACCCTCTGGAAGAACTGGTCCGCCCTCGACGAATCGCTCAAAAAAGGGAAGCCGGCCCGAAAGGCACAGAACTACCCTGCTTTTATCAAGGCCATGCACAATAATGCTTCATTACGGGTCAGGGATGTTGTCGACGCGCTTGACCTGAAAGGAGTCCGCTCTGCCCTCGACCTCGGCGGCGGACCCGGCACCTACAGCATGGAAATGGCCGGGAGAGGCGTCGACGTCACACTGTACGACCTTCCCGATGCCATCGCGATAGCCCGTAAAATTGCGAGAAACGCCGGCGCCAGGAACATACGATTCATGCCAGGGGATTTTCTGAAAGATCCGATCGGCACGGGATACGACCTCGTGTTCATCAGCCAGGTGCTCCATGTCTTTTCTGAACAGCAGAACCTGAAAATTCTGAAGAACGTGAGGTCCGCCCTCAACTCCGGCGGCAAAATCGTGATCCAGGAGTTTTCGCTCGACAACGAGCGGACGTCGCCGGTGCAGGGCGCCCTGTTTTCCGTCAATATGCTCGTCAACACCGATGCAGGAAGCAGTTATACCGCGCGGGAGATCAAAGGCTGGCTGGCGAAAACAGGATTCAGCGGCGTGAAAGAAAAAAGGATGAACGAAACCGTGTTAATTTCGGCACGGAAGAAAGCACGGTAAGGTGTTTGTCGGGATTGGGGGCGCAGGGTGACTGCTCCCGCTCGTCATTGGAGCCGGCTCCTGCACTTCCGGCAGTACTCCTGGGCGATGTTCGGTCCCAGATAGTGGTTGCAGGCCGGGCATCTCCAGTTCGACGCTGAGAAGGCGACAAAAGCGCCGACGAGCGCAATCTCCAGGAAGAGCACGACGGACTTAGACAGTTCCCCGAGAATGAGCCCGGGATGGCTGTGTTTCCAGAGTACGGCGACAAGAAGGAAAATGACCATTCCTACGGCGTACAGCTGACGGCTCCTGCGCCGCCTGAACTCACGCATTATCGATTCATCACCTTTTTCTTGTATCACCATCTTTTACCTCATCACGCCTTTGAGAGTCGGCCGCTCGGATGTATCTACTGAGGCTCCATGATAACCAAATTTTCTTCTCATTTCAAGCCCAGAATGACGCGATCAAAGCGGCTGAAGTCCTCACCCGGTCGGCATCACCCGTCTGACTCGAGCTACTGTTACTTAGTGCAATCAGTTGAACGCCTCGCCAATGCCGTAAATTTATGGATATCCCCTCGCTGGATAGACAATTCGTAAATTATATATTATATTTAATATGGTTGAAAAAAAAGGATATTTTTGAATCTGCCCTTCCGT
>CAJHXR010000043.1_pt1 | contig 13126 bp, 9 predicted proteins | sample 9198421 | NCBI WGS metagenome assembly CAJHXR01 (sample SAMEA7708331, study PRJEB35096) | sediment metagenome | biome: marine neritic benthic zone biome [ENVO:01000025]; feature: sediment [ENVO:00002007]; material: shallow marine sediment [ENVO:03000034] sea grass bed [ENVO_01000059] ... | reverse complement strand
CGGCTTCTGTGGGGCCTTTCCCGGAAAACGGAGCAGTTCGCCTTCCCGTTCCACGCCGAACCTGCCGAGGGTATGGATTCTGAGCGGCCAGGGCCAGAGATCATTCCCGGGAGGGATTACGCCGGCCATGACCTTGCGCTTCCGGATCAGGTTCTGCACGTGATCAACCTCGATCCCGGCTTCCAGCGCCTTTGCATAGAGCCGGGCCATGACCGAGGATCGCCACCACGAGTGGTTCAGAATTCCGTATTCTTTACTGACCGCAAGGTGCCTGCGCAGGTGTTCCCGCGCGCCGGCCTCATCTTCCTGCTCCAGGCAGAGCAGTGAGGCCAGCCACGCGTGCTGATAGGCCACGGTGTTACTGTTCATGTGCACGCCCATTTCACGGGCCTCATCAAGATATTTCCCTGCCCTGCCGAACTCACCCAGCTCGATCAGGACTTCGGCTACCCCCATGGCCAGGAAGGCATGAATAAAGGGCGTGCCGGTCTCCGAGACCACGGTATAGGCCGCCTGTGCATTCTCGCGGGCAAGGGCGAGGTCGCATCGGCACAGGGCCTCCCAGGCCAGATGATAATGATAGTGGGCGATATCGACACGGCGGTTCGTCTTGGTGATCGACGCCATGTTCCGCAGGTAGGGCGCTGCGGCCTCGAGGTCCCCTGCCGTCAGCGTCCCGAACGATGCCTGGGCCGAGAGCATAAAATCCCAAAGATGCACACCCGTTGACTCGGCAAGATGAAGGCCCTTATCCACGGCGTCGAGGCAGTCCTCGTTATGGCCGGCCATCCAGTGATAGGCGGCCTCAATGGCCCGCCAGACGATAAGAGAGAGGGGGTCGACGATCGACACCTGGGCAGCAGGCCGCAGCGCGTTCACCAGCGTCGCCGCCTTGGCCTGCTCACCGCTCCACCACGTGTAGTAGAAAATGAGATGGCTGCTGATCGCCATCCTGAGCTGAATATCGTTGGTCGTGAGAACGATGCGCTTTGCCCGCTCCTCCCAGCGGGGAAGGTCCTTGTGGTGCGGCTGGCGATACATAAGGGCGCAGAACATGCCCGATGTGACCCGGGCCTCGATCTCCCGCGTCGGAAAGACCGGGTACTCCTGCAAAAGGCCCTCGATCTCTCTTATCCAGCGGTCAAGAGGTCTGAATGCGCTCCACTCATAGACATAGGTGTCGATGATTCCGGACCACGAGAGAAACAGGCCAGCGCTGTCCCGTAACTCTTTGAAGCGGGCAAAGGCCTGTTCCAGGCTTTCTCTGCTCGCGCCGAGATCGTGCGTCATCCGGCAGATCCCCAGCCAGTAACAAAGCCAGGGGTTTTTGACCATAATATCGTCGGGAACGCTGCCGAGCCACTCCTCGAGCGTGCGGCCCCTGCCCTGGTTGACGAGGGAGCGCGCGTGCTTCTGCACGAGCCGGACAAGCCCCTCCCATTCCTTCGCATGAACATAGAGGCCGGCTGCGTCTTCTATCTGATCGTCTTCTTCCAGCAAAGCTGCAGCGGCCATCTGGATTACGGTTATCTGGTCCAGGGTGCAGGAGGCCTTCGCGCGGGAGATCAAAAACTCCCGGAACAGGGGGTGGTACTGATACACCGCCGCGCCCGAGGCATGGCGCTCCGTGAAATAATTGTTCCGGTTCAACCCGGAAAGGATCTGGTCTGCCCGAGGGCTGTCTGTCAGTTGTTCGGCAACGGGAACGGAAATCTTCGGAAGGAAGGCTGTTTTGAGCAGAAACTCCCGGGTCCCGGCGTCGGTTTTATCCAGAATTTCTCCTGCAAAGTAATCGAACACTTCCTGGCGTCCCAGGTCGCGGTGCGCGGACAATATTCCTCCGGCGGCCCTGGCCGTCTCGGTCATGAGCACCAGGCCCGCGGCCCACCCCTGCGTCCGTTCCTGCAGGTCATCGAAATCTTCTTCGGAAAGTCTGTCGCAACCGCGTAGACGAAGCAGTTCCGCCGATTCGTCCCGGGTGAACTGCATGTCGTCCCACCCGATGGAGGCAATCGAGCCGCTTGCCTGCAGACGCATCATGGCCGGTGGAATCTTTCCCCGGCTCAGAGAGATAATGTTAATACCCGCCGGAAGAACGCTCAGCCCGTCGCGGATCACGTCATGAAACGGGGAGTCTTCGGGCGCCTCCTGATAGTTGTCGAATACGATCACGAAGGGCCGCGGCAGCAGGCTGGAGAGCTCGTCGAAATAGCTGCGGCTAAAGGTGGATAAGTCGGCGAGATATTCAGGGGCAAGGAGCGGAAGGGCCTTCCGTTTTCGGGGCGCCGCCTTCTTCGCGGCCATGCCCATATAGTAGAAAAAGGTGGCAACGTCCTTGTCGCCCCCGTCGACCTGGTACCACAGACACGGAAGGTCCCTGGCGTCGATATAGCTCGCAACGAACGTTGTCTTCCCCGAGCCGGCAGGTCCCGATACCCAGGTCACGGGCCGGTCCTTACCGCCATCCAGGAGCGTGAACAGCCGCTCCCGGGCGAAGATGCCGGAAACTACGGGACGCGTTATCTTGCCGGGCGAGGTAATGTCCTTCCCCTTACGACCTCCCACGAAACGTCCTCCCCCTGATCCCCTGTCCGCTCTGGTGCGCGTTATGGTACCTTTTCATAAGTTCGCATACTACTTTAGTACAACACATACTAAATAATAATGGAATGAAAATAATTTGTCAACATAACTGACTGAAAACAAAACAACTTGTTTTGTTTTCTCACACACGCATATCGCGAGGAAAGGGGGAACGGGAGAGGAATCAGCACGGTATGGCGATCGCTAATATCGCGCTGCTTCAGAGGAGAGATGTCTCGTGGTTACATTTTTATCTTTATCTTCCTGATCATCTGCATGGTGCAGGAGTCCTTGAAGTCCCCTGCCTGGTTCCGCTTCGCAAAGGCCCGGAGGTCTTCAACGGTATCCACGTCATGCCACTTCGGCAGGGTGTGGACGGTGTATTCCGCCTCGAAAAAAACATCCGTGGTCTGCTTGAAGACCCTGCTCGTACTCCAGTCTATCCCGGAGAACACCGCGGGCAGGAACGATTGGGAGCTGAACCCGATCAGGTAATAGCCGCCGTCCTTGGCCGGGCCGATGACGGCGTCGTTCGTCTTCAAAGACCTGAGCGCTTCCTTCATCGTATAGGGCGAAATATCGGGAATATCGCTCCCGATGAGCACGGCCCGCTCGAAGCCGTCGTCAAAGGCCTGCTGGAAGGCCCGCTCCATGCGCTCACCCAGGTCACCCACGGCCTGGGGCGCGTAGTCATGCTGATCGCCGAGCCACTGCCGGAACTGCGGTTCCCTGTCCGGAGGCGTTATATAAACACGGCAGGGATGCCCTGCTTTGTTCAGTGTCCCGAGCATGTCCTGGACAAAGCAGCGGTAGAGTTCACGCGATTTTTTTTCACCAAGCTCTGAACCAAGCCGGGTCTTGACCGCAAGCGTGTCCGGATCCTTGACAAAAAAGAGGATACAACTGTCTCTCCGCTGGTTCGGTTTCTGATCGTTTCCGCTCTTCGTTGTCATCTCTGTAAAGTATACCCGATGTTCATGATACTGTCGTCAGAAATTTCTTGTTTTCCTGCTTGCACAATATCTGGATCACGTTCCTGCCCGACATGGCTGCGGCTGGCAGACCACCTCCCGGCTCGACCCAGTGGCCGGCCATGATGAAATTCCTGAGGCCCGGCAGGGTCTTCTTCATGATCCTGCCGATACGCCACGTGTCAGGCGTGACCATCCACCCCTCGAAGCTTCCTTTCCAGTTGCCGGTATAGCGGACAAAGGTGGTCGGCGAAGCAACGTCCCGCATCTCGACCTGCCCGGCAAGGCCGGGAAACCGCTTGTCGAGCAGGGCGACTACCTGATCGGCAATTTTTTCTTTTTCTGCGGTGTAGCGGTCGGGATCTTGCCGCAGCGACTTCCAGAAGTCATAATCCGTCTGCAGCAGTACACTCATCACGGTCTTGCCCGGCGGCGCCAGCGTGGGATCGAATTCATAGATATGCACTCCGAGGAAATCCGTCTGCACGCCGCCGACCATGAACGGCTCACTCAGGGCAAAGCCTGTTCCGCCTGCTGAAAAGGGAATGTCCTCAAACGTACGGTTCACCCCCAGAGCCACATGCATGAGCGGGGAAAAGGGAATAAGATGCTCATAATAACCGCGGATAGTATCATCCACATACCTGCCCTCGAGCATGTCGAAGATCGTCGTATGGCCGTCAGCCGCGGAAATCACGTAATCAGCGTAGTGCTCGCTACCGTCTTCCAGCCTGATGCCGATGGCGCGACCATGGCCCGTCAGGATCTTCGCGACGCGGGCTTTGTACATGACTTCTCCGCCGAGAGAGCGGTAGCGTTCTTCGATGGCGCGGGAGAACTCGAGGGAACCCCCCAGGGGATAGCCCGCTGACCTCAGGTGCATCCAGGCGAAGGTCATGAGCATAAAAATCATCGGGAAGTCGGGCAGAAACAGCAGGGGAAACGCCTTTTGTATAAGCGGGTTTTTGAACCGCATCCCGAAGTCCCGGAGCGATACCTTGTTCCATTTCCAGAGCATGCGCAGGAGGGAAAAATGCTTTATGATCAGCTTCAGGAAATCGAAAAGGCCGGACAGTTCAGGTGCTTTTTCCCAGGGCGTTTCGAGGCGGGTACAGGTACGGACGGCCTTGATGAATTCATCGATGACCGCGCTGTCTTGCGGGGCGATCTCCTTCATGTGCCTTTCGAGGCGGTCGATGTCGGTATACACGATGAACCGCTGGCCGTCAACGCCCTCGAAGCTCATGTACTCCTCAAAATCGACCATGGTCCTGCCCTGGACCGCACCCAGTTCCTCCCACATGCGGTAGAACGAACTTGCCGGAGAGGACCCGACGAGCCAGTGGATGCAGCCGTCTATGGTATAGCCCGCACGCTTCCAGGACGTGCAGAGTCCCCCGGGCTTTTTGTGCATCTCGAAGATGCGCGTGCGGAACCCGTTCATGCGACCGTAACAACCCGCCGACAGGCCGGCAATTCCCGCGCCGATTATGATGATGGATTTTTCGGACATAGCGCTTGCGCAAAGCACCAAATTTCAATGCACAAATCCCGAATAAGCACCAAGACCTAACCCGGACAATCCTGAACCAAATATGCCGCGAAGACGCTAAGACACGAAAAAAGCAATGCAACTGTTAAATTTGAAGCCTTTGATTTTATCGCCCTTATTTCGCGTCCATTCGTGAACATTCGTGGCAAAAAAATTCTTCTTACTATGGTGCTTCATTTAGACTTTTACCTTTTGCGCTTTGCATTTTGCATTCATCAGACTTCGCGTCTTCGTGCATTTGTGGCTGAAATGGCGTTCTCCTTTTTGGAATTTCTCCACTCCTCATGGTCTCTCACGTGGAGCTCAGCAGCACGATGAGCCTCCAGCGGGATCCGCCTTCGCCGGCTCCCCTGCCGTACCGCAGTCCTGGAACAGACCGAAATGCTCGTCGAAGCTTCCCGTCACGTGAAAGAAATCCCTCAGCCGCGTCTTCGAGAGCATCAGCGCCGTGTTGCCGCAAACGCGCTCGGGCTTGTTCCGCTCAAACACATGGCCGTCGTCCAGGCGGAGCGTGAAGGGCGATTCCGGTATCCCACCCTTGTATACGGCGACATGGCCGTAATCTTCACAGGCGTCCTCCAGGCCTTCGAGCTTCCAGAGACGGTAGGTAACGGAGTTGAATGCTATGTTTCCGGCAAGGGCCTTGATGTCCTCGTTCTGAATGTCGATGACCTGCTTCGATACAATCCGTGGATCAATAAAGCCAATGGATCTGACGATCCGCTCGAAATCGTTTTGATACAAGGCGCCGCCGAGACATTCACCGTAGAGGATGCGGTTTTTCCTGACATCCTCGGGCACGCGCCGGTCGGCATACACGTCGGAGAAGTAAAATTCTCCGCCGTTCCTGAGGACCCGGTAAATCTCCTTCAGGACCTGCTCCTTGTCCTCCACCAGGTTGATGACGCAGTTCGACGTCACGAGGTCGATGGACCCGGGCGAGAGGTGCTGGTGAAGGTTTTCCATCTCGTCATGGATGAACTTCGCATTCGGCCGGGCATACCCGAACCGGGCAGCCTGCTCGCTCACATACCGCTGCGCCACCCGTATCTGTGATTCCGTCATGTCAATGCCGTACACGAAGCCCTGCTCGCCGGCGAGATGGGCCATCACATAACTGTCCCGGCCGGTGCCGCAGCCCATGTCGAGGATCGTGAGTCCCTGGATGTATTCCGGAATCGTGTTTCCGCATCCGTAGTATTTCATCTTGATCTCATCGTGGATCAGGGGCAGCGCAGCCTTGACATGGGCGGGAATGGAATCGATCGTACAGCAGGCATTCGTCTTGAGGTCCCCGGTCCGGGTGAGTTCTTCCCCGTAGTACTGCTTGACGCTTTCCTTGACGTCGAAATCAGCGCCGGCCTTTCCCGATGCCCGCTTTTGGTCCTGGTCCGGCAACGCGGCTTGTCCCCTTCCCTTCACGAGACTCCCGTGACAGCTGCTCCCGCTGTCGGCAGTGCAGGCGTAGCAGTATTCCGCGAGAGAAACCTCGGCATGGAAGGTATCGAAGTTAATCTCCCAGAATTTCTTCTCTTCGTACCCTTTTATCTTTCTCTTATCGGCAAGGTTGAAGTCGCAGTCGTAAACATTCCCCTGATAGTCGATGGTAAGAATGTCCCTGCACATCACCTGGTCCAGCGTCGAGGGGTTGAAGTGCTGCTTCAACAGCTCCAGGTACTTGGTATACGAACCTTCCTTCTCGAGGCGTTTCTTGAACCGCGCAAGCGGCACATTGGCCATGGTGAACAGTTTGTTGAACTTGACGCCGTATTGCTCGTCCAGGATCTGCCGGTATTCGCTCTCGATCTGCATCTCCGGAGGGGGAAGATAATCGCCTGCCGGGTTGTACACCAGGTCGAGCGACAATCCGTTCGTACCGTAACCGGCTTCATTCAAATACCGGATCATTTCAACACTCTTCGAGAACGTTCCTTTTCCGCGCTGCTCGTCCGTCGAGTACTCGAAGACTGACGGAAGTGAAGCAATGAGATGGACATTGTGCTTCTGGTACAGGTCCCGATAGAACGAATATTCAGGCATGGCAAGGACCGTCAGGTTGGTCCTGACCGTTACCTGTTTGCCTGCCTGTGCAAGGCCCTCGATGAGCACCGGAAGGTGGGGATTCATTTCCGGGGCCCCGCCGGTAAATTCTATGTTCCCGATCTTCGACTCGACCAGGTTTTTCAACAGTTTCTCGGCCGTCACTCCTTCCATGTTCTGCTTCCCCGAGGGTGAGGCCGCGATATGGCAGTGGGTGCAGGCCTGGTTGCAGCGGTTGCCGAGATTTACCTGTACGGTATCGATCTTCCGTTTCGTTAATTTCCTGTCGGTAGTCAGCATGATGCTCCCTTCTTCTGGTAAAAAAAGACCAAACCGTCACGGATGAAATGAGAGAGGATAGTCCATTCATTCTTATCATCTCTTATCCTGTACATCCTTGCAATAACAAGCTTCTCTTTATTTTATCGGCACTGAGTACCGCCCTTTTTTTCAGTATCCCGGCCCCTGCTTTGGAAACCGGTGGAGCCTCGCAAGAGGTCCCATCCCGCTTCAGCGGGAGACGTTGAGAAGGCGACACCCCGCGGCAATGTGCCAGGTATGTGCGTATCGCCCTGTCGAGCGTATCATCGGCGGCTTAATCCCCGGACCGACGTCGGGGGTCTCGCGCAGCATCGGGGTAAAATCGAGCAAGCCGATCGGGCGGAACGCCGAGAAAGTAAAGGCTGATTAAAAGCCAGTTTCTGAACATACCGAAGTACGGCCCTTCGTTCTCCCAGCGGCGCGCTGACGTCATCACGCGGTCGGGAATGAAACGGATTATCCCTCCCCCTTTCTTGACGCGCCGCATGAGGTCCACATCTTCCATCAGGGGGATATGCTTGTATCCCCCTATTGTATCAAAAAAAGCTTTCCTGATAAAGATCGCCTGGTCTCCGTAGGGGAGCCGGGTGATTCGTGAGCGGATCGTGCCGACCTTTTCCGTGGCCTTGACGAACCAGTGGTCTGAATCAATGCCAAGGTCAAAGGCCCCGCCGATGTATCGCGCCTGTGACAGAACGTCAACGATCTTCCTGATACCGTCCTCGGGCAGAAACGTGTCGGCATGGAGGAACAGAAGGATATCTCCCTTTGCCACGGCCGCTCCGCGGTTCATCTGAAGCCCCCGTCCGCGGCCAGACTGAATGGTAACGATGTCTTCCCGGTCTATTGCCTGTATCGTGTCTCCGCCGCCGCCGTCCACCACGATGATCTCCACCGGCACCGGTGATTCCTGGCGGCGGACATGCTCAATAAGCACAGGAATCCTTTCTGTCTCATGCAGAGCTGGTATGATGACAGAAATTCCCGGGCTCAAGCGCACTCCCTGAGCAGTTCCTCGATATTCGGCGACTGATCCGCCCGTCCTGCGAGCGGCATGTCGCCGGTCCGGATCTGGGAGAAATTCTGACCGCCCCGTATCCGGGACTCGCAGACCTGGTGAAAAAAGACGTAATATCCGGAGCGGACGAAGATTCGGGCATCTGGAATACTCACGGGAATCCGGAATAAGCGTATTATCACTCTTTCTCCCGTTCCTGGTCTGTAAGCTTCGTTACATTCTCGATCGTAATGCTCCCCGCTCCCAGGAGGTGCAGAAGCAGGGTGAATCCTCCGCATGACGGTGCACTTCCTCCAGTGAGGATGAAATCACAGTCCCCTTCGTAAAACGGGCACCCGGGGCACATTCGATCACGCAGCGCATCCGCCATATCGCCGGGATGCGTCACCGGCTGTGCCGGCCCTTCGAGAGCAATGCTGGTGCCGCCGTCGATAAGCTGTTGTACCACAACAAAGCCCTGGCATGCAAGCTCTTCGTTCCTGCCGGGCTTATAGTAGGCGCAATACGGCAAGCACACGGCCTCTTGTAAGTTCTGCTGTTTTTTTCGCATAGGGTTATAATGATTATAATATCAAAAAAACAGACCATCGTGTATAATAAAAATATGCCCTACTTCCTTGCCGAAAATGCCGCTCTCAAGTGGCTCGAGACACCGTCCGTGTACCAGTTGAACCATGATGAGCTCTACGAACTTGATGATACGTCGTTTGCCTTTTTCAAAATGTGCCTTTCCGAAACAGGGGGTACGACGAAGGACAGTGCTTTCGTTGATTACTGTTTGGAAGAGGGCATCCTCATTCCTGACAAGGCATCGGCAAGACACCCTCCCGTCATCAGGGCCCCTGAACCCTCCCTTCGGTATCTCGAACTCCAGGTCACGAACGCCTGTAACCTCAGGTGCAAACACTGCTATATCGACGGCGGGCCTGCCAGGGAACTTTCCGTCGAGCAGGTCCGTGGTGTTCTCGAAGAGTTCGAGGAAATGCAAGGATTACGCGTTATGATCACGGGCGGAGAGCCGCTCCTGCACAGTGAATTTCCTGCCATCAATGAGCTGCTTTCAGACGTCGCCGTGAGAGCGACGCTGTTTACCAACGGACTGCTTCTCACGGATCGTGTTCTCAAGGACTTGAACGTTCATGAAATCCAGATCAGCATTGACGGTCTTGAGCACGCCCACGATTCCATCCGGGGTCGCGGCGCGTATAAGCAAGCCACAGAAGCGCTCCAGCGAAGCCTTGACGCAGGGTTCGATACATCGATAGCGACAATGGTCCATCCCGGCAATCGTGGTGACTTCGAGACCATGGAACAGATGTTTAAACATATGGGGATAAAGGACTGGACCGTGGACATCCCCTGTGAAACAGGAAGGCTGAAAAGCAATCGCGAGTTTTATCTCACTCCGGAAGAGGGCGGCACGTACCTTGCGTACGGGTACGGGGGAGGCCTTCATTCCACGGGAGCGGGCTACGCTTGCGGCCTGCACCTCATGGCCGTGATGCCCGACGGCAGGACTGCAAAGTGCACGTTCTATGGAGACGAGGCCGCGGGGACCATTGACGAGGGTCTGCGGGCCTGCTGGAGCAGGATACGACCGTTGAAACTCGGAACATTGCCGTGCGACTGCGACTACCGGGAAGTATGCAGGGGCGGGTGCCGGTACCGGGCGGAACTCCTCGACGGGGCAGGCGGAAAAGACCTTTACAGATGCGCTCTGTATGGTATAGTATAGGGAGTTGGTGCTCTCGATGCCGGCCGTTTTCTGAACACCTGTGACGTACGGCAAATTCCATATACTCAATAGATACCAGCAGGTATACGCGTGTTTGTGAATATCATGCCATATTGTGTAATGTGCAGTGACTTCTCGAAAGGAGGGGCATTCGAATGACGATCAAGAAGGTATCGAAGACGACGGGGACCACCTGTAAATGCAAGAGCTCCTGCTGATAATCACGGAGAGCTCCCGAAGCGTGCAAGCCCCGCCGAAGAATACCCGGCGGGGCTTTATCCTTCCGAACAAAGCTGAATGTTTCTCTTGAGCCAGTTGCCGCACCCGGGGTAATATGGTGCGGGTCTCCGTGCGCAGCAATTTCCTGACTTGCCTGAAAACTATGGGGTCGCGTGTTTAAAGCAAAGTCCTGACTGTTCCAGAAAGGAAGTACGATATGAAAAGGCTACATGCTGCAGCGGGAGCGGCCATGCTCTCCCTTCTTTTATTCAGTTCCACGGCGCATTCCTGGGGATTAGCCACCCATGCCTACCTTGACGATCAACTCAACAGAAAGACCGGGTTGATGAACGCGCAGGAGATCTACGGAGGCATGGCCCCTGACCTCTTTAACTATATGTTTACCGCTCCCTTCGCGTCGGACCTGTACATGCAGACCCACTACCAGTTTATGAAGGTATCGGACCAGGCCCGGAGTACGAGGGCCAAGGCCCTGGCTTATGGTTTCGTGAGCCATAATAACCTCTGGGGGGCGGATTCCACCGCCCATCATGCGGGCCGTACCGTCGGCCTGACCGAAGGATATGTGATCGCAAAGGCCAAAGCGCTCGGTGATATGGTGCCGCTGCCGCAGCAGCTCGGAATTCCGCCGGAAGCGACGCTCAAACTCTACCATGCGATCGTAGAGGCCGGGGTGGACATTCTGATCACGCAGGCCGATCCCCTGATCGGTCAAAAAATGATCAATGCCGCTCTCTATCGGAGCCGCTCGTTTCCCTATCTCCTGGTCAGGGCCTATGCCCAGGATTTGTCTTCTTACTTTGGAAGCCCCGGCAAGGCTGCCAGGGCCATCCGGTCTGCAGAGAGTGCGTTCCGGAAAAGTGTGATCCTCTATGGATATGCCCTGGTGCAGGACGATATGACGTCCGTACAACTGGTTGCTGAGCAAATGGCCGAGACTGCTGAAGAATACCTGGCAGCGCAGGGCAGTCCGCTCCCGCCGAAGGAGCAGGTCGAGCAGCTTCTCCTGTATTATCTGAGAACGGCCATGCTTCTCTGTGAACCTGACTACCTTCAGGAAATTACGGCGACCCTGGAGTATGTCGACCAGCAGCTCATCATGTACGGCATTACGCATTAACGCGCGTTCTGCCGCACCAGCAGGGGGAAACCGGGTACGCACGGGGGGGACAAGGACTCCCCCTCTTTTTTTTCAGCCTCCCGGGGCTGCCGTCGCAGTGCCGGCCGAAATTCAGTTGTTATTCTTTGGAACAGTTGAGGCTTTTTCTCCTTTGACAACCTGCCCGCAATCCGATAAACTTTATAGAGGGAATGATAAATCGCGTGACGCTCATATCCATCGCAATGCTTCTCATTGCGCTTTTGCTGCCGGCCTGCAGCATCAAGAAGGACGGGGGATCGTCTGCTGCCAGCTTGCAGAATAAGCACAAGGAATGCCTGAAAAAGACCGAAAAAGGGCTTGCCGGGTATGGAAAAAAGATTAAAGTGCTGTATGCTGCGGCGGAGGAAGGATCGGGAAACGCCCGTGATGAGATAAACAAGACAATCAAAGAGTTACGAAAAAAACAGCGCGAAGCAGTGAAAAAATATGACGAGCTGAAGTCCGCATCCGGCAAAACGTGGAAGAACATCCAGGGAAGGGTGAAACAATCACGGGAAGACCTGGAAGACACGTACGATAAAGCGCTCGCGCTTTATCACGAGATTACCTGAACAAGCACCGTATCTCACGTTCACTCCTCTATTCACCATAGCCATAACGTATCCGTGGGGCCCCTCCGGCCGTTTCGGTCACCGTGCCTATCGCCTACTTTTTCTTCTTGTCGCTTTCCACCAACTGATGAAACAGGCTGGACTCGCGCTTGTAGAATCCCTCGGTATGGAAAGAATCCTCGAGCTCCAGATATTCATAATCCAGGTGATGGCAAACTTCGTGCAGTACCGTCCTGAGGAAGGAGCGAAAGGCCACGACCTGGCGCTTCTTTGCCGTGCGCATCCAGACCGTGACGACAGCCGCGGCACGGCCCTTCACGGGCTCGTACAGGCCGTGCAGCTCACCCCACCGCTTGCTCGGCCGCGCGGCGAGCACCTTCACCCGGATGCGCGGCAGCTTCAGGACCGTAACCATGCCCGTAGCGAGCTTCTGGCACAGTTCTTCCGACCGCTCCCGGTTCTCCCGTTCCAGTGCCCGTGCAATTGCAGGGATAAGCGGCCGCAGCTTCTCCGCATTCGGCAGCCTGATCGCGTGGATCTCGTCACTTTTTCGGTAGACCCGCCTCTGTTTAAGCGTAAGTTTCCGGTAATAGGAAAATACCATATCCGGTATCCTTCAGGCCAAAGTATAGAGAATTGTACCCGAGACGACCTGTTTTGGCAAGTACTGCACCAGTTCCCTGGCTTCCCCTCCTGCTCTTTCTTTTTCTCTCTCCGTACACCGTTCCATCGGTCGCAACTGCCTGAAACAAACGTCGTTATACAATATATAGTATTCGATACCGAATTACTCTGCTGTATTCCATGCTACTTTTAGCGTAAATCGTCCTTATTATATTTGTTTAAAATCAACGAGATAACACTTACTACACCCTGTTTTCACCTTTTATTCTTGACATATTCGTCATATGGTGTAATATAATGCAACCAATGAACATACAATATATTGTGTG
>CAJHXR010000458.1_pt1 | contig 13418 bp, 10 predicted proteins | sample 9198421 | NCBI WGS metagenome assembly CAJHXR01 (sample SAMEA7708331, study PRJEB35096) | sediment metagenome | biome: marine neritic benthic zone biome [ENVO:01000025]; feature: sediment [ENVO:00002007]; material: shallow marine sediment [ENVO:03000034] sea grass bed [ENVO_01000059] ... | reverse complement strand
CCTAGGCCATCTGCGCAAATCTGCGTCCAAAAGATCGTTTTTTCGTGTTCCTAGTGGCCGCATCTGTTTCTAGGCTACTAGTGGCCGCTTCTTTCTCTGGGCTATTCGTGCTCTTCGTGGTTAACAATGTATTTTGTCCTTGATCCGTGTCCACGTATTTTATCTATCGACGATTCCGCCTTCCGTCATCTTCTTCGGGTCGAGGAGGCGGTCGAGCTCTTCCTTCGACAGGTCCGTCATCTCGGCGGCGACGTCCTTTACCGGCCGGCCTTCCGCAGAGGCTTTCTTCGCTATCTCCGCGGCCTTGTCATAGCCGATAACGGGATTCAACGTTGTCACGAGGACCGGATTCTGTTCCACGAGCCCGGCGATGCGCTCATGATTCACGGTAAATCCGGCTATGGCCTTGTCAGCCAGCAGCCGTGCCGCATTCGCCAGCACCGTTATGGATTCGCAGAGATTGTGGGCGATCACCGGCAGCATCACGTTCAACTCGAAGTTGCCGTGCTGGTTAGCGATCGTGATCGCCGTGTCATTCCCCATCACCTGCGCGCAGGCCATCATCGTCGCCTCGCAGATCACGGGATTCACCTTTCCCGGCATAATGCTCGATCCCGGTTGCAGTGCCGGAAGGGAAATCTCGCTGAGGCCGGCGATGGGGCCGCTGTTCATCCAGCGCAGGTCGTTCGCGATCTTCATCAACGATGACGCAGTCGTCTTGAGATGGCCGGAGAGTTCCGTGGCCGTGTCCATCGTTGCCTGGGCAGCGAAGTGATTTTTTGTCTCGATAAACGATATCTTCGTGCGATGGGCCAACTTTTTTGTCACACGCTTTCCGAACTCGGACGGCGCATTGACTCCCGTACCCACGGCGGTGCCGCCGAGGGCAAGCTGCGACAGTCGCGGCAGGCATGAGCCGATGCGCTTCATGGACTGAAAGACCTGATGAGACCAGCCGCCGATCTCCTGTTCGAGTCGGACCGGCATGGCGTCCATCAGATGGGTGCGACCGGTCTTCACCAGGCCGCGGAACTCGGCCTTGCGCTTTTTTAGTGATCCGTGAAGGTGTTTCAGTGAGTGTATGAGGGATTCCTGGACGAGGAGGCAGGCGCTCACATGGATTGCCGACGGTATCACGTCATTCGAGGACTGGCCCATGTTCACCTGGTCATTGGGGTGGATTGACGCTTCCGTGCCGATAAGCTGTGAGGCGCGGTGTGCGATCACCTCGTTGGCGTTCATGTTCGTGGATGTTCCCGAACCGGTCTGGAAAATGTCGAGAGGGAACTGGTCGTCCCATTTCCCTTCAGCGACTTCGAGGGCGGCCCTGTGGATGGCGCCGGCACGGTCTGCATCGAGGAGCTTCATCTCACCGTTCACCTCGGCTGCCGCGGCCTTGATGAGGCCGAGGGCCCGGATGAAGACGCGGGGAAACCGGATGCCGCTCACCGGAAAGTTCTCGACGGCCCGCTGCGTCTGTGCGCCGTAGAGGGCGTCCTTCGGGACCTTGACCTCACCGAGAGAATCTTTTTCGATTCGATAGTCCATCATAAGCACCAAATCTCAAGCATCAAATCACAAATAAGCTCCAAAAGTCAACAATCAAATTCTTGAAACTTGATGTTGGAATTTATTAGTAATTTGTCATTGGGGATTTCGCCTTTTATTTCCTCGCTAAACCCGTCTTCTTCGCCGCCTCGGCCACGGCATGGGCAACGGCGGAAACCACCTTTTTGTCAAAGATGCTCGGGATGATGTAGTCCTCATGAAGCTCGTCGTCCTTCACGACGTGGGCAATGGCCTTTGCAGCGGCGATCTTGACCTCCTCGTTCACGCCCCGGGCCCGCACGTCCAGCAGCCCTCTGAATATCCCGGGGTAGCTCAGCATATTGTTGATCTGGTTCGGATAGTCGGACCGTCCTGTGGCGAGCACCCGCACGAGGGGGAGGGCCTCTTCCGGCGCAATCTCCGGGTCGGGGTTGGCCAGGGCAAAGACAATCGGATCCTTGGCCATCCGCTTGACGTCATCGGGCCCGATGATATTGGGGGCAGAGAGGCCGATGAACACATCGGCTCCCTCCATGGCGTCGGGGATGCTCCCTTTGATCTTTCGCGGGTTCGTCATGTCGGCGAGGGCCTGCCGGTAGGGATCCATACCCTCTTTCGTGTCGGAGCACAACACCCCTTCCTTGTCGCAGACCGTAATATCCTTTGACCCGTAGGCCGAGAGGATCCTGGCAGTTGCCGTGCCGGCAGAGCCGGCTCCCGCAACGACGACCTTGAACGCGTTCATGTCCCGTTTCAGCAGCCGCGAAACATTGATCAGCGCGGCGAGGACGACCACGGCTGTCCCGTGCTGGTCGTCGTGAATGACCGGGATGTCGAGCGTTTTCCGGAGCCTGCTTTCGATATCGAAACAGCGCGGCGCGGCGATGTCCTCGAGGTTGATGCCGCCGAAGGGGGTCGCGATATGTTTCACCGTTGCCACGATCTCGTCGGGGTCTTTCGTGCTCAGGGCAATGGGGAAGGCGTCGATCCCCGCGAACTCCTTGAAGATCATGGCCTTGCCTTCCATCACCGGCATGGCGGCTGCCGGCCCGATGTCGCCGAGGCCGAGGACCGCGGTGCCGTCGGTGACCACGGCAACGCTGTTCCCCTTGATGGTGTAGCGGTAGGCATGATCCTGGTTTTCCCGGATGTCCATGCAGACCCGGGCCACGCCGGGCGTGTAGACCTGGGACAGGTCGTCGCGGTTCCGCACGGGCACGCGGTTGTGGATCTCGATCTTTCCACCCTCATGGCCGGAGAAGGTCCGGTCCATGACCCGCAGCACGCGCACTCCTTTGAGCTTCTTGATGGCCCGTACGATTTCTTTTTCATGCTCATAATTGCGGGCATCGGCCGTCACGTCCCGTACGATTTTTCCTTTTTCAACGCGCACGATGTCCACGGTGCCGAGATTGCCTCCGGCAGCGCTGATGACCGTGGCGATCTGGGCGAACATCCCGACGCGGTTGTCTATCTCAAGGCGGATCGTGATGCTGTAGCTGGGACTCGTCGTGGAGACCATAGAGTGATGCTCCTCACTAAAAAAAGGAGAGGTTATCAAAAAAAGGCAGTAGCCGCGAATAAACCGAAAAACGGCAATTGGCCGCAGACAAGCCCAACAAGTGCGGGACTTATTGGACAGGATGTACAGGATAAATGCTGGATAAAAAGGCTTTTTAAAAATCCTGTTAATCTTGTTAATCCTGTCTAAGACCTGTCCTGTTTTTGAAAGAGGGCAATGGTCTTAAGCCGGACACGGACTCGTTGGAACCAACATCTTGCCATAAAGGCACAAAGAACATTAATAACAAAGACCAAATTACCAATAAGCTCCAAACATCAATAACCGAATATGTGAAACTTGATCATTGAAAGTTATTTGTAGTTTGCTATTAGGGATTAGGAATTTCCTAAAGGTTAGTCCGCGTTTACAGGTGGCCGCTTCTGACCCTAGGCCATCTGCGAAAATCTGCGGCCAAAAGGCTTTTCTGTCTTTAACACGCTTCCCCCTGAAAATACGTTAACAGGGAAAAGGCCCCTTTGTCAAGCTGTTTGAATCACCGAGAGGCGGAAATTTCAGGGCGAAAATGAGCCCTTGAAAGGGGTATAATTCAACAACCGCAATTGGACGTGGATTGACGCGGATCAACGCCGATCCAAATGATTCATTCAGCGGTCACGGTTACGAGGCCCGTATCGTGTATCGGATACGGTTACGATCAAAGTTGAGCGATGTTCCCGTTGAGCAAAAAAGGTTGCGAATCCCCATGCCATCTTTTTCTTTTATCCGCGTTTACTGGTGGCCGCTTCTGCCCCTAGGCCATCCGCGAAAATCCGCGGCCAAATAGCATTTCGCATGAGGCATTAATGCCATGACCCGTGCTGCAGCAAAAGACACCCCGGTCAAGGGAAAGACCTTCACCCTCTTCGGCAGCGGGGAAACCAGTGACGAGTACTACCGCCGGATCGCTGAACTCGCCGATCTCTGCCTTGACCGATGCCCGGACGAGAGGGAGCTGATCCGCACGATACAGAAGGCAAGCAGGAAGAAGCGCTCTCTCAAGAAACAGCTCAGCAAGCGGCACAACGCTTCACTCATCAGCTTCATCGTGAATACGGCGCGGGATATGCTCTCTCCCTACACAACGGCAGTGCAGGGACATTTAAAGGATCTCTCGCTTCTCAGACGTTTAGACCCTACGCTCTTCACCATTGAGGAGCAGTATCATCTCTATATGCTCGAGATCGAGCTGGCGAATCGCGCCTTCGGCGCGACCTTTCAACAGGCAAGGAGGAAGCTCGCCTTCCTGCCCCATTGTCTCCGGGACCTCGACGCTCTTTGCCGGTCAGAGCATGGTGAGTTCGATATTATATGCAAGGGTTGTTCAGGCAAGTGCTATGTGAACCGAGTGAGCACCATGCTGCGGGAGCACGATATTGAGCCGTATCTCTGGATGAGCGCAGACCTCAAGCCCCTGTTCCGGAAGCTCAAGGAAGCAGAAGGGAGCCTCGGTGTCATGGGCGTTGCCTGCATCCCCGAGCTGGTACGGGGCATGCGGCTCTGCATGGAGCTCGATATCCCGGTTATCGGCGTTCCGCTGAACGCGAACCGGTGCGCACGCTGGACCGGCGCGTTCCATCCGACGTCGACGAGTGTTGAGGCGGTTGAAAGACTCATGCGGTTTGCGCGAAAACTTATTTTCTGATATTGCAATTTTCCTCGATCTGTACTATCTTTTAAGTATTCAAAACCATTTAATGTATTGGTTCTTTCCACAGATTTCATGACCATTAAACCCGAAGACAGAGCCCGTGAGCAGATTTCGCCTGCGTGCAGGCTCACTTATGTTCAAGGAGGTTGTTATGCCAATCAAGCATTCGGGAATCAGTGTTCAGTTGTTATTCGTGGTGGTACTACTTACGATTCTTGCCGGTTGTGTCGTGAAAGATCATTTCCCCCCCCTGTCCGGTCCCACCGCGTCGGTTGAGTTTAACTACTATATCAAGGAACCCATCCTGGACCTGAAAAATGTGACGAAGGATACACTTAAAAAGATGTCGTTGCCCGTAGACAAGCTTTCAATCGTCACATCAATCGACGGGACCTGTAAATTTTCATCATTGCGGCTGATACAAGAGGGTATGACGAAGGACGTTGGATATACCGCCAAAACTCGAGTGCCTGCAGGTAAGCGACAGTTTTTTAGATTGTGGGGCTACCGCAAAAGCCTTGTAGCGTCTACAACTTCGACGTGCAGAGTTCCCATTACCTTTGTCCCTCAAGATAGTAAGAGCTACGTCATTACGTACCGTATGACGGCTGAACGGTGTGAGTTGAATGTTTTCAAGGTAGTAACCGTAAAGGGAAAGGCCCGGTATGTTCAAGAACGGAGCATAAAAAAACCTGAAGGTTCCGGTTGTCGCTGATAAGGGTACGGTGTGGTGTCAGACACCCACATTATGAACGAGGCACAACAGGGTAAGAAAAAATGCAGAGTACGGTCTTGATTTGGCTGCGAACTGTTGCGCTCTTGTCCGCTTGCGCACTGCTTCTGGCGTGCTTCGAGGACACACCGGATGCCGGTTCAAAGGCAACAGCCACCCATCAAAACGGGTTGAGGATCGTCGCACCGGTGCGCTACGCGATTACCGAGACGGCCGATGGGTTCCAACTTCGACCGGCCACCGCCCGTCGTGAGGTTCATGAAACGGTCATTGAGGTTCTTGATACACCACCGACGGCAACCGGCGATATCCGAACGAAGCGGACGGATGCTGGCAAGGCCGCCTACACCATTCAGGCACTGAATGGCGGATCAGGCGGCACCGAGTACGCGCTGACCGCATGGCGCCCAATGGGCAAACGCTGGGCCGTCATGACGGCTGTGCAGCAGCGGGAATGGGGCAAACCGGGTTTCGTTGAAGCCTGGAACATGTTCGAAACAGCCACGTTATCGAAATGAAAGAAAGAACGTTTGCGGCCTTGATTTTCACGGCGCATTAAAAAGTTGGCCCGACGAAATTGGACGTTAAGAAGTATGGGGAGCTCGTTATTCATTGAAAAAAATCCGCGTGGCGTGCGCAATAATCGAAAAGGACGGTAAGGTGCTCTCCACGCAGCGAAGTGAGGCTATGATCTTGCCGCTGAAGTGGGAGTTTCCCGGCGGGAAGATTCATGATGGGGAGCGCCCCGAGGAGTGTCTCAAGCGGGAAGTACATGAAGAGCTTGGTATTGATATTGCCGTCGGTAAGCCGCTCTCTCCGGTTACCTACCACTATCCGACATTCATCGTTACCCTCTATCCCTTTATCTGCAGCATCCGGTCCGGTGACATTACCCTCCACGAGCACAGGGCCTTCACGTGGCTCCCGCCGGGGGCGCTGCATGAGCTTGATTGGGCGGAGGCCGATATTGCATTGATCGATGATTATAGAAAAGCATTCATGGAGCGGCCATAGTATTAAGACGTGATAGCCAACTTTTTACAGATTTCGCGCGATGAAATTCTTGGACGGCTTATACCATCCGATGATAAGGAGGGTAGAGGTCCAGACACTGAACAGAGCACACCTACCACGGCAGCTCTTCATCGCCGTGAAAGAATTTTCCTGTCGGACCGTCGGAGCCGAGCGTGGCGAGGCGCACGGCGGTCTTCGCGCCCTCATCGGGCATTACCGGCGCCCGGTGGCCGCCCATGTCGGTCCTGACCCAGCCGGGATGGGCTGAGTTCACCTTTACCCTTGTACCGGCGAGGGCTGCGGCGAGGTGGATAGTGAAGGCGTTCACCGCGGTCTTTGAGGTGTCATAGGCAAAGGGCTTGAATTCCTCGGTCCCGCCTTCCTTGCCCTGTATTGCAAGCGACCCCAGGATGCTCGACACGTTCACGATCCTGCCGGCGTCGCTTGTCTTGAGCAGGGGCAGGAGCTTCTGGGTCAGCTCCACGAGACCGAAAAAGTTCGTGTCAAAGATCTCGCGAAGGGCCCGGGGCGATATGGTCTCCGCACTGTTACCCAACAGGGACTCTTCCTTGTGCGACATGCCGGCGTTGTTCACCAGGATGTCGAGCTTTCCGAACCGCTTGTTGATCTCTGTTGCCGTTGTCTTGATATGCTCATGGTTTGTCACGTCGATGAGGATGAACTCCGCTGGCAGGCCCGCACTCTTCAGCTTCTTCGCAGCTGCGTTCCCTTTCCCGGCGTTCCGTGCTCCCATCAGGACCTGGATGCCTTGCTGGGCAAGCTGGTGGCTCGTCTCGAATCCGAGCCCCTTGTTGGCCCCGGTGACGAGGGCGATCTTCTTGTTGTTCATAGCGTATTCCTCCCTGTTTCATTCAATCCGGTGCTTGATGAGCCAGGCCTTGATGGCCTTTGCATGCTTCACGTCGAGCCACTGCCAGCGGTCCACGCCGAAACGCCGGCAGAGGGCGTTGAGGGACCGCTCCCATCCGTTTCCCCACCGTTCCCGGGCAAGGTCGCGGACTTCTTCCCGGAGGCCGGGCAGGGAGCTTTCATGTTTTGGCAGCGGCGTACGCTCCCGTTGCCGGGGCGGGAATCCAAGGCCCGTGAAATACTCGAGAAGATCGCTTGCCTGCGCAGTGGTGAGGTCCTTGGAGGTTTCGACGCCGTACCGCTCCCGAAGGATCTGGCGGTAGTCGTCCTGGTCAAGGTGAAGTCTGTTCATTCCCATATGGATAAGCTTGATCTGCTTTGGCGTTATGCGGTGTCCTTTTCTTATGCTATCCATGGTGTCCTCCTGGCCCTGAGAAGCGGGCAATGCAAAATGCACATTGAAAAGTACAAAAGGGAACTATCTTATCAAACTCAGTCCCTAACCACGAAGAGCGCGAAGTTCACGAAGAGGCTACTCAGTATTCTCAACCGCGTTCATCCGTGTGTCCGTGAAGCGGACCTGTGGTTTCATTACGCTGACTCTATCAAAGGCAACAGCGCCTCTCTATATTTTCCCTCACTTTGATGAAATTAGCAACCGGAGTATGCGGGAAACTCACTCTTGCAGGCCTACTAACGGCAATTTTCGGAAAGCTTATATTTATGGTTTAAGAATTGACATGCACCGTGGCCGGTGATATGCTAAAAGCAACAAATCCCGAAGCGTATCATGCTCATAATTATAAAGAAATAGAGATAGGGGGCGGGGGCCTTATTGCCCGATTGTATCCTGCCTGTGGCCGTTAGGCTATACATCCTGTGAAGCTCCCCCGGTCCCGCTTATAGCGGGAATAACGCAACATCCCGTCCCGCTAAAGCGGGACGGCCGCGGGATCAAAAACAGAATCAAGTTCCGGATTGTTCGAGTCAGGGAAGCGAAATTATAATCTATGGCTTTGCCCGGTTTCAGCATGCACACGGGAGCAGGGCATGGCCGATATGGGGGGAAGGAGGAACATACGATGAAAAGCAAGACCTACAGTGCCCTCGCGTTGAGCTCCGCATTATTCATGATAATGGCGGTCGCTCCCGTGGAGGTGCACGCAGCCAAGAGGCTGGTGTTCGGAGGGGGGCCGGCAGGCGGCACCTTCCAGATCGTTGCAAATGCCGTCCAGACGTACAAGCCGGTAAAAGCAATAAAGGAATTTACTGTGCGAGCACAGTCGTCGGCAGGTTCTGTCGAGAACCTCCGGAAGGTGAACTCCGGCAAGATCCACTTCGGCGTGGTCTATTCCGGACACGTGTATCTCGGCCGGAACGGAAGGATGAAGAACGACACCAAGAAATACAAAAACGTCATGGCGATGTCCTTTCTGTACGGCGCCCCGGGCCAGCTGGTGGTCCGTGCCAATTCAGGGATCAAGAGCACGACAGACCTGATCGGAAAGAAAGTGGCCGTCGGCAATGCCGGTTCAGGCGCATTCGCCAATTGTGAGCTGTTCTTCACCCATATGGGGATCTGGGACAAGATCGAGCGGAACGCCATGGGGTACAACGATGCAGCCGCCGCCTTCGGCAACAAACAGCTGGATGCATTCTGGCTGTTTACGGCCTTCCCGAGCGGCGCGGTCATCATGGCGGCCCAGACCAACGATATCGCCCTCGTCAACCTGGACGCTGATGCGGAAAAGAGCGGCTTCTACAAAAAATATCCTTATTTCGGGAAGCTCTCCGTCCCTGCCGGAACGTACCGGGGCGTGGACTATGAAACCCCGTCGTTCCAGGATTCCGCCTTGTGGGTAGTGAACAAAAAGGTCTCCGCTGATGCGGTGTATAAGCTCCTCTCGGCGATCTTTACGGACGAGGGGCTTGCATACATGGCAGGTCAGAAGAAGACGTTCAAGGCAATGAGCGTTCAGGATGGCATAAAAGGCATCGTTACACCGCTCCATCCGGGCGCGAAAAAGTTCTGGAAGGAGAAAGGGATCCTCAAATAGATAGTGTTCGACTCTTCCGTTTGCAATGGGGAGAACTTTCCCATATTGTTTTTTGGCAGCGGCAAGACAGATAACCGCAAAGTCGCTAAGATCGCGAAGAATTAAGTGCAGCACTTGATTTGATAAGATACTAAAAACTTTGCGTCCTTCGCGTCTTTGCGGTTCAATTTTTTTTGTTTCGGGGTGTCTCTTTTAAAAAGGGGGGCGGGTGTACAAGGACTTAACGAGAATTGAGAAAATACTGTTCGATGTCTGCGCTGTCGGTCTCGTCCTGTTTTATTCCTACTCCGCCGTTCTCCAGCCTGCGGCCACCCAGTATCACCGGGGGATCTACGTCATCGTCACCTATGTCCTGGTCTTTCTCCTGTATCAGTCAAAAACCCGCCTGATGCGCATCGTCGACTATCTGCTCATGGTTCTTTCCATCGTCTCCGTCGGCTACTGGATGCTCAATTTCGAGGCCATCAATTACCGGACAGGAGCAGAGACGCAGCTCGACATGACAATTGCCATGGTCGGGGTGCTCGTCGGCGTGGAGCTGGCCCGGCGGGTCGTGGGCAACATCTTCGTCTTCATCGGGGGGCTCATGCTGCTGTACGGGGTCTATGGCGATCATATGCCGGACCTGATTGCGCATGCAGGCGACACTTTTCCGCTGCTCTGTACCAGCATTTTTTACAAGAGCGACGGTGTGTTCGGCATCATGGCAAATGTCCTGGCCACCTATATTATCCTCTTCGTCATCTTCGGGGCCTTTCTGGAGAAATCCGGCGCCCAGAAATTCTTCATCGACTTTCCGCTCGCCGCTGTCGGACACAAGATCGGCGGGCCGGGAAAGGTGGCGGTCATCGCGAGCGGGCTCTTCGGCTCGATTTCCGGCAGCGCCATCGCGAACACCGTCTCGACGGGCACCTTCACGATCCCGATGATGAAGAAGGCTGGATTCAGGCCCCATATCGCCGGCGGGATCGAACCGGCCGCCTCGATCGGCGGGATGTTCATGCCTCCCATCATGGGCGCCGGAGGGTTCATCATGGCGGAGCTGACGGGGATGCCCTATTCAAAGATCATGCTTGTTGCCGTGTTCCCGGCGCTCATGTACTTTTTCAGCGTCTTTATGATGGTGCACTACGAAGCGAAAAAATATAATATCGTGGGGGAAAAATACCGATACAGCGCCTGGGAGATCCTGAAGACGGAATGGTTCTACGTTCTCCCCCTCGTGATGATCACGATCTTCATGCTTGCCGGATATTCGCCGGGCTATTCGGCCATTCTCGGGATCGTCACCTGCATCGCCATCAGCTGGTTCAGAACGGAGACGCGGATCGGCCTGAAGGGATTCGTGGAGGCGTCGCGGGCCGGTACGGAAAGCAGCCTCAAGATCGGCGCGACCGTCGGGGTCATCGGGATCATCATTGGTGTGCTCACCTACAGCGGACTGGTTCTCACCTTTGCGGACATCGTTATCGAGCTCGCCGGGGGGAGGCTGGCCCTGACCATTCTGCTGATCGCCCTTGCTTCTCTCGTGCTCGGCATGGGCGTGCCCGTAACGGCCGCGTATCTCATCACCGCTGTGGTCGCGGTGCCGCCCCTCACGCACCTGGGCGTCAATGAAATCGCGGCGCATATGATCGTATACTGGCTGTCGCAAGACTCGAATATCACGCCGCCCGTATGCATCGCGGCATTCGCCGGGGCGACGATCGCCAAGGCCAACATGTGGAGGACCGCGTTTTCAGCGTTCAAATTCGCGAAATTCCTGTACCTCGGCCCGTTCCTCTTCGGGTACGTGCCGGGCTTTACGCTGAACGGGAGTGCCACGGATATCATCAAGGCCTTTGTTCTTATCCTCATCGGCACCTATGCCTATTCTTGGCTCGTCAGCGGTATCTGGACCGAGAGCGTGAAGGGGTTGTTCAAAAAGGCATCGGGAATCAGTAGGCAGTAGGCAGGAGCACCTTAAATGCAAATTGCAAAATGAAAAGTGCAAATTGCAAAGTTTTAATGCAAGGAGACAGAAGCAGTAGACAGTAGCCAGTATACAGTAAACAGACATCCGAAGGCGGGAATCTGGTATCCGGCATCAGGTATCTGGTATCTAAGAAAAAAGACCTCATCCTGTCAATCCTGTCTAAATTCTTTGGCCTTTCTCTGCGATCTCTGCGTCTCTGCGAGAGATGATTTTGACTTTTGTGTGTCCGGTTTCAATTTTAACCCTTTGCGTCTTTGCGACTCGCTTAAAAGCGCCTACTTTTGGTTGCGCGAGACGCTTTTGGCTCTTTGTTTCCTCACGCCGGGCCCTTGACGACGGGCCGATACGGTGCTATCCTCTAAATAGGACTAAAGTAATCCCGATTAAAGGCAGGCTTTTCGCAGGGTACCCGTCAGAAACCGCGACGGGGAACAACAATGAAGAAAAACCTCACCCATAAGATTCTTGAAGCCCACCTCGTAGAAGGTGAGCTCATTGCCGGCAAGGAGATCGGCATCAGGATTGACCACACCCTGCTCCAGGACGCCACCGGAACGCTGGCCATGCTGGAGTTCGAAACCCTCGGCATCGACCGGATCAAGGCGGAGCTGGCGGCGCAGTATGTCGATCACAACCTTCTCCAGACGGACAACAAGAACGCCGACGACCACCGGTTCCTCCAGACTGCTGCGGCCCGGTACGGCATCCATTTCAGCAGGCCGGGCAACGGTGTCTCGCACCAGGTACACATGGAGCGTTTCGGCGTTCCGGGCAAGACCCTCCTCGGAGCGGACAGCCACACGCCCGGAGCAGCCGGCGTGTCAATGCTCGGCATGGGCGCAGGGGGGTTGGACGTGGCCCTGGCCATGGCCGGGTTTCCTTATTATTTACCCGCCCCGAAGGTGCTGGGTGTCAAGCTGACGGGAGAACTCCCTCCCTGGGTGAGCGCCAAGGACGTCATTCTCGAGATGCTGCGGCGGTACGACGTGAAGGGGTGCGTCGGAACAATCGTGGAGTACTATGGCCCCGGCGTGAAGACGCTCTCGGCAACGGACCGGGAGACCATCGGCAACATGGGCACGGAACTGGGCGCCACGACAACCATCTTTCCGTCAGACGAGAGGACACGGGAATACCTGGAGGCCCAGGGCCGGGGCGATTCCTGGGTGGAGCTGAAGGCCGATGAAGGGGCTGAATACGACGAGTACGATGAAATCGATCTCTCGACGCTCGAACCGCTCATTGCCAAGCCCTCTTCTCCGGGCAACGTTGTTCCTGTCCGGGAGGTGGCAGGTACCAGGGTGGGCCAGACGATCGTGGGCAGCAGCGTGAATTCCTCATACCGGGACCTGATGGTCACGGCACGGATCGTGGAAGGGCGCCAGAGCCATCGGGAGACGGCCTTTCACGTGAATCCCGGCAGCCGACAGGTGCTGGAGAACGTGGAGAAGCAGGGAGGCGTCAAATCCTTCCTGTTCTCCGGGGCCCGTCTCCACGAGCCCGGCTGCCAGGGATGCATCGGCATGGGCCAGGCGCCGGGCACCGGAGAGGTGAGCCTGAGGACCTTCCCGCGCAATTTCCCGGGGCGGTCCGGGACAAAGGACGACCAGGTGTATCTTTGTTCTCCGGAGACGGCCGCCGCTGCTTCGCTCACCGGGGTGATAACGGATCCGAGGGACCTCGGCAAGGAAATGGAGTATCCCCGCATCAAGGACCCGGAACGCTACGTTATTGACGAATCTTCCATCGTTTTTCCCTCGGACGAACTGAGAACAACGGAGATCATCAGGGGCCCGAACATCAGGGCCCTGCCGGAACTTGCGCCATTGCCCGATACGCTGGAGGCCGAGGTGGTGCTGAAGGTAGGTGACAACATTTCGACAGACACGATCATGCCTGCCGGCAACCGGGTGCTGCCCTTCCGTTCCAATATCGAGGCGATCAGCGAGTTCGTGTATTCGCAGGTTGATCCGGATTTTTTCAAGCACAGCAGGGAAAAGGGAACAGTG
>CAJHXR010000095.1_pt1 | contig 13644 bp, 12 predicted proteins | sample 9198421 | NCBI WGS metagenome assembly CAJHXR01 (sample SAMEA7708331, study PRJEB35096) | sediment metagenome | biome: marine neritic benthic zone biome [ENVO:01000025]; feature: sediment [ENVO:00002007]; material: shallow marine sediment [ENVO:03000034] sea grass bed [ENVO_01000059] ... | reverse complement strand
GCTTTCCGGCGGCCAGCAGCAGCGGCTGTGCATCGCCCGCGCCCTTGCCGTGGAGCCCGAGGTCATCCTCTTTGACGAGCCCACGTCCGCCCTTGATCCTCTGTCGACGGCAAAGATCGAAGAATTGATCGTGCAGCTCAAAGAGCGCGTAACCATTGTCATCGTCACCCATAACATGCAGCAGGCCGCCCGGGTCTCGGACATGACCGCCTTTCTGTATCTCGGCGAAATCATCGAGTATGGGCAGACGAAAAAGATATTCACGAATCCCGACAACAAGCAGACCGACGATTATATTACCGGCAGGTTCGGGTGATCCTTGGGGTCCAGGGACAAGGGGCATGGGTCCAGGAAAGCAGGGACTGTTCATTTTCCCATGACCTTGCCCCTTGACCCTGGACCCTTGCCCCTGGCCCCTTGACCCTGCCATTACGCTTGCCTTTTCACGGCAGCGTGATAGTATACTCGTGCAATGACTAAAACAGGAGACGACTCATGACCAAACAATTGGAACTGGACCTTGAGGCGCTCAAGGAAAAAGTCCTCCAGATGGGGAGCCTCGTCGAAGAGGCCATTCAGAAATCCATCAAGGCCCTGGTGGAGCGCGACAACAAGACCGCCGCGGCAGTGATCGATGATGACCGCCTCGTCAATACCCTGGATGTGGACATTGAAGATGAGTGCATCCGCTTGCTGGCCCTGTGGCAGCCGAGCGGAAGCACGCTGCGGTTTATCACAACGGCCATAAAGATCAACACCGACCTGGAGCGCATGGGAGACCTGGCCGTGGACATCTGCGAACGCGCAATTGAGTTGAATGAGGAACCTCCGCTGAAACCCTACATCGATATTCCGCGCATGGCGGAGGCTGCGCAGCGCATGCTGAGACAGAGCCTCGACGCCTTTGTGGCAGGAGACGCGGAACTCGCAATGAATGTTTGCAAGGAAGATGATTTTGTCGACAACCTGAATTACCAGATCTTCAACGAGCTGCTCCTCTACATGATACAGGACCCGAAAAACATCTCCCGGGCGGTTCGCATCAGCTACATCGCCAAGTACCTGGAGCGGATTGCCGACCACGCGACGAACATTGCCGAGATGGTCGTATACATGGTAAAAGGCAAGGTGATCCGCCACATGGAATGCCTTCCGGAGTCCGACGCGCCCCGGCAATAACGCCGGCGGAACACGCACCGGGAGACGTTCCCCACTCCCGATCTTCGTTCTCGATCTCCGCGATATTCCCCGAGATTCTTTTTGACAATCCCCGCGTAATTCTTTATAGTAGTAGTATAAATTCCCGGTTTTACATTCCCCTGCACATAGGAGTCACCGTTCTCATGATACCGACCGTTGAATGGAAAAATGGCGTCGTCAGCATGCTCGACCAGACAAAACTGCCTTCTGAAATCGAGTATCAGGAATGCAGGGACTACGAAACCGTGGCCAGAGGCATCAAGGAGCTCTGGGTGCGCGGCGCCCCTGCCATCGGCGTTTCCGCGGCCATGGGCCTGGCCCTCGGCGCACGCCAGGTTAACGAAAAGACCTTCGAAACGTTTTGGAAGAAATTTGAGGCAATATGCGAGGTCATGGCGGCAACGAGGCCCACGGCCGTCAATCTCTTCTGGGCCATCGACCGAATCAAGAAACTGGTCCAGGACAACAAGGACAAGGACCTGGACACGATCCGGCAAGTACTCGTCGACGAGTCGCAGCACATGCTGGAAGAAGACATTGCAACGAACAAGAGCATCGGCCGGTACGGAGCCCCCTTTGTCGACGATGGAGATACGATCATTACCCACTGTAATGCAGGATCGATCGCCACGGCAGGATACGGGACCGCCGAGGGAGTCATGCGTGCCGCAGTCGCACAGAAGAAAAAAATTCATGTCTATGTAGACGAGACCCGCCCGGTCCTCCAGGGGGCGCGCCTCACGGCATGGGAACTGATGGAGGAGAAAATCCCCTGCACGCTGATAACGGACAACATGGCTGGCCATTTTATGTATCACGACATGATCGACCTTGCCATCGTCGGCGCGGACCGCATCGCCAACAATGGAGACGTGGCGAACAAGATCGGGACCTACTCCCTTGCCGTGCTGTGCAAGGAACATGGGATCCCTTTTTATGTAGCAGCACCGATTTCGACAATAGATTTTACTACGGAGTCCGGCGCGTTCATTCCCATTGAAGAGCGGGACCCCCGGGAAGTAACCCATATTCTGGGTAAGCTTCCGGTGGCTCCCGACGGCGTGAAAGCAGCGAACCCCGCGTTTGACGTGACGCCAGCCAGATATGTTACTGCCGTGATCACCGAAAAAGGCGCGTTCCATCCAAAAGACGTGCACAAGCTCGCCGACAGCTCAACCGACCCGGAACCATACAGGATCAAATAGCAACCTTCCTGGTCCGCTCCGTAACCGCCAGGAGCCCGATGTCCCAAGACCGTGTTTCTTTACCGCGCGTCCCGTGAGGAGGTCCTCATGAAGCAGACTGTTCTTCACCAGGCACACCTTCAGCTCAAGGCAAAAATGGCGGACACGCAAGGCTGGCAGATGCCGCTTCAGTACGCCGGTGTTTCCGAGGAATACTATGCGGTGCGCACTGCTGTGGGACTCTTCGATGTAGGTCATCTCGGCAGAATCGAGATCACCGGCACGGGCGCGACTGAACTGCTCCAATCGACGTTCACGAGGGATATCGCCGATCTGCCGGAAGGCGTTGCACGATACGGTATCTTCTGCGATGAAGCCGGACATATCCTCGACACGTCTCTCCTCTTCCATCTTCCCGCGGGCCAGGGGGAAAGCCGTTATCTGGTCACAACAGAGTCCCAGAATACCGACAAGATTTTTTCCTGGCTGAAGCAGCACACCGGCACGAATGCAGTCCTGAATGATATGACGGATTCGCTGTCGCAGATTGCCCTGCAGGGACCGAGGGCCGACCTCGTTCTGGATAAGCTATCGAGCACTCAGATCAAAAAAATCAAGCCAAAAAAAATGCGGGAGCTTGCGCTCCTCGATACGCCGGTCATGGCTTCCCGCACCGGTTATACGGGCGAGCTTGGATACGAATTGTTTGTTCAACCCGATCACGCCGAAGCGCTGTGGAAAGGCATCCTGAAAACAGGTGCTGAATTCGGCATTCTTCCCTCCGGTATTGCTGCACGCGATCTCCTGCGCCTGGAGGCAGGCTACCTGATGTACGGAGTCGATGTGGACGAAACGCGCACTCCCCTCGAGGCCGGCCTCGGATCCATCGTGGACCTGAAAAAAGATTTCATCGGGAAGGAAGCCCTCGTCAAACTGAAGGCCGACGGCGTGGAACAAACGCTTGCCGGATTCGCACTCCTGGAAAAAGGCATTCCCCGAAGCGGCGGAAGTATTTTTTCCGAAAACCGGGAGATCGGCACGGTCACGAGTGCTAATCATTCCCCGCACCTCCGATCCGGCATCGGTCTGGGATATGTTATCAGTCGCTATGCCCAACCCGGCCAGGAGGTTGAAATAGAAGTACGGGACCGCGAGATCGCCGCGAAGTTCGTAGACCTGCCGTTTTATAAGAAAAAGTAACACACTACCCGCCACCAACATACAAAAGCAGCAAACCCCAAACACCAAATAGCAAATAACTTCCAAGGAACAAATTTCGAATTATGATATTGTTTGAGATTTGCTATTTGAGATTTGTAATTTCGCGCTTTGGTATCATCGTGCCTTTGTGGTACTATGACGCTATGGAAAACAAGAAGGCCGTAATCCCCGTCAAAGGCATGACGTGCGTGAACTGCGCCGCTGCCATCCAGAAAGATATCGGCAAACTGGAAGGCGTGCGCAGCGCAAACGTCAATTTCGCAAACGAGAAAGCCGTCGTAGAGTTCGACCCGCTCACCGTCGGCCTCGGCCGCTTCGTCGAAACCATTCAGGAGCTTGGATACCGGGCCGTCACGGAAAACGTCACGATCCCGATCATCGACCTCGATGCCTCGCGGGACCGGGAGCTGGCACGCGTCGTGACGGGCATCGACGGGGTCCTGAGGGCAGTGGTAAACGCCGGTGCCGAGACCGTGGACGTGGAGTACGTTCCTTCCCAGATCGGGCTCCGGGACATCGGCAGGGTGATCGATAAGGCGGGCTTCCGTCTGCCCCAACAGCTCGAAGGCCGCTCGGCACTGGACATCGAAAAAGAGGCGCGAGAGAAAGAGCTTGCCGACCTCCGCACCAAACTCTCGGTCAGCGCGGTACTGTCTGCCCTGATCCTCATCTGCAGCCTGCAGGAAATGCTTCCCTTCATCGGCTTCTTTCCCCGGAAGACCATGTGGATTCTGCTGTTCATCCTGACCACGCCGGTCCAGTTCTGGGCCGGTCGGCATTTCTACCAGAACGCCTGGGCATCACTCAAACACGGGGGAACGAACATGAACACCCTCGTGGTCGTCGGCACCTCGGCGGCCTACGCCTACAGCACGGCCCTCACCTTCTTTCCTAAATTCTTCGAAGGCATCGGCATCCACAGCGGCGTGTATTATGATACAGCGGCCATCATCATTACCCTTATCCTCTTCGGGAAATACCTCGAAGCCCGGGCAAAATCCCGGGCAGGCGAGGCCATAAAAAAGCTCCTGGGCCTCCAGCCCCGCACGGCCCGCGTGGTGCGCGAAGGGAGTGAGCAGGATATTCCCGTTGACGACGTAGAGGTCGGAGACCTCGTTGTGGTGCGTCCGGGCGAGAAAATACCGCTCGACGGGGTTATCAGGAAGGGGTACTCCTCCGTCGATGAGTCAATGCTGACAGGAGAAAGCCTCCCCGTAGAGAAAAACGCGGGAGACCTAGTCATCGGCGCGACGATGAACAAAACCGGGAGCTTCACCTTCGAGACGACAAAGATCGGCAAGGACACCATGCTCAGCCAGATCGTCCGCCTGGTACAGGAGGCGCAGGGGTCCAAGGCGCCGATCCAGCGGCTCGCCGATTATATTTCGAGCATCTTCGTACCAACGGTCATGACCATCGCCGTTATCACCTTCGCCGTCTGGTACGTCTTCGGCCCTGTTGAGACGCGGTTTACCTTCGCCCTTCTGAATTTCATCGCCGTCCTCATCATCGCCTGCCCCTGCGCAATGGGCCTGGCAACGCCGACGGCAATCATGGTCGGCACCGGTAAAGGTGCTGAACAGGGAATGCTGTTCAAAAGCGCCGAGAGCCTCGAAAGGAGCCAGAAAATCGACACCATCGTGCTGGACAAGACGGGCACGCTCACGCGGGGAGAGCCGGAAGTCACGGACATCATCGAACATGATCTGGATGCAATCAAGATCCTCTACTTTGCCGCCTCAGCGGAAAAGGGCTCCGAGCATCCCCTCGGAGACGCCATTGTACGCGCGGCAACAGAGCGAGGGATTACCCTGGATGCACCTGAGGCATTTCAGGCGCTCCCGGGCCACGGCATCCAGGCCGCGCTGCAGGGCCATGATATTCTCCTCGGCAATGAACGACTGATGTCGGAGCGGTCCATAGACTTCAGTGCATTGAAATCCCGGACGGAAGCCCTCTCCACCCTCGGCAAAACACCCATGTTCCTTGCCGTTGACAACAAGCCCGCGGGCATCATCGCCGTCGCGGACACCCTGAAGGAGCACTCCCGGGAGGCCGTTGATCAGCTCACTTCCCTCGGCCTCGAGGTCGTCATGCTGACGGGAGACAACCGGCGCACCGCCGACGCCATCGCCGGCCAGCTCGGCATCACCCGGGTACTGGCCGAGGTGCTGCCCCAGGACAAGATGGAAATGGTCAAGCAACTGCAGGGCGAGGGAAGGGTCGTGGCAATGGTGGGCGACGGCATCAACGACGCCCCTGCCCTTACCCAGGCGGACGTCGGCATCGCCATCGGCACGGGCACGGACGTGGCCATCGAGGCCTCCGACGTTACGCTGATCAAAGACGATCTCCGCGTCGTGGCGAACGCCATGCGGCTCTCGCGCCGGACCATGAAGACCATCAAGCAGAACCTGTTCTGGGCCTTCTTCTACAACGTCATCGGCATCCCCATCGCCGCCGGGGCGCTCTACCCCTTTTTCCAGCTCCTGCTGAACCCCATGTTCGCCTCTGCCGCCATGGCCTTCAGTTCCGTGAGCGTGGTGACGAATTCATTAAGATTAAAACGGTTTTCTTAGCCACGGATTACACTGATAAACACGGATAAGGACGTTCAGTTCAAATCTACATGTGCCGTCATGAATTATTATTCGTGTTCATTCGCGTACATTCGCGGCTAAACAAGGTTTCTCATGAAGTTCATCGCCGATGTCATGCTCGGAAAGCTCGCGAAGCGCATGCGGCTCCTGGGATTCGACGTCCTCTATGACCACGCCGCAGGCGACAACGAGATCATCCGCCTCTCCCTTGAGCAGGACCGCGTGATTCTCACCCGCGACACCGGCCTTGCTACGCGCCCCATCGCGGCAAATCACCTGTTCATCAAAAGCAATTTTGTGAAAGAGCAACTCCACCAGGTCCTCGCAACGTTACAACTCGATACCGCTGCCGAACCCCTCACGCGGTGCTCTCTCTGCAACGAGGTCCTCTCGCCCGTCTCCAGGCATGAGGTAGAGGACCAGGTGCCGGAGTATGTCCATGAGAAACACGGCAGCTTCTATCGATGTGAGAAATGTGAAAAAATATACTGGGAAGGATCGCACGTGAAGAAATTACGCTAATTAATAAAGCGCGGTTCTTATAGGATGAACCAGACTGCATGATACTGACTAAATTCTAATTATTTCCGCCTTCAACTCATCCCCCACTTCAAGTATTGCCACGGCGTTGTACGGCGCGTGGTTCGTTTCCGTGGGGCTTCCCGGGTTCAGGAACAGGGTGCCGTCCACCCTGCCCCAGAAGGGGGTGTGGGAATGGCCGAATACGATCAGGTCGACATCGTCGAACTCTTTCCTGATTTTTTCCAGCTGCTCATCCAGCCGGAACTTACCGTGGATCAATCCCACCCGGAACTTACCGAGCGGGATAACCTTCTTCGCGGGTAAGGACCGCCCGATTTCATGAGTGTCCATATTCCCGGCAACCGCCTCGACCGGCGCGATTGCCCGCAGCTCATCCAGAACGGACGGTTCGACAATGTCCCCGGCGTGAAGAATAAGGTCGACATCCTTGAAAATCTCGAAGATGACCGGCGGAAGGGATTTTACCGTACTCGGCACGTGGGTGTCTGAAATAACGCCGACTTTCATAAAAAGTCCTTAGAAAATGTAACCACAGAGGCCACAGAGAATACTATTATTGGACGCTGATTTCCAAAAGTAGGCGCTCTTAGGCGACGCAGATGAACGCAGATCAATCATTAATAAAAGAAACTCGAACGTACAAGAAAGCAATGCATGGAATCAATAATACATCCTAATTTGCAAAATTCAGAATCATCTGAACTCGATCATCCATGGCACCACAACCTCTCGCTTATTAATTCGTGTCTATTCGTGTCCCTTCGCGGCCAAATTATTTCAGTTTCTTCACCAGCTCTTCCAAAATAGTTTCGAGGCCAATATCTACCTGATCCTTTGTATTCATGTCTCTCAGGACTGCCTTTCCATTCTGCATTTCCTGCTCACCGATAATCAGCGTATGCCCTGCTCCGGATTTGTCCGCTTTTTTCATCTGGCTCCTGAGGCTCGCGCCGGCATAATCCGTTTCCACCGGGATACCGGCGAGTCTGAGTTGATTGATGAGGGGCATGACGAAGGCTGCCGGCTCTTCGCCCAGAGCGGCAATATAGAGCCTCGCCCGGGGAGCCTGCAGGTCCGACCTGTCCATGAGAGAAACCGTCCGCTCCACACCGAGGGCGAACCCGATCCCCGGCGTCGGTGGCCCGCCGATCTCCTCCACGAGGCCGTCGTACCGTCCGCCCGCGGCAACGGTATTCTGCGCGCCTGTGTGGCCCATGATGAGTTCGAAGGTCGTCCGGGTATAATAATCGAGCCCCCGGACCAGGCGGGGATTGACTTCGAAGGGGATGCCGAGCTTGGTTAATCCCTCCTCGACGGTCCGAAAGTGCGTCTTGCACCCATCGCAGAGATAATCAAGCATGACCGGCGAGTCACTGAACTTGTCAGCGTCGACTTTGCAATCGAGGACACGGAGGGGGTTCGTCTCATACCTGCGGTTACAGTCAGCACACAGGGTGGGGAGCTTGGTGTTGAGATACTTCTTCAGGGCCTCGCGATACGCGCCCCTGCACGCGCTGTCACCGAGGGAGTTCACCTGGAGGGTGAGTCCTTCGATACCGAGCCGGGCATACAACTCGTGGAGCATGGCAATCACTTCAATGTCAACATGGGGGTGCATACTGCCGAGGGACTCGACACCGATCTGGTAAAACTGGCGAAACCGCCCTTTCTGGGGGCGTTCATGGCGGAACATGGGGCCCAGGTAGTAGAGCTTCGTCAGGGCGTTTTCGGCATACATCGTGTGCTCGATGAACGACCGCACCACGCCGGCGGTCCCTTCCGGCCTGAGGGTAATTTTTTTCCCATCCCGGTCCTGAAAGGTATACATCTCTTTTTCGACAATGTCCGTTGACGCGCCGATGCTCCTCGCGAACAGGTCGGTGTACTCGAATATCGGAATGCGGATCTCGGCAAGGCCGTAGTCTGCGAATAATGCCCTGGCCGTCATCTCGAGATGGCGCCAGGCAGGGGTGTCCTGCGGCAGAATATCCTTTACCCCCTTGATTGCCTGAATTTTCATCCAAACTCCCTATTCCAGATGCCTGATGCCGGATTCCTGTTTACTGTATACTGACTACTGAGTGCTGACTACTGTTTTCTCTCCTGTTTCCTGACTACTGACTCCTGCCTACTGTCTCCTGCTCTTTCAGCTTCCTGATCCGCTCCACTACCGGAGGATGGGAATAGTAAAATGCGGCGTAGAGCGGATGGGGATGAATATTGGATAGGTTGTCTTTCGAGAGTTTCACCAGGGCAGACGCCATGGCGCCGGCAGAGCCCGTCAGGTCAGTCGAAAACCGGTCGGCTTCCCTTTCGTCCCGTCTCGACAGAAAACTGAACACAGGCGTGAAGGGAAACAGTATTATCGAACCGATCAATCCGACGATGACAACCTTTGCATAAAAGGACGCCTGCTCCAGTCCCAGAAGACCGGGCAGCCCGTCCCAGGTAAGCAGGAGCGATGCGCCATACAGTCCTGCCAGGGCCATCGTCTCCGTCATGAAGATGCGCTTCAGAACATGTCTCTTTTTCCAGTGGCCGACCTCGTGTGCGAGAACGGCCAGGATCTCTTCCTCCGTCATCTGCTCGATAAGCGTGTCGAACAGGACGATACGCTTCACCTTCCCGATCCCCGTAAAATAGGCATTCGAATGCTTGCTCCTGCGGGAAGCATCCACCTGAAACACGCGGCTGACCTTCAGCCCTGCCTGCTCCATGAGCGCACGCACCTTCTCCTCGAGCCCCTCGACTTTGACGGGCTCGAACTTAAAAAAAAGCGGCTCTATGACATAAGGGGAGATGTACATCATGAAAATGCCGAAGGCCAGCAGAAAGCACCAGACCCAGAGCCACCACCATGTTGGTGATGAGGCGACGATCGCAAGAGTCGCTGCGATAACGGCGCAGGCCAGGAGGGTCGCAATAATCGTTGATTTTATGAGATCAGTGAACCAGAGCCGGGAGGTCATGGTGTTGAAACCGTACCGGCTTTCAATCCGGAAGTTCCGGTAGAGGCTGAAGGGAATACCGATGATCGTCTCCGCGTACAGAAGAACGAGAAAAAAGAGTATCCCTCCCGGGATGAAGGCATCGGTATACGTGCGGATCCAACCGTCATAAAAGCCTATCACTCCACCGAATAAAAAGACAATAAGAATCAGGTTTCCCGTCATTGATTCCACAAAGCCCATGCGGCTGGTTTCGAAGGTATAGGCCGATATTTTCTGCAGATGACCGGGATCAATGGACCCCTGAAATTCAGGAGGGACCGTTTGCCCGTGAGATTTCACATAGGAGAGGTTCAGGAATTTGAGCCAGTAGCCGATACCCAGGACCAGAAGATAGACAATAAACAGAAGCACGGTCATGGGGCACATCATACAGACATTTCACTCTGCCGTCAAGAAGCGTGTCCTCGACAGCAGGCGCAGTGATGAGCGACGGATACGGGGAGCGTTTCCTGGCAGGAGGAATAAGGAACAGGAGAGTAAAATAAGGCGCCCCGATGGCTGGGGGCAGAAACCCCCTTGGGGGTCGTATCACCGGGACGCCTTAACGGCTGTGCTGTTATCGTTTCGGAGACTTGGCCCGGAAGTTCTACCGTTTTTCGGTGAGCTGGAAGGTTCTCGCTGGCAGACTCTTTGTGCGGCCTGAGCTGTATCATCAGCTTCTAGGGGGTGAAGAGGCCGTACTGGTGTCTTTTCCTTCCAGCTTCATAACAGCACAACCTGATATTTTTACCATAGACGGGGAATGGCAGGATGTCAATAAAGCAAAAGTTGTATTTTTTCAGCGTTGCACTAAGTTTACGAATGTGACAGCAGGGCCATCGCCTTTGTTCTGCTCTTTACCTTCAATTTTCTGTATATGCGATAGAGATGCGTTTTGACCGTGCGTTCGCTGATATTGCTTCGGCCGGCTATTTCTTTATTCGTGGCTCCCTGGAGGACCAGCGTGAGCATCTCCATCTCCCGGGTCGTCAAAGGGGGAAGCCCCGGCACCTGCTCGGACAGCGTCTCCGGAAGAATCATGGGTTTGGCAATCGCTTTTTCCAGTATTCTGCGCTCCGCCCAGATTTCCCCTTCATGCATGGCCCGTATTGCCTTTGCGATATTCGCCGCTGACTCACCCGCCTTGATATACCCCCTCGTGCCCGCCTTGATCTCTGAAATGAGATTTTCGTCTGACGGCGTTTCCTTGCGCAGGAGTACAACGCGCGCGCCCGACGATTTTGCCTGCACTGAATGTATGAACCGCGACAGGCTGTGCTGCTTCAGTACCTCGGGATTCACGATAACGATATGCGGTTCATGAACCAGTTGCTTGATCACCGAGTCCCGCGTGGACACGATCGCGGCAACTTCAAAGTCTTCCTGCTTCATGAGTGCCGCTTTGATCGCTTCCACCTGTCCGGCATCATTATCTGCTATGATAATACGAATTTTTTTCATGGTTGTCACCCCTCCCCTGAGGAAAAAACACGATTTCTCTATATGTAATATTTTAGAATGAAATAGGGTAGCTTCTCAAGAACTTCTGTAATAAAAAAGCAGTACCCTGTTGACAGACAGGAAGGAGTAATTAATTGCTAAGGTATTAATATCTATAACTAAATCAACGGATTTTTACCTTGAATGCCCTGAGCATGGTGCCAAGGAGGGCGATTGGCAGGCCAACGACATTAGTATAACATCCTTCGATCTTTTCAACCAGGAGGGCCCCTTTTTCCTGGATCCCATAGGCGCCGGCCTTGTCCATGGGTTCACCGGTCCCGACATAGACGGCAATCTCATCCGGTGACAGCTCGCGGAACCGCACATTCGTGACGGAGAAGCGTGACGCCGCTTTGCCGGTCTTTGCGTCCATTACTGCCAGACCCGTAATCACCCGGTGCGTCCTGCCGGAAAGCATGCCGAGCATCCTGGTCGCGTCACTTGCATCAGTGGGCTTGCCAAGGACGGCGTCATCCACGACGACGATCGTATCAGCGGCAATGATGATGCCGGCCTTCCTCCGGCCCGCAACTTCCCGGGCCTTGTCCAGCGCCAGCCGGACGGCGTAGTCCTCGGGCGCCTCGCCGGCACGAACGCCCTCGTCAATGTTGGCCGGGTCGGTCGTGAAGGAACAACCGATCTGTCGAAGGAGATCGTTGCGTCTCGGGGAATTTGAAGCGAGAATGAGTTCACGGTTCATGGTGAACGTCCTGTCCTTGTCACAGTCACCCATTTATGAAGACACCGTTTTGCATCAGGATAACGCGGTCCGCCAGTTTTTCCGCCTGTTCCCTGTCGTGGGTGGCGATGATGACCGTGGTCCTGCCCTCCTGCTTCAGGGACAGGATAATGTCTTCCACGATTGCCTTGTTCTCCTCGTCAATTGCCGCTGTCGGTTCGTCGAGGAACAGGATCTCCGGTTCGATGACCATGGCCCTGGCTATGCCGAGCCTCTGTGTTTCTCCGCTCGAAAGGGTGAGGGCGTTGTGCTGCTTTTTGTGCGTCAGGCCGACGGCTTCGAGCGCTTGGCCGACCCGTTCTTCGGTCTCTTGCTTCTCCGCGTCCCTAATTCTCAGTCCATATCCTGCGTTCCGGGAAACGGTCTCGTTGAAGACACCTATTTTCGGCAGTACCAGCGTGATTCTCCGCCTCAGGGCAATATCATGGGGAAGGTCGTCTTTGTCCGAGCGGAAAGTAACCTCACCTGCATCAGCCTTTTCCAGGAGCGCGCAGATCCTGAGAAGCGTGGATTTACCGCTGCCGTTCGGCCCCATCAGGGCCGTGATGCCGCCGGCGTTGAAAATACCGGTACAGCCGTTCAGTGCGGACCTGCCGTCATATTCCCTCCGGATATCTGTCAGTTCCAGGATCAAGCCCATATCGAACGGTAGAGCATCCCCTTTCTCTGGATCACGTGGAGAAAAACGTTTATGAGCAGCGAGATCCCCAGCAGGATGATTCCGAGGGCGAGGGCCAGTTCAAAATTTCCCTTGTCCGTCTCGAGGGCGATGGTCGTGGTCATGACCCGGGTATAGCCGGCGATATTCCCGCCCACGATCAGGATCGCCCCTACCTCAGCCATGACCCTCCCGAAGGCGGCGATCACTCCTGACAGGATCCCGTACCGCGCCTCATTCAGCACCGCGCGCGTTACCTGGACCGGCGAGGCGCCGAGGGTCAGGGACGCCTGCCTGACGATCGGATCAACGTTCAGAATGGCGGAATGGGACAGCGACGCGACAATCGGAAGGGCCAGCACGGTCTGGGCAAGCACCATGGCCCAGGGCGTGTACAGCAGTCCCATGAACCCGAGCGGGCCGCTCCGTGAAAGCAGGAGGTAGAGAAAGAGACCGACAACGACAGGCGGGAGTCCCATAAAGGTGTTCATGAGCGTTATGAATATCCCCCTGGCAGGAAGGCGCCTCAGCCCGAGAACAGCCCCGAGGGGAAGGCCTGTTATTGTTGCGATAACGAGGGCGAGTCCCGAGACCTTGAGCGACAATAAAATAATGCCCAGCAGCTCTCTATCGAGATGCAGGATCAGGAGGAATGCTTTTTTGAATCCTTGCAGGAGAAAATCCATAGTCTATTGAGGTACGAAGAAGAGCATAACCTTGTTGAAATTCATTGCCACAGAGTACTTCCCGCGGAGCGGGACAGGCCCGAGCACAGAGTTAAAAGGCTAAAGACCTGTTTGCCACGGATTTTCACGGATCGACACTGACATAAGAAGCGAACACGGGTGCGGCCGTGAATATCCAATCCCGCCAGGGCGGGACCAAGCGACACAAATTGACACGAATTCAGATCAAGACCGTAAAATATTTTGCTTTTTATTAGCGTGAATCAGCGCTCATTCGCGGCAAAGTAAGCTCTTCGATTTCATCCGTGTCGCCTCGGGCG
>CAJHXR010000347.1_pt1 | contig 13845 bp, 12 predicted proteins | sample 9198421 | NCBI WGS metagenome assembly CAJHXR01 (sample SAMEA7708331, study PRJEB35096) | sediment metagenome | biome: marine neritic benthic zone biome [ENVO:01000025]; feature: sediment [ENVO:00002007]; material: shallow marine sediment [ENVO:03000034] sea grass bed [ENVO_01000059] ... | reverse complement strand
GGGGATAGCAATTGACTTTGTATCTGCAGAATGCTACTATTATCAATAGAAAAAGGAGTGACCGATCGCCCCTCCTTTGAGCGAATGAAAACGACAGCAGTCAGTTTAACCGTCGAAGACCATAATGCGCTTTCGAACCTCTTCGGGGACCTCGACAAAAACCTGCGGCTGATCGAGAACACCTACGGTGTTATCGTGAGCGCCCAGGGGAACCGGGTCCATATAGAGGGTGAAGACAAGACCGTAGCCAGGGTAGAGGGCCTCATTAAACAGCTCGATACCATGCTGGCACAGGGCGTTATCAGCCGGAAGGACGAGGTGAACTCGGCGATCCAGGCGTTCACATCGGACCCGGCAGTGTCCCTTGCCACGATCTTTCGGGACGAGATCCAGGTTTCGAGCAGAAAACGTCCCGTCCTACCCAAAAATGAAGCCCAGCGCAAGTACGTAGAGGCGATCGGGCGGCACGATATCGTATTCGGCATCGGTCCCGCCGGAACGGGGAAGACCTACCTGGCAATGGCCACCGCCGTCTCCGCGCTCCTCCGCCGCGAGGTGAGCCGTATTATTCTGGTCCGTCCTGCAGTCGAAGCAGGCGAAAAACTCGGTTTTCTCCCCGGCGACCTGTACGAGAAGGTCCATCCATACCTTCGGCCCCTCTATGACGCACTCTACGATATGATCGAGACGGAGAAGGCGAACAGGCTCGTTGAGCGCGGTGACATAGAGATTGCCCCGCTTGCGTTCATGCGCGGACGGACCCTCAACGACTCGTTTATCATTCTGGACGAAGCGCAGAATACGACAACGGAGCAGATGAAGATGTTTCTCACCCGGCTCGGATTTAACTCCAAAACCGTCGTGACCGGTGACATTACCCAGATTGACCTCCCCGACGGTAGAAGTTCGGGACTCATCGAGGTGCAGAAAATTCTCTCGCAGATAGAGGGCATCCGGTTCATGTATTTCACGAACCGGGACGTCGTGCGTCACAAGCTTGTTCAAGAAATCATCAAAGCATACGAGCATTACGAGGCGGCAGATGGGTAACAAAAACGAAACGCTTGTCAAGCTCCTTCCCAAGGGGCAGGCACGCGAAGAGAAAGCGGAGGGATTCCAGCCGGAAAGCCCCCGCCATATCGCGTTCAACGTCATCGGGATCGCCTTCGTGACGGCCGTACTCCTTGCCTTCGTACTGTTGCCCAGAATTCCCGTTCTTAAATGGGGTGAGACGGCGCCCCATGACATCATCGCACCCTACACGTTCTATTTCGAATATCAGGGCCGGGACCAGAGGACCATCTCTTACCGGGTGGAGAAGGGGCAGGTCATCGCGGAAGCGGGCCGCCGGGTATCGAAAAAAGCCGCGCGGATCCTGGGAGAAATCGCCCGCCGCGAGGGTATCGGCAGCAGGCTGTACGGCTTTGTCGGTCTCGTCACCCTGATCCTGCTCCTGTTCTTTCTCTTTTCGAAAGATATCAAGCGTTACCGGCCGGAAATTCTGTATGATGCGAGAAAAGTATTTTTGCTGGCATTCCTCCTTCTCATCACGGTCATCATCTCTCTTTTTTCCCGGTCCGTATTCTCGCTGATCGCGGACACGTTTGCTCTGGAGCCGGCAACGGTCGCCTTCGCCCTGCCGGTGGCTGCGGGAGCCATGCTCGTCTGCCTGCTCTTCGACTTTCACTTTGCCATGGTATTCTCCTTCGTTATCAGCATCCTCTTCGGGGTGCTGTATCGCGGTGATCCGTTCATGCCGATCTACTATTTTCTCGGGAGCATTGTCGGAGCCCTCAGTGTCATCCAGTGCCAAAAGCGCACTGCCGTACTCAGGGCCGGCGCGCTCACGGGACTGGTGAGTCTTATTGCCGTCGTCGGGATAGACCTCTATACGGGCGTGCTTCTGACGCGGGGTGTCTATGATCTCGGGGCGGCATTCATCGGCGCAACGCTCATCACCATGATGGTGTCGGTTTCCCTCCCGTTTTTTGAGTCCATATTTGATATCGCCACGGACATCAAACTCCTCGAACTTCTGGATCCGAACCAGCCGCTCATGAAGGAGTTGATTTATAAGAGCCCGGGTACGTACCATCACAGCATACTGATAGGCAACCTCGCCGAAGCGGCAGCAGAGTCGATCGGTGAAAATCCGCTCCTCGCACGCGTGGGTGCGTACTATCACGATGTGGGAAAAATACGCAAACCGGAGTACTTTATCGAGAACCAGCGGCCCTCGGAAAACAAGCACGACCGACTGATGCCTTCGATGAGTGGACTCATCATTGCCTCACATGTGAAAGACGGTGTTGATATTGCCCACGAGCACAAGCTCCCGAGTACGGTTACGGACATTATTCAGCAGCACCACGGCACATCGCTGATCACCTACTTTTACCAGAAGGCGAAGGAACTCCAGCCCTTTACCAAGATCGCAGAGGAAGACTACCGCTATCCGGGACCGCGACCACGCAATAAAGTTGCCGCCATTGTGATGCTCGCAGACGCCGTTGAAGCCGCATCGCGGACCCTCGACGAGCCGACGCCCCAGAGGATCCAGACACTCACGAACAGCGTCATAACGCGCATATTTCTTGACGACCAGCTGAGCAAATGCGAGCTTACCCTCAAAGACCTGCGTGTCATATCGAAAAACTTCAACCTCATCCTGAACGGCATTTTCCACCACCGGATCGATTACCCCGGGATGGAATTCGCCGGTGAAAAAAAGCGCAGTGATTATCCGGATAAAAAACAATCAGAGGAAACAAAAGCTGGCAACGGCAAGGATAAAGTCAAAGCTCAGAGTATTGCTCAGGGGTCTCGGACTTCCTGAGGCCGAGCTGAGCATTCTCTTCGTCGGCGATCACGCCATGCGTTCCCTCAACAGGAAATATCGCGGCAAGGACAGAACGACGGATGTCCTTTCCTTCCCGATGCGAGAGGGCCCGTTTTCAAGCGTCCAGCCCCGGATTCTCGGCGATATCGTCATTTCCATACCCACGGCAGTCCATCAGGCGCAGAAGGCCGCCAGTCCACTTTCCCGGGAAATCGACCGTCTATTGGTGCACGGCCTGCTTCATTTGGTCGGACACGATCACGAGCGGAGCAGGAGAGACGCTGAACGCATGAATGAAAAGGAAAGGGAGTTGCTGAAACAACTGCGCCAATGAAGCCGAAATCATGGATCCAGAGCGCGAATCTGGCGATTGAAGGTATTATCTATGCTGTCAGAACCCAGCGGCACATGCGCTATCATCTTGTCGCCGCTGTTGTCGCCCTCATTGCCAGCCTGGTGCTGCACGTGTCGAGAATCGAGTTTATTCTTCTTGCGCTCGTCATTGTTCTCGTGCTCGTGACCGAAACGATCAATACGGCCATTGAAGTTACGATCGATATGATTTCAGAGGCCTACCATCCCCTTGCCAAGCGGGCAAAGGATATTGCCGCAGGCGGGGTAGTGCTCGCGTCGGTAGGAGCACTGACGCTGGCCTACTTCATCCTCTACCCGGCATTGACCAAAGCCCTTGCCAGAGGAATATGGCGGATGCGAAAGGCGCCGTATGACGTGATTGCCTTTGTATCGCTGGCAGTCGTTATTATCATCGTGATCATAATCAAGGCGCTTCTCGGCAAGGGTGATCCCCTCAGGGGCGGCATGCCGAGCGGGCACGCAGCGGTATCCTTTTCTATCTGGGTGGCCGTCCTTTTCCTGTCCGGTTCCGTACCTATTATTGTGCTGACCTTCATGCTTGCCGCCATGGTGAGCTGGAGCAGATGGTCATCAGGCATACACCGGCCCGCGGAAGTCGTTACCGGCGTGCTGATCGGCGCAAGTATTACCGCCCTGCTCTTCTTTTTCTTCCGTTGAACGGAGATGTTCGCAACACGGAGAAGAACAAGCCAGCGCTCTCGACCCCCCCCCCCTGCCGCGTCTCGTTTATTCCGGCATTACTTCCGCTCACAGCCCCGGCATTTTTTATCTTGAACGATGCAACCACTTTGTGTATGATAATGTCGAATTTCGCTCGTCCCCGGAGGCGCTCGCAATGCAAAAAATCATAGAAGACCTGGTTGGATCGGTGAACGGCGCCCAGGCGGCCATCTTCTTAGATGACGACGGCGAGTCAATCGCCCAGTTCGGCGAGAGCGGTATGGACATGAGGCTGCTCGGCGCATGGAAGGAAATTCATCTCGACCATATCAAGGACATTGCAGACCGTGTCGGGCTTGGGACGGTGAACGCTGTCCTCTTTTCGCAGGAGGAAGGAAATGCGCTGATTGTCCCGGTATCGGGTGAGTACGCACTCCTGCTCTTCCTGTCGGCCTATGCGGACATCCAGAGCGCCATGGTAAAACTCAAGGATACGATCGTGTTGTTACAGAAAGATATTGAATGATCGCGCTGCATGATGGTAAAGCGGTGTGAAGGACCCTATCGGTTTTCTGTATACGGAGTGGCGTCCCCGGCGGGTGTTACAAGCAGTGTGTACATTCAGTTATTTATATTTGCATCATATCTCATCGTACGTATTCAGTATCCTGAATTTCTCATACCGTTTCCCGATGAGTTCGTCGACGGGCACGTCCCGAATCTCCGTCAGGTTTCTTACGAGCGACTCTTTCAACAGTTCGGCAGCCCGTCGGGGATCACGGTGTGCTCCGCCAACGGGCTCTTCCACCACTTCATCGATCACCTTCATCTGATACAGATCCTGGGCGGTAATTTTAAGCAACTCGGCTGCTTCTGAGGCTTTCCCACCGTTTTTCCAGAGAATGGCGGCACATCCTTCGGGCGAGATGACCGAATAGGTGGCATGTTCCAGCATAAGCACGCGGTCAGCGACACCGAGGGCCAGCGCGCCGCCGCTGCCGCCTTCGCCGATAACGACGGCAATAACGGGCGTCTTGAGCCGTGAGAGAACAAAAAGGTTCCGTGCGATCGATTCTCCCTGGCCGCGCTCTTCCGCGCCGATACCCGGATACGCCCCGGGGGTGTCGATGAGCGTAATGAGCGGTTTCTTGAACTTTTCCGCAAAGCGCATTATGCGCAATGCTTTGCGGTATCCTTCGGGATTCGGCATCCCGAAATTGCGGAAAATTTTGTCCTTTGTCGTTCTGCCTTTTTGATGGCCGATAACGACAACGGGTATGCCATCAAGCATGGCCATACCGCTGGCGATGGAATGATCGTCTGCGTAACTCCGGTCTCCATGCATCTCAATGAAGTTGGTGAACATTGCCTCAGTATAGTCGAGGGTGTAGGGACGGCTGGGATGGCGGGAAATTTGCGCCTTCTGCCATGGGGAGAGTTTTGCATAGATCTCGGCGCGCAACTGGTCCGATTTTTTATGGAGCTTGAGCACCTCTTCTTCAAGATCAACGTTGCCGTTGGACGTAAAGAGCGTCAGCTCCTCTATTTTTTTCTCCAACTCGGCGATTGGTTTCTCAAAATCAAGATATTCCTGCGACAAAGTCTACTCCCCATACTCGAATAATAGAGAACACTGGTGCTGCATCATTCCTGTTCAATGACGCTTAATTATCGGATATTCAAGCATTATTGTCAAGGATTTGTTCGGAGAGGAAATGCGCTTTCCGCAGAAGATGACGGCAGATGAATCGCTATTGGCCCCACCTACCGAGGGTCTTACAGCTTATCCCGCGGTGAGGGATGACTTCCATGCCCGGGGGGATTAATTCACCGCAGGCGCAGAGATATCCGTCATCGGTCTCTTCCGCAAGTTCCTTGCCACAGACCGGGCAGAGGGGGATATACGCTTCGAGATGGGATTGTTCGGTATCATGCATGGCGTTATATTTTGGGTCGCTGGAAAAGACTATTTGCTGTCTTTGCGAGCAGGTCCATCGCTTGTCATTGCGAGCTGAAGTGAAGCAATCTCATCCTGTATCGCTCGGGATAAACTCCGCAATCTTGAAGCTAACCCATATCAAGCATTGAGAGATTGCAGAGCCTGTTCCGAACAAAGTGAGGAATCTCACTCCTCGCAATGACCCGTCAGGATTTTTTCAGTCAATCTTAAGTACTATTGAACAACATGGTGCCGCTGACCGGAATCGAACCGGTACGGGAGTCACCCCCCGAGGGATTTTAAGTCCCTTGCGTCTGCCAGTTCCGCCACAGCGGCTAAGTGTACGACTCAGTAAACCATTACATATTATAAAAACAGCGACATTTGTCAAGGGAAATAACTTGTATCCTGCTGCATGTCAGCAATGAACCTGCGGAATTATGGATATGATAGCACTATCGCAATCCTGGAAGACGGTCAGCACATGCCTGCATGTCATGGTTAGGCTGAGCAGGGTCGTGTTGGGGGCAGGTAATTTGGATTCTTGATTTTCTCGCATTGCATGACTCCTGTCGTGTCCCGGACGTGCGCCAACAGGCGAGTTATTCTAAAAGTGAAATTGCCCATACGGGACAACTTTCTGCCGTCTGCTGACAATCACAACCATTGCAGCCATTCTGATCAACAATGACCCAGGCCTTATCGTCTCTCAGTACGAAGACCGTGGGACACAGTTCCGAACAGAGCCCGCAGCCGATGCACAGCTTATAATCAACAATGGGTGTCGTCATACCTGAAGGGCTTTTTCGTGGACATGGAAAGAAGGAATTCCGCACATCATGATGTGGAAATGTGCTCCTCGCCAGCGTGGGAAACACCGTAAAAGTGTACCATATCGGGCAGTGAATACAAGCTTTTATTCGGCAGATAAATGAACGACACGCTTGCGGTGCGGATCAGAGCACGAATAAACTGGCCGTATGCTTCGTTGCTGTCACAATAAATGAAAAGAGGCCAAAAAAAACTTTACAAATGAAGGGGTTTTACCTATAATGAGACAAAAATGGACGTCAAAAAAATTCTTTTTTTCAAGCCAGGAGCCATAGGAGATTTTCTCCATTCACTCCCTGCCCTGCACGCGCTCAAAAAACGGTTCCCCCAAGCGCATATCACTGCAGTTATCTCTAAAGGGCAGGAAATTCTCATCCAGGGAACGACCATAGCTGATCGTATCGAGATATACGACAAGGCGCTTTTTAAAGGACGCCTGAATCATTTTCTGCAGTTTGGACTGCACTTGAGGCGTGAGAAGTACGACCTGTTCGTGGACATGCAGGCCTCTGTCAGATCTTTGATCCTGCGGCGGTTTTCCGGCGCTGATCGTGTTCTGGTGTACCGAAAGCAGAAAGCTGTTCTGCCCGGTGAGCGGCGTCTCCATGCCGTGGAAAACTTTATGGCGACGCTTGCGCCACTCGGTATTAACGGGACCGTAGAGCGGATCGAGCTTCCGGTGCACCCTGAAGCAGCTGAAGCGGTCAATCGGTTTCTCGCTGAGCGAGGAATCGGCGACCATCAATCGCTGATAGCGTTGAATTGCAGTGTTGGCGCTGCCCGTCCGGCGCGCAACTGGGTGCCTGAACGGTTCGGATTGCTTGCCGACAGGCTTATGAACGAACTCGGCGCAGCCGTCGTTTTTATCGGAGGCGCGGAAGATCGGGAATTGGTTGCGAAAATTACGACGGCGATGCATAACAAGGCCGTGTACGCTGCAGGAGAATTCTCGCTGGCCCAGAGTGCCGCGCTGCTCGCCCGCTGCGCCTGTCTCGTCAGTTCCGACACCGGCCCGTTACACATTGCTACATCGGTACAAACCCCGGTTGTCGGGCTCTACGGTTCTACGGACGCTCTCCGCACCGGCCCCGTCGGCGAGGGACATATTGTTTTGAAGAAAAAACTATCCTGCATTCCCTGCGAAGAAAAGGAGTGTCCTCTCGGTACCCGGGGATGCATGACCGCCGTTACGGTGGATGACGTGTTCAATGCCGTTCGAAAGGTGATTCAGCAGCGATGAGGACGATCTCCGTCATTCTTGTTCTTATCATTGCCGTCGCCCACCCTGCGTGGTCAGAGGAGAACCGAGGGGCGCTCAATAACAGGAAGACCGTGAACCGCGCGTTCAAGTCCGGGGAGCGTCTCAAGTACTATATCAGCTGGTCGAAACTCTTGAAAGCTGGCGTCGCCACCATGGAGGTGAGACGCGAAACAACACCGCAGGGCAGCGACGTTTACCGGATTACCTCCTTCGCCCGTTCTGCAGGGATTGTCTCAGCATTCTATCGAGTTCGTGATACGGTGCAGAGTGTCATGGATGTCAAGGAGATGTGCAGTCTTTCCTATACCGTCGATCAGGTGCACGGAAAGAGAAAGAAAAAGCGGGAGATGATTTTCGACCATGAGCACCGGACGGTGACCGTTTCTGAGAACAGCGTCAAAAGCATATATGAAGTTCCTGCACGTGCACAGGATCCTCTTTCTTCTCTGTACTATGCACGTACCCGGGATGACCTGGCTGCGGGTGAGAATATTATCGTCGACATACATGAAAAAGACAAAACCTGGTCTGTCGAGATCCAGTATATCGGCAAGGAGACCATAAAGACCGGCGCAGGAGAGTTCAAAACATTCAAAGTCAAAACCTATCCCAAGTACGAGGGTGTTTTTCAGCACAAAGGTGAGATAGATATCTGGTTTACCGATGATGACAGGAGAATACCGGTCCTCATGAAGAGCAAGGTTACCGTTGGCTCCATCATGGTAACACTCGAAGAAATGACGGTGGGAGAATAGCATGCCTGCGAAGACCGATAGCAAGCGCCTGCTGGGATATCTCGATCGCTTTTCCCAGACCCGCATCCTCGTGGTAGGCGATGTGATGCTCGACCACTACATCTGGGGAACGGTGTCGCGCATATCGCCCGAGGCACCCGTGCCCGTTGTGCATGTGACGAAAGAGAGCCTGCTGCTGGGAGGCACAACCAACGTGGTCAATAATATCCATTCCCTCGGCGGACGGGTGAGCGCCTGTGGCGTGATCGGGCATGACGACGCGGGCAAGCAGCTTGTCCACCTGCTTCGCTCAAAGGCCATAGATACTGACGGACTGATTGTAGAAGACAGCAGGCCAACGACGATCAAAACCCGCATCATTGCCCACAGTCAGCAGGTCGTCCGTTTTGATCGGGAGGCCAAGGAAGGCATCAGTCGGGAAACGCACCGGAAGATATTTGACATCGTGAAACAGAAGGTGGAGCAGGGTCTCGATGCCATCGTCCTCTCCGATTACTGCAAGGGGGTCATCACCAAGAAGCTCGTGCGGGACATCGTAACGCTGGCGAAGAAAAAGAATATCATCGTATCCGTCGATCCCAAGATCAACCACTTCGGTATCTACAGCGGTGTTACGATCCTGACCCCGAATACCAAGGAGGCCTCCATTGGTTCGAACATCGAGATTGAAGATGATAAAACGTTGCTGAAAGCGGGAGGACTGCTCCTGAAGCGACTCCTTTGCAACGCCGTGCTCATTACTCGTGGTGAACACGGAATGAGCCTGTTCGAGCGGAACGGCAGGGTCACGCATATCCCGACAATGGCGCGGGACGTGTTTGATGTGACGGGCGCCGGCGATACCGTGATCAGCGCGCTCACCCTTGCGATGGCCGCCGGCGCCGGCATGGTGGACGCCGCCAGAATAGCGAATTTCGCCGCAGGCATTGTGGTCGGGGTGGTAGGAACAGAAACGGTAAATCCTGAAGAGCTGAAGGGAAAAATTGTGGAAGGTTAATAGGGTGGCGCATTACGTTCTCCGTATTTGTTACCTGCAGAGTACTATTTGCCTCAACATGGCAAAAGGCCGTGATTACAGCGTAAATATTCATGGTGCATAAAGGAGTTGTATGAAAATCTCAGTAATCGGTACCGGCTACGTGGGCATCGTAACGGGCACCTGTCTGGCGGATAGCGGCCATGATGTCATCTGCATGGATGTTGACAAAGGAAAAATCGAGATGCTCAATTCCGGCAGGGTGCCTATTTATGAACCGGGGTTGGAGGAATTGATAAAGAGGAATGTCAGCCATGGGAGGTTGAAATTCACCTCGGAAATGTCCCAGGCGGTGAAGGCGTCGACGATGATTTTTATTGCTGTGGGGACGCCCCCTGACGAAGACGGCGCCGCCGACCTCAAGCATGTTCTCGCCGTGGCCAGGGAGATCGGAACCCACCTGAACGGTTACAAGGTCATTATTAACAAGAGCACCGTTCCTGTCGGTACAGGTGATAAGGTCGGCAAGGCCCTCGCTTCCAAGACGGATCACCCTTTTGATGTCGTTTCCAACCCTGAATTTTTGAAAGAAGGCGCTGCGATCGATGATTTTATGAAACCTGACCGCATCGTGGTCGGTACGAACAGCCAGAAGGCCGCGACCCTGATGCGGGAGTTGTACGCACCCTTTGTCCGTACCGAAAAGCCCGTGCTTATCATGGACATCAGAAGCGCGGAAATGACCAAGTATGCGGCAAATGCGTTGCTTGCCACGAAGATATCCTTTATCAACGAAATGGCAAAAATCTGCGCGAGCCTGGAGGCTGATATCGATAACGTGCGCCGCGGCATGGGGTATGATAGGCGCATCGGCTTTGACTTCCTCTTTCCCGGCGTCGGGTACGGCGGATCATGTTTTCCGAAGGACGTTAAAGCGCTCATACAGACTGCCAGGGAGCACGATGTTGACACAAAAGTCCTGAAATCAGTAGAATCGGTAAATGAACGTCAAAAAGCGCTCCTCTCCGATATGGTTATCAGGCATTTTCAGCAGAAAGGAAAGCAGGCGGGCGGCATTGTCGGAAAACCGCTCATGGGTAAAACGATAGCCGTCTGGGGGCTGTCCTTTAAACCGAGGACCGATGACATGCGGGAAGCCCCTTCGGTCGTGATTATCAACAACCTTCTCCGCGCGGGTGCTGTGGTTAGGGCCCATGACCCCGTAGCAATGGAAGAAGCAAGAAAAACATTCAAAAGCAGGATAACCTTTACCGAGAACGAATACGATGCGCTCACCGGAGCACATGCTCTCGCAGTGGTGACGGAGTGGAACGAGTTCCGCATGCCCGATTTTCAGAAAATAAAAGCGCTCATGAAATCGCCGATAATTTTCGACGGCAGGAATGTATACAATCAAGAAGAACTTAAGAAGATGGGATTCACCTATTATGGCATCGGGAGAAGATAGTAAACATGTCATTAACCACGGATTAACACAGATAAACACCGATCAGGAAATGTAAAGATGCATGATTGATACATTCGTAAAAAGGCGGGAAAACACAGCTTTTGTCATTCCCATGAAATTGGATCCTGGATACCCGCTTTCGCGGGTATGACGACTTAGCACGAACAAAATATGATTAAATCCGTGTTCATCTGTGGTTTCATGCGCTATCGGTAGAGGAGATACAATGAGAATACTCGTAACCGGCGGGGCCGGGTTCATCGGCTCCCATTTGTGCGGCAGACTGGTGAGGGAAGGGCATGAGGTTCTCTGCCTGGACAACTTTTTCACAGGCAGGAAAAGAAATATACAGGGTTTGCTGGACAACCCTGGCTTTGAAGTCGTTCGCCATGACATTATCGAACCTATACTCCTCGAGGTCGACAGGATCTACCATCTTGCCTGCCCGGCTTCGCCGATCCATTATCAGTATAATCCTGTTAAAACCATCAAGACGAACATCATGGGCACCATCAATATGCTCGGCCTGGCGAAGCGGGTAAAATCCAGAATACTTGTTGCTTCGACCTCCGAGGTCTACGGCGACCCGGCCATGCATCCTCAGAAGGAGGACTACTGGGGCAATGTGAATCCGATCGGCATCAGGAGCTGCTATGACGAGGGAAAGCGCGCTGCCGAGACCCTGACCATGGACTACTATCGACAGAACAGAGTGGATGTCAAGATTATCCGCATCTTCAACACGTATGGGCCCACCATGCTTCCGGACGACGGCAGGGTCGTGAGCAACTTCATTGTCCAGGCGCTCAACGGCAAGGATCTGACCGTGTACGGCGAGGGTTCCCAGACCCGCTCGTTCTGCTACGTTGACGATCTGGTAGAAGGAATGGTGCGTATGATGGGGAATGACGACATAACGGGGCCGGTAAACCTGGGAAATCCGGAAGAATATACGATCGTCGATCTGGCCCGCAAGATTATTGCAATGACGGAGTCAACATCTCAGATTACCTTCAGGCCGCTGCCCGCTGATGACCCCACACAGCGTCGACCCGATATAACGCTCGCCAATGATGCACTGGGATGGAAGCCGAACATTTCCGTCGATGACGGGTTGGAGAGAACGATTGCGTATTTTCGAAAGGAGTTGTCCTTGTAAATTCCCAAACTCGAAATCCGAAACCCTCAATAATAACAAAGCACGAAATTCCAAATAGCGTTTGAAACATTGGTGTTTGAACAGTTGAATTTATTTAGGATTTCGCTATTCACAGTATGTGCTTTCGTCTAATGGAATCAAACGAACAGGCCCAGGAGTCAACAGAAAGGCTGTCCTTCCCGTGAATGAAAAGAAGCAAAACGTCATAGCCATCATCCCTGCGAGATACGGTTCGACCCGGTTTCCCGGGAAATCTCTTGCGCTTATCAACGGCAGACCGATGATTCAGTGGGTCCATGAATGTGCGAAACGGGCGAAGCTCGTCGACCGGATCATTATTGCCACCGATGACGAACGGATCGCTGGCGCCGTCAGTGCCTTTGGCGGTGAGGCGCTTATGACCTCAGTCGACCACTCGACGGGTACGGACCGAATCGCCGAGGTCGCGCAAAAGCTGACCTGCGATCTCATTATTAACATTCAGGGAGACGAACCCCTGATCCATCCTGACCTGATCGATGAGGCGATAACGCCGCTGCTGCGGGATGCATCCATTCCCATGGGGACGGTTTGTAATACCCTCAGGGACCGGGACGAGGCCTTCGACCCCAACGTGGTAAAAGTCGTCTTTGACGGGCAGGGATTCGCCCTCTATTTTTCCCGTGCACCTATCCCCTGGGACCGGGAGGCGTGGAAGATACCTGATGCCTTCAAGCATGGGGCCGTTGCCACGCCGTTGCATAAGCATATCGGCCTGTATGTGTACCGGAGGGATTTCCTTCTGAGCTTCGCGTCAATGAGCCCGACGAAATTGGAGACCATCGAAAAGCTCGAGCAGCTTCGCGCGCTTGAGAATGGGCACAAAATCAAGGTTGTGGTAAGCAGCCATGAATCCTTTGGTGTTGACATCCCTGAGGATTTGAGTAAAATACTGAAGCGTTTGCACAAAACTGGGGAATAGGATGGCAAGACGGCAAGGAGCAACAAAGTACATTTTCGTCACCGGCGGCGTGGTCTCATCTCTCGGAAAGGGGCTGGCCGCGGCGTCGATCGGCACACTCCTCGAGAGCCGGGGATTGACGGTAACATTCCAGAAGCTTGACCCCTACATCAATGTCGATCCGGGCACCATGAGCCCCTACCAGCACGGCGAAGTATACGTCACCGAAGACGGAGCCGAGACGGACCTTGACCTCGGGCATTACGAGCGGTATGCCCATGTAACGATGAACCAGAAAAATAACTATACCTCCGGCAGGATATACAATAATGTCATCGGCAAGGAGCGGAGGGGAGATTACCTCGGCGGGACGGTCCAGGTCGTGCCGCACATAACCGACGAAATCAAACGAGCCATCACCGACCTTGCGAACGACGAGGACGTCGTGATCGTCGAGATCGGCGGCACCGTCGGAGACATCGAAAGCCTTCCTTTTCTCGAGGCGATCAGGCAGTTGCGTTTTTCCCTCGGCAGGGAAAACGTCCTCTATATCCACCTGACCCTCGTTCCGTTCATTCATGCGGCGGACGAACTCAAGACAAAACCGACGCAGCACAGCGTGAAAGAGCTCCGGGCCATCGG
>CAJHXR010000015.1_pt1 | contig 14257 bp, 10 predicted proteins | sample 9198421 | NCBI WGS metagenome assembly CAJHXR01 (sample SAMEA7708331, study PRJEB35096) | sediment metagenome | biome: marine neritic benthic zone biome [ENVO:01000025]; feature: sediment [ENVO:00002007]; material: shallow marine sediment [ENVO:03000034] sea grass bed [ENVO_01000059] ... | reverse complement strand
GGTCTGAAAAATTGTTTGCGCCGTCATAGGCCTTCACGGTATAGGTATATTCCTTGCCGGGTGAAAGGCCGGCTGTATCGGAATAGCCGGCAGTCGTGACTTTTCCGAGGCTCGTTGTACCGCGGAAAACTTCGTACCCGGTAACTCCCACATTGTCCGTTGATGCGCTCCACGTCAGATCAATCTGACTTTTGCTCATCGCCGTCGCCTGCAGGTTTGCAGGAATTGAAGGCGCTGCTGTATCTCCTCCCCCTCCCCCTCCTCCTCCGCATGCACCAAGGAAGCCTGCTGTTGCTATTGCGATCGCTAAGGTAAATAGAATCCTTTTCATGTTCATTCCCTCCTTTTTGTATTTTTGTAATTGGCTCTTCGCAAAATTCCGCACACTGTCTGTTCGTTCACTCTTCACTTGAATTCTTAAATTTCACCTCCTTCTCCTTACCCTCTGAACCGTGCGTCAACACCCTCCAGAGTTCGTCCCGACTGGTAAATGGGGGAATCATCACGGGACCAGCGGAAAGCGGGGACATAAAAACCCCCGCCGGAGCGGGGGTGTGGGGAACATAGCCGCACCGGTTAAAACGTCAGGATGTAAGCCGCGGTAAACACATCAATGTCTTCGCCGTCAGGATCACCGACATCAGTATACCGCTCATATTCCACGCGGAATGCACTGAATTGACCACCGACTCCGAACATGAGGTCTGTCCCGCTATCGCTTTCATTTGGAATAAAACCGAGAGAACTATCATAGCTGAAATCAACATCCCATCGCGCAAACCCGATTTTTCCAAAGAAAGTCACATCTTCAGACACCGGCATATATCCAATTGCGGCTGCATAAAAAGCAGCGCCTTCGGCATCTTGGCTGAGGTAATCAATTCCATCAGTAGCGTAGATATTGAAATCTCCGAGGTCTATCCATCCAAGTTCCCATCCGAAGTACTCGGTAACCTTATCCCCACCGAATATTTTATAGGCAATGCTTGTATCGTCGGCTGTGACCGTGACACCTGGCGTTGATGATGTCGTGTCAATATCTACATTGCTTTGACCGATGCCTACTCCAAAATATCCTTCCGCAAATGCCTGTGGTGCAAACACAAGCGCAGCAGAAAACAGAATTGCAACTATTGTCTTTTTCATAATAACCTCCTGATAGTCATTGGTTTACTGCGATATTTCCGCACAGACTGTCGTGCGTTCACGCCTCATTCGAATCCTTCAACCTCACCTCCTTTTCCCTGCCTCCGGAACCGTGCATCAAAATCCCAAAGAGTTCGTCCCGGTTGGCAAAGATCCTTTTTTCACCTGTCCCTATCATTTCGATCAACCCTGCAATGTTCCGGGGATCATTTTTATCCCGCCTATAGATGCGAATAATGTAGGTATCGATGCGTTCCATACCGGAGCTTCCCCCGTCGCTCATCATTCTTCATCCTTCTCTGTTCGCACTACAGGTTGAGGACACGCACACTGTTGTCTTTTCTTTTTTGATTTGATTGTACGCGAGAGTACCCTACGGGCAGCCTACGGATTGGGAAGAATTATTGATTGAGGATTAATGAATTGCTGAAAGGTGAATATTCACCAACGGGGGGTTTGATAAATTGGCATTTTTCCGATATCCGACACAGTCAAAGCGCGAAAAAAAGTCAAAAGACGACCGTGTGAACATCGTTCCTTCCTGTTGAATGTTACCTGCCTCAGAAGGACCTACAGATAGCCTACAGATTCTGAGAAATGGGGTGTACGAGAAAAAAACGAAGGATAAAGCAGGCGTTATGCGCCGCCGAGAGGCGGGACATCGGCGTGTTCCGTCAAGGTCTTGTATATGGACTCGGTCCGGGAGGAGGGGGTGAGACCGAGGCGAGAGGACAGGACCGAGTGGCAGCGCCGGTAGACGGCGATCCCCTCGGCCTGCTGTCCGAGCTGCCTGCAGCAGATCATGAGGCGTTGGTAGAACGCTTCTGCAAGGCTGTCGACTTCGAGTCCTTTCTGGTAGCATTCCACGGCTTTTTCGAACTGTCCTTTGTGTTCCAGTTGCTCACCCAGCTTCAGAATGGTTCGAATAAACTTGCTCCGCAGACGCTCGCGGTACGAGATGGACCAGGACTGTGACGCGTCGCCGGGCAGAAAATTCCCCCGGTACATACGAAGGATTCTTTCGAGAAGTGGATACATACGTTCGGATTGGGGAGTGCCGAATGCGGATCGGGAGCGCTGCCTCTTTTGTGTTTCCTTCGACCTGCCTAAATCCGCACTCTGGAGTGCGTCATGCTCTGCTTCCTCGATCATGCTCTCAAAGGCCCAGGCGTCGACCCAGCAATACCGCCGATCGAGGGTCAATTTGCCCTCCCGAAGCTGGATGCCCTGGTCCGTATTCAGCAGTCTCCGAAGACGGAGGAGCGTGACTTCCAGCGACTTGTGCGCCTGGTCGCCGTCGGCATCGGGCCACAGTGAATAGGACAACTGGTCTTCTGCTACGTTCTTGCCACCGAAAGCGATTAACGCCTTGAGGAGCGATAAGGGCTTTTGCTGAATCTTTCCGGAAAAGCGGAGCGCCTTCCCCTCCCGTTCTATCTCGAAGGTCCCGAGCGTATAGATAATCAGGTCCCAGGGCCACGCTTCAATGCCTGCATATGTTTCATCGGGTGTCAGTTTCCGGCTTCTGATGAGTTCCTGAACATATTTGGTCTCGATCCCGGCATCGAGTGCCTTCCCAAAGAGCCGCGCAATAGTCGAAGGCTGCCACCACCACCAGAGTACGTTCATATGCTTGTGTGGTTTTCCGATCGGTAGCGCCTTGGCGAGAAGTTCCGAAGCACGCACTTCATTCCCGGTCTCTATTGCCAGTTCTGCCTCTATCATCAGAAGAACAAACATGCATATCGAACTCTCCGATTCGCGGATGCGTTTCCTGACGCTCGCGAGCTGGGACTCCGCACGATCATATTCGCCTGATGCAACAGAGACCCGTGCCATCACCAGACCGGCGAGAATGAAGTAGAAATATTCTCCCGTTGTCTCAGCAAGGTTTACCGCTGTTTCTGCATGCACAACCGCGTGCGAAAGATTACCGGTTGACATATGGTACAGTGCTGCCGTGTCATTATAGCTTATAACAGCAATGTTATTGGTACTCACGAGCACGGATTCTATTTGCTGCAGAAACGACCTTGCAAGGTCGCTGTCGCCATTGCCGAGAGCACTGATCGCGCCCAGCGCCAGGAGACCGTAATCGAGACCGTGGACACCGCTTTCCTTCGACAACTCAATCCCTTCCGTGACGGACTCAAGCGCGCGGGCATACGATGCCATGAACCAGCTGTGTTTAAACGTCGCCATCATCTTCCCGCCAATCACAAAAAAAGGAGATGCCGCAGAAAAGGAGGTGATCCGCTCGGCCACGTCGGCCATAAGGCGCAACTTTACCATATCCCCCATACAAGAATAATAATAGGCGACATGAAAATACGTTTGGAGCCCGATGTTAACGTTCGAACATCGATGGGCCAGGGCCAGCGACTGCTTCAACCATCTTTGAAATTGAGGGTGCTTTGGCCGCCGGTGAATGAGGGCGGCTGCCATGCTCGATGCAACATGCGCTTCGACGTCAGTTGAGGGATAAGAAAGGCGGCGGCGTACACGGTCATCAAGCCACTCGATCAGTCGGTCGAGCCTGGTCAGATCGCTCCCTTCGATGATAAGAGTATGCACGGCACCTGACCAGGCAAGAAGGGTGCCCGCGGCTTCCTTGTCTGCCTGAAACGCCTGAAACGCGCGATCGTAAAGCAGGTGGCTCTCCGTAGGATCAAGGGGGTGCCGGCAGACGGCCAGCCAGTAAAGAAGCCATGGTGTCTTCTCGATGAGTTCTTCCGGCATGCATTGAATCCATGTTTCGAGCGTTCTGGATCTTCCCTGTTCGATCAACGAAGAGGCCTTTGCCAGGATCAGCTCCTGACACCCCTGCCAGTCCCGGGCGTCCCGGAGAAGCCCGATTGCATCCTCTCCCTGGCCTGATTCGGTCAACAGGGTGGCGGCGCGGCGCTGGATCTGTGCCGTCTCTTCGGCAGAATACTCGGCTTTTGCCCGCGACATGAGAAACTCCCGGAACAGAGGGTGATACTGATACACGCGGTCCCGCTCATGGAGTGACATGCGGTCGGTAAAGTAGTGACGACGGTTCAATTCGGACAGAATCTGGTCCGCATTCCGCATGTGCGTCAGCCTTTCCGCCACCGCGGGGGTGAGTTTCGGAAGAAAGGACGTTTTCAGGAGAAACTCCTGCTGCAGTCGGTCTGCCTTGGCAAAAATCTCGTTCGCGAAATAGTCGAAGAATTCCTCAGATCGCAGGTTATTGAGGGACCGCAGGTCGATATCTTCGTTTTTCACTGTCTGGAGAAAAAGGATCAGTCCCGCTGCCCAGCCGTCCGTTGCCGCGCAGAGCTGTTCCATGACGTCGGCGGGAAGTTTTATCGGTTCCTTGGTCGCCACGAGTCCTTCGATCTCGGCATGATCGAATTTCACGGCGTCCCATCCAACCAGCGAGATCTTTTCGCTCGCCCGCAGCCGGGCGAAGGCCGGCGGCGGATTGCTGCGACTAATGACGATCACGTTGATGTCTTCGGGAAGAACCGACAGACCTTCCCGGAGGGCGTCATGAAAGTCTGAATCAAGGGGAATGTCCTGGTAATTATCGAATACCAGGACGAATGGCGGTTTTACTTTCTGGTACAGGCTTTCGAAATACCGATGGGTAAATGCCGTTATTCCCTGAAGATATTCTGAGGTGAAGAGGGGAAGGGGTTTGCGGATCTTCGGGACGGCCTTTTTCGCCGCCAGACCGAGATAGTAGAAGAACGTCGCGATATCAGCGTCGCCCTGGTCTGCCTGATACCACAGGCAGGGAAGTTTTCGGGACTCGAGGTAACTCGAAACGAGGGTGGTCTTCCCGGCGCCCGGCGGTCCCGTGGTCCACGTGATCGGCCGCTCTCTGCAGTCGTCGAAAATGCGAAAGAGCCGTTCCCGTTCATAAATCCCCCGGACAGTCGGTCGGGTTATTTTGGCTATGGGATACTCTTTCTTCGCCATGTCGAGCACCTGGGGAAACTGCCGGTACGACCAGTGTACGAAAAAGCCATGGTGCCGTCAATGAATCGTTTTTAAAAAGAACGCCTGTACTGCCTCCGAAAGCTCCTGCTCACCGATAGACCTCGATGAAATCTACATAAGACACCGAAGATTCGCCGGTATCGTCGGAATCGTTCATGATGGCGATGCCGGCCTTTGCGGGAGGGTCTTTGCCAAAGGCCGCTTGGTAGTCCTCCAGGATGTTCGCTTCTTCGACATGCCATGCGCCGACATCAGAGGGCCCCCGTTTTATCATCATCTTCGACTTGTCCGTATAGGCGCTCGAAATGATCTTCCGATCGTAATTGTTGTTGGCCCAGATATAGTTTAAGGCACTGTGAAGGGGATATTCTCCAGAGACAAGCTTCGCGGACCCGTATTTCAGCCGCGTAAAGAAGCCGGCCTTTTCCGGATCATAGGAGAAGATGATATACATCCGTATGGGATAGTCGTCCCCTTCCCTGGTTTTCACGCTCCCCTTTTCGTACACATTCTCCGCCATCCACCGCCACCTGATGTTCGGATACTCATAGACGTTAAAGGTCTTCCGGTATTGCAACCCCGAAGCGGACCCCCTGCTTTCCGCCCTCACCGAGGATCCCCTTTTGTCCGTAACGATCGTGTACTCGCTGTGCCTCTTAATCTTGGGAAAGGTGAGAGGCTCCCAGTGTTGAAGGGTATCAAAGTTTTCCTGAAGGAAAACCTTCTCGGAACGGGTCTGGGAATGTCCGATGGCGGGAACGATGAGTGCGATCAGAAGTACGAAAGCTCGAGAACGCATGGTCCCTTTATTTCCAGACCTGCTTGTCATTGAACATCTGTGGAACGATAGGCAACTCCATGCGCAGAGTTCACCGTAGGGCTGAAGAACAGGGGTCGACGGCGCTTGCTCTTGCTGGAGCTGAATAATACAACGGGCTCTCACGTATCCTTACAGCAATGATTTCAGGTCATTCTCCGCGCTGCTCAGCTTCCCGCCGATGTCAGTAAGGCCCTTGAAATCACCCTTCAGTCCCTTGAGCTGGTCGGTCGCCTTGCCGAGGATCTCGTCCTTGAGTCCCTTTTCCAGTTTTGCCGCCTTTTGCTTGACCATGCCGCTGACGGCATTTTTCAAGACCTTGTCCAGGTCCGAACGGATGCTCAGGTCATAGTCCTCGGGAGTGCCCTTGACCGTGGCCGTGAGCTTGAAGCGCTTCGTATTTTTCAGCGCGGTACCGACAGCCCGCACGAAGGAGCCCGAATCCTGTTTCGTGCCGGTGTCGAAACGGGCCGACGATACATCGACCAGAATTTTTGCCGAGATGATGTTCTTCCGATAGGTCCCCTCGATAATGATGTCCGCCAATCCCTTTTTGAGTGTGATCGGCAGGGCATCGCTTCCGGAGAGGACAAGATCACGCACTGCATACTTGTTCGCCCGGAATGTAACGGTGTCTTTCGCGCGCGCTGCATTGATGTGGTCGAAGGTGCCGTTAATGGTCATCGATTGCACATCCTTCAGGTTCTTCCCGCTGAAGGCAAGGGTCGTCGGCCTGCCGAGTACGTCCTGGTCCGGCGTGATGTCCCTCACCCGGCCGGTAAACGTGCCGGACTCAGGCTGTGCCGATGCCTTGACGATGCGGATGAAAAAATCAGGAAGAGGCTCATGCTCCTTGAAGCGCACGTTGACGCCCTTCGCGCGCACCGGTTTAACGACGTCAGCCTTGTTCTTCGCTTTCCTGGACCGCTCCAGGGCGGGCTTCAGTTTTTCATACCAGTCGAAGCCCCTCCCTGCCCATTTGTTGATCGTCCCGCCGAAGATCAGCAGGGTCATGTTCTGGAGCCCCTTGGAGGACAGGCTGTATTTATCCCGGATACGCCGGACCTCGTTCATCGGCGCCTTTTCAGCCTTTTGGACGCGTCTCCGCAAATCCGTCGTCTCCGCCGAGAACTCTTGCCTTACCTGCTTCACGATATCGAGGTCCCGCTTGACATCCCGCTTGATCGCCCGGATTTCCTTCATCGACTTGCTCAGGTTTTTCAGGCGGAATCCTCCTGAGTCCCTTACCTTTTGGATGCGTTCACGGTATCCTCTGACCGTGTTCTTGTCCGGAAGTTCGTCGGCCCTTTTTTTCCATGTTCTGCGGGCGGTTTTGATGTCTTCCCGCACGGACTTGATCTCGTCGATGGACGTAAGTTTTTCCTTCTTGAGAATCTCCTTGACGCTCGGTATTTCGACGGTCGGCAGAGAGAATACCGAGTCCTTCTGCGCGGTTTTCTTTTTCTTCTCTTTGACGACTGCGCCGGAGGTCCTGCGTGGCGTCGAAAAGCGCATGCCTTCGACAACCATTTCTTCGATGATCACTTTTCTGCGGAGGAGGTTCAGGCTGTCGAGGTTAAAGGCAATTCGCCCGATCTCTATGGTGTTCGTCATCGGAGCATCCTTGTCCGTCACCTGCAGGCCCGTCATGGTGATGCCAAGGGGCATGAGCGTGAGGTCAAGATCGGCCAGATCGACCTGGGCGCCGACGATGCGCGTCCCCGTCTTCTCCACCGTACGCTCGATACAGCCGTCTATGAACAGGAACCAGAAGGCCCCCGCCAGCAGCGCGAGAACGCCGAACCCGCCGAGACCCTGCCATCGTATCCATTTTTTCATGACTGCTCCCTCCAACCGGTGACTCTGCTGTAGAGGCTGTACAGCTTAGTGGCCTTGATGACCTGCATGAACCGGGTATTCCGTATCCTGGCCAGGACCCGGTCCCGGTACCGGTGTACGGCCATGTTCGACAGAAAAAAGAGGGGCACAAAGATCAGCACGGAGAAGACCAGACTTCCCATGACAACGGAATTGTTGAATTGCTGGAGCCTCCAGAACGTCGAGTTGTACATGGCTGTCCAGAGCCCTTCGAGGGGACCGATCGTCAATAGAGAGAGCCCGATCCAGCCCAGGAGCGGGTCGAGCAGATAGGCGATCCCCTTGAAAAAGATGATGCCGAGAAAGAAAGCAGCGAGGTTGACGCGAAGAAGGAAAACGATTAAAAAGACAAGGATCGTATAGATACTGAAAAAAGGAAGAAATCCGGGAAACAGGGAAAAGCAAAAGGCCAGACTGATCTGTGCCGGATCCGCCTCTGAATTAAGGATCTTCAAGAGCTTTGCGAGCATGCTCAGCATGGCGCACCTCCATTCCTGGTCGTGTATAGCGATTGTGAAGCTGTAGTCTGTAGTCTTTTGTCTGTCTCCTGTCTCCTGTCTCCTGTCTCCTGTCTCCTGTCTCCTGTCTCCTGTCTCCTAACGGTATAATCCTATCATAAAACCGGGAGTATGGCCAAATTTATTATTGTCCCCCACGCATCCAGCGATTCACTATTATGCGCGCACTCAGCTCTTTCATGAAGAGGATGAGGCATAGATGCGGTAATCGATGTCCGGGAACAGGGTATTTTTAGACTCCAGACCTCGGAGATGGTTTTCGTCTACACGGTTTTCCTTAATTTCCTCGTAGAGCCTCGTGAAGCCGAGCACATGACCCTTGATTCTCCTGACGGCATACTCCACGTGGCTTTGCGTTTTCATGATAAAAGACCAGTCCGAACTCTGCGCCAGAAGCAGCTCTCGCGCCGCCTGATTGAGCGCCCTGCGCAGCAGATCCCCGGCGTCCTGATGGCGCCGCGCGAGCTCACTCATCCTCTCTTCGGCTTTATGCAGGTGGCGGTATATCCAGTCGTTCGAACCTTCGAGCCACACTTCTGCGTATCCCTTATATCCCCAGCTCGACGGTGACGGCGAGGACACCTGAGAGCCCGGATTCTCGTCCAGATACTCACCCGGCGTTATCATACGTATCGTCTTCCGCCCCGAAGCAATGGTACGCATGAGGGCATTGAGCCAGAGCGGCCCCTCGAACCACCAATGGCCAAACAGCTCCGCGTCATAGGGAGCAACAATAACCGGCTTCCTGCTGCCCTTGAAGATGCTCAAAAGTTCCTCTGCCTGTTGCTCCCGGCTCGCGAGGAAATCGTCTGCATGCTCGGCGGCGGCGGCGTGCGCCTCCTGAGGGACGTAGGGCTCTTTCCGGTTCGTCGGTCCCGTTATTTTGTAATACTTGATACCCAGGTTCGTCCGCATGCCGTCGGCATGCAGATAAGGGCGGATATAATCATAGTCCAGATCAAAGCCCGCGTCACGGTAAAAATCACGGTAACGCTCGTCTCCGGGGTAGCCCGATCGGGTACTCCACACCTGCTCCGACGACTCGATGTCTCTCCCGAAGGCGGCCACGCCCGCGGGCGTGGATACCGGCGCGTAGACGCCGTACTTTGGTCTCGGTGACGCATGGAACAGACCGTGGGCGTCCGTAAAAAAATAACGGATGCCCGCTTCCTTCAAAATTTCATCAAGGCCCTCGTAATATCCGCACTCCGGCAGCCACATGCCCCGGGGGGCACGGCCGAAGTGCTTTGTATGGTGCTCCACGGCAACCATGACCTGGGCCCGCACGGCATTACGGGTCTGCATGAGCGGCAGAAATCCGTGCGTCGCGGCGCAGGTGATGAGCTCCACCACACCGCGGTCCTGGAATGATTTGAGCGCATCGACCAGGTTCCGGCCGTACTGTTCATCGAACACAGAGCGGGCCTGTTCGAACATATGGTGGTACATCCGGGCGATGCGATGAAAGGAAGGCTGGGTCCTTGTGCGCTCCAGTTCCCGCAGGGACAACTCCGCAAGCTTGTCGACATGGCGCAGATACCGTTCCTGCAGCAGGGGATCCGTAAGCATGGAGACGAGCGTGGGCGTAACACTCATGGTGATACGGAAGGCAATGCCGTCATTGACCAGTCCTTCGAACATCTTGATAAGCGGCAGGTACGTCTCGGTGATGGCCTCGTACAGCCAGTCCTCCTCGAGAAACTGGTCATACTCCGGGTGCCGCACGAACGGCAGGTGACCGTGCAGAACCAGAGCGAGATAGCCTTTCTCCATGGAACCTCCACACGACCATGATAATTAACGAAGTGACGAAGAATGGTTGAGAATGCCCTATGCAGCACCTCGGTCAGTTTTGGACAGTGACTGCTGGGGACGTCGGATGTGTCCGGGATGGGGTGGCTCGTTACCCCTTCGTACGGTGGCACGCGTGCCGCTCCGTTCCTCCAAAAAAACGTCCATCCGAAAGAGGATGGACGTTATGCTTGTGTACCATTACGACAGGCGCGTCACGGGAACTTCGCCACGACGGACTGCTACTTGCCTTTTCGCCTTCCGGCGGAAAAGAATCCCGGAGACGTGATCTCCTGCAGGTGCCGGCGCCTCCACATTTCCTGGACCTCCGGAGAAGAGAGCCCGCCCGGGAAGCCGTACCGTTGCCAGTACTCTTCATCCATGAGGATCCACTCTGCATCGATCTCATCGGACACGCTGTCTCTCGGCATGGTGATATAGTTTGAACGGGCCAGCGTCAGAAATCTTCCCTTCGGCGAAAGGAGCCCCAGATCGGCACAGAACGAGTGGGACGGCCGGTCAAGGTCAAAGTACCAGGTGCCGGCACTCTCGGTAACGTCCTGATCGTAATAAGCGTTTGCGTTGGTACCGTCAAACTGTATGCCCGTAATATCGTAGATCCGCACAGAGAGTCTGCTGTTCCAGCCGAGCCATGCCTTCTCCTTCTCGATTCTCGCCTGCGTCACCTCCCAGTAGGTGTACGCTACGGACGGGTCCCTCGCCATAAAGACAATCTTTTCTTCACCGTAGCCCTCAGGCAGTTCATCATAGGAAGAGACCGTCCCCGGTTCCACGGAACCGGTATGGTATTTTGCCTCTTCGACGCGCTCCTGCGCCATAAGGGGTTCTTCAACGCCCGGTGGAATGTTCCATTCATGGGCCGGCTTTTCAGCCGGTTTACGTCCTGAAGGCTTCTTTGCCGCCGGTTTCTTCGAAATACGAGACTTCTTCGCCGTCCCTTTCCTGCCCTTGGCAGGACCGGCTGTCAGGAGTGCATCCACGATGTCCCCCTTGGTCGCCTTCGCGGGAAGCGCCATATTGATCTTCTTGGCCAGGGCTTTGAGTTCATCCATGGGCAGTGACGTCAGTTCCGCTTTTTCCATATCAAACCCCCTTTCTCCACGTTCCTTTGTGCCTGGTAAGACTATAGCACAATATCCGCTGTTGTCAAACTGAACGCGGGAACCTCAGGCAGGCATTTTTTTGACAAAAATGTGCAAACGTCTTATACTGCACCGCATGAATATGCGGATCGTCATCACCGGTCTGGGTGCAATAACACCACTCGGCAACACGATTACTTCTACGTGGAACGCCCTCACCGCAGCTGTTTCCGGGATCGGTCCTATCAGCCGCTTCGATGCTTCAGCCTTTTCCTGCCGAATGGCCGGGGAGGTCAGGGATTTCGATGCCCGTGATTACCTGACGATGAAGGAGGCATACCGAACCGACCCCTGTATTCAGTACGGTCTGGCCGCGGCGCTCATGGCTGCCCATGATGCGGGACTGGACAAAAACGGGTATCCCGCGCACCGTGTCGGCGTCGTTGTCGGCTCAGGGCGCGGCGGGGTAACAACAACGGAGAGAAATGCGGCCGCCTACCTGGCAAAGGGCCCGAAAGGCGTTTCGGCCTTTTACACTCCCATGTCGCTCGTGAACATGGCGTCGGGGTACATCTCGATGAAACTCGGGGCGAAGGGGCCCTGCATCGACGTATCGACAGCCTGCGCCACAGGCACGCACGCCGTGGGAGAGGCCATGAAGATCATCCAGCGAGGCGATGCAGACGTCGTCATTGCAGGCGGCACCGAGGCCGCGCTCACCCCGCTCATCCTTGCCGGTTTTTGCCAGGCACGGGCGCTCTCTCGAAGAAACAGTGAGCCTACGCAGGCGAGCAGGCCTTTTGACCGGGAGCGGGACGGGTTCATACTCTCCGAAGGGGCCGGGGTCCTTGTCATCGAGGAGCTGACCGGGGCTGAGAAGCGGGGGGCACCAATTTATGCGGAACTCGCGGGGTACGGACTGACGGCTGATGCTTTCCACTATACGCAACCCGATCCTGCGGGCGATGGTCCGTACCGGGCGATGGCCCTGTCACTCGCCGACGCGGGGCTCAGACCGGAAGCAATAGACTACATTAACGCACACGGGACGTCGACCCTGCAAAACGACCGGATAGAGACGCTGGCGATAAAAAAGGCCTTCGGAGCCCACGCGAACAAGGTCGCCGTCAGTGCGCCAAAGTCCATGCTCGGCCACATGCTCGGCGCCGCCGGGGCCGTCGAGGCCGCCGTTACCGCACTCTCGCTGCATGAAGGCATTATCCCGCCTACGATCAATTACGAACATCCGGACCCGGATTGCGACCTCGATTATGTCCCGAACAAGGCACGCAAACAGGATGTCCGTGCGGCGTTGACCAATTCGCTGGGCTTCGGCGGGATTAACGCCTCGCTGGTAATGAAGAAGTTTTCGTGACTCGACAAACAAGAGCGACATCCGTGTTGTACACGGATATATGAGGTTACGCAAGCCTGCCTGCCCGTCAATTCAGGCTGCCATTTCTTTTATTCAGTGGCTACTGCAGTTTTCAGTTTACCGGGGATGGCTGGATCGCCGCGCAATGCGTTGATGAAAAAAAGAGCCACGCCGTCAGGCGTGGCTGGAGAGGTGTGTTTACGGCCGAACAGCAATGCAACACGCTGTCGCTTGCGGCCGGATTACGATTGATCAGCAACTGCAGGACGAGCTGCTGCATGAGTCTTGCGGCGTACCGCCGCTCAGGACGAAACCGCGCCGGTCCTGAAAATCAATGGTCGTATTCACGAGCATTTCCTGGGCCCGCTGCTCGAGAAATACCCGCAGTCCGTCTTCTTCAATAGTGGCATCGCCGGGCTGGGCGTCTTTGGCTATGTCCATAGCCAAGGAGGGCCTTCAGCCGCCTGGCATGAGAAATATCCGGACTCCATCACCAGCGGTCCCCTGCTGTTCCACAACTTCCTTGAATTTATCTACTGCGCTCGTTGTCAAGCTAATCATGCTACCTCCCTGTTTTTATCCCAAAACACGTTGTCAAGCAGTCCAACGGTTAAGAAACTCGATATATAAATCTATAATACCAGTTTATCCCTCTTAGTGCAAATATTTTTTACTTTCCAAGGAGTTACACAGTAAAAATAAAACACCATTCCATTTTGAGACTGTCATTTTAAGAATAGAGCAGCCACCCTGAGCGCAAAAACGCTCCTTTATTTCGTTTTTATTCCTGCACCTTCTTTACCGTGAGAACAAACTCCTTAATTTTTTCCGATAGTTCGTCTCTCGCCCTCCTGTATTCACTGAGTATCTTCTCCTCCGTGCCTACCATACCGACGGGATCGTCTATGGGCCAGTGAAGACGCTTACTGTCCGGGGGCGTTGCCGGGCACAGCCGCTCTGCATGGCCGCAGAGCGTGATAATCACATCCATCCTTCCCAGGAGCTTTGCATCAACGGCCTTGGACGTCTGGCCGGAGATGTCGATGCCCACCTCGTTCATAACCCTGATCGCATGGGGATTTACTCCTGCCGGCAGTAATCCGGCGCTGTGTGCTTCTATAAGGCCCGTTCCATACGCTCGACCGAATCCTTCCGCCATCTGGCTCCTGCAGGAGTTTCCTGTGCAGAGAAACAGCACCTTGAGCACGACCACCCTCCCCTTCAAAACCTGATCTCCACCAGGCACGCGTATTTTCTAACTTGAAACAAGTATTCAACATCCTGGCTACTTTTGGTTCTGTCCTAAACTATTACAGCGGCTCCGCCGCCTCGATCCGGCAGTATTCCTCACGGAAAAACCTCCGCTGAAAATACCTGGCTACGTTCACCAGCCCGATCAGCACCGGTACTTCTACGAGAGGACCGATGACCGTGGCGAATGCCACGCCGGAATTGATCCCGAAAACCGCTACGGCAACGGCTATGGCCAGCTCGAAATCGTTCGAAGCCGCCGTGAAGCTCAAGGTGGCGGTCTTGGGATAGTCCGCTCCTATCTTCCTGGCTATCCAGAACGTAACCAGGAACATCGCGACAAAGTAGATAAAGAGCGGAACTGCGATCCGCAGCACGTCCAGCGGCAGCTTGATAATATATTCGCCTT
>CAJHXR010000235.1_pt1 | contig 14342 bp, 11 predicted proteins | sample 9198421 | NCBI WGS metagenome assembly CAJHXR01 (sample SAMEA7708331, study PRJEB35096) | sediment metagenome | biome: marine neritic benthic zone biome [ENVO:01000025]; feature: sediment [ENVO:00002007]; material: shallow marine sediment [ENVO:03000034] sea grass bed [ENVO_01000059] ... | reverse complement strand
CCGCAGTTTGCAAAGTATTCCATTGTCCCGGAGAGAAAACTGGAAGTTGGCATTCCCTGGCTGTCCCTCGACCCGGATTTGGTACAGCAGGCCTTTCTCAACATCGCGCTCAACGCGATCCAGGCCATGCCAACGGGAGGACGATTTATCGTGGAAACGAAATCCAAAGAACCTGACGACGATATTCCTGGATCGGTGAATGTCAGCTTTACCGACACCGGCACGGGAGTCTATAGCGAGAACACAAACAGGATTTTCAGCCCCTTCTTTACGACACGACAGCAGGGGACCGGGCTGGGGCTTTCGATAACGCAGAGAATCATCGAGCAGCACGGCGGCGAGATAAGCGTATCGAATCCTGCGGAGAAGGGCGCACGTTTTACCGTCAGTTTCCCCTACCCGGAGAACGAGACACCACAATAAGGAGTTCCTTGTCATGTCGAAGAAAATACTCGTTGTTGACGACGAAAAACTGATCAGGTGGACACTCGAGCAGCACCTGGTGAAGGAGGGTTACGAGGTGTCTGTCGCTGATTCGGCAGAGAAGGGGATGGAGCTTATCAGCGAAGACCCCCCGGACCTGATACTCCTCGACAACCGGCTGCCGGATATGAGCGGACTCGAGATGGTTGAGAAGCTGAATATCCCTGAACAGAGCCATCTCGTTATCATGATTACGGCGTACGGCATGGTAGAAACGGCGGTAAAAGCGATGAAGCTCGGCGTATATGACTATATCAGCAAACCTTTTAATCTCGAAGAAATCACCTTTGTGATACGGAAAGCGCTGGAGACCAGTTCTCTCCGGAGTCAGGTGAAACAGCTCCGCCAGGAGTGCAAAGGAAAGGTGGCGAGCATTACCGGAGAAAGCGATGAGATCGTCAAGGTGAAGGACCTTATCCTCAAGATTGCGAAGAGTGACGCCACGACGGTCCTGATCCAGGGTGAAAGCGGCACCGGCAAGGAGCTGGTTGCGAAGGCGATTCATGCATCGAGTGCGCGCGCCGATAAACCGTTTATGGCGATCAACTGCGCGGCTCTTCCCGTCAATCTCCTCGAAAGCGAGCTCATGGGGCACGAGAAAGGCGCGTTTACCGACGCCAAGACCGCCAAAAAGGGTCTTTTTGAGCTGGCCGACGGCGGTACCGTGTTTCTCGACGAAATCGGAGACATGGACATGAGCATGCAGGCCAAGCTTCTCCGTATGCTCGAGGACAAAACCTTTAAGCGCATCGGCGGCGTGAAGGACATCAAGGTTGATGTAAGGCTTATTTCCGCGACAAATCAGGAACTTGCGAAGGCCATGGATGAAGGTCGGTTCAGAAAGGATCTCTACTACCGGCTCCAGGTCGTGCCGATAAACCTCCCCGCGCTCCGGACACGAGGACAGGACATCCTTCAGCTTGCTCTGAGCTTCATCGACCATTTCAATCGAGAGTGCCATAAAAGCGTGGGCGGCATCTCCCCTGAGGCGGAACAGATCCTGCTCGCCTATCACTGGCCCGGCAATGTACGGGAGCTGAAGAATGCGATAGAGCGGGCGATGATCCTCGATATTGATCAAGAGCTTCTCCCTGAGCACCTTCCCCAGGAGATCCTTGAAGTCAGGCAGGAGGCGGCAACAGGCATGCCGGTGTCACTCGAAGGATTTGTTATTCCCGAGCACGGTCTCTCCGTAGAGGACATGGAGCATGCGCTCGTCAAGAAGGCACTGGAGATGAGCAACGGCAACCAGACCCGGGCCGCCCAGCTCCTGAGGATGCCAAGGGACGCGTTCAGGAGAAGGATGAAGCGGTTCGGTATTCTCTAGCATTGCTCGCGCCGGACCAGCCGGAAACGGATCCTCGGGAAGGTCGAAGACTCGCTGGACCACGATAGGGGAGTATCTGTAGAGCGGTTATGAACACCTCGTGAGCGTATATGCTCAGACGTGACGCTGCACCGGATGTATCACGGCGCATATTCTCTTGTAATTCAATTGGTTATGGAGTGCGAATCCAGGGTATTGAGGGCATGGTTATTGCAACGAATAAAAGTATTTAACATTATAATTTTGCGCTCATCATGGAGTCGACTGTTATGAAAAACAATAACATCCGCCTGTCGATATGTCTGTTCTTCCTCACTCTTTTCGTCGGGCTCATTCTCGCGGCGTCGGGGACCCAGACTGCTGCCCAGACAGAGACTTGCGTGAGTCGTAAATGCCATTCTGGTATGGGTAAGGCAAAGACAGTACACAATCCGGTGAAAGCCGGCATGTGTACAACGTGCCATAATGCCGTAGCTGATCCGAAAAAAAAGACCAAGCATCCGCGCAAGCTCACGATAACATTAACACAACAGGGTGCTGATCTCTGTTATATGTGCCATGATAAGAAAAATACCAAGAAGGTTGTCCATGGGCCGATCATGGGCGGGAACTGCACCTCTTGTCACGACCCGCACCAGTCGCCGAATAAAGGCATGCTGAGAGAGCCGGCGCCGAAAATTTGTTTTCAGTGTCATTCTGACGCTCTGGTGAAGCACAAGGTTATGCACCCTCCCGTTCTTTCCATGGGTTGTTCCACCTGTCATGACGCACACCAGGGAGATCATCCGAAGATGCTGATGCAGGAAGGGAATTCCCTTTGTTTCATGTGTCATGCAGACAAACAGGAGCGTCTCAAGAAGCGAAAGGTTGCACACCTTCCGGTGAAGCAATCCTGCGTCATGTGCCATAATCCCCACGGATCCGGAAATTCCGCCATGCTCAGCGCGGCGGTGCCTGCGCTCTGCGCGAATTGCCACCCGAACGAAGTTTCGCTCGGACAGCGGGCGGTCATCAAGCACAGCCCCATGACGGGCAAAAAGCAGTGCCTGACCTGCCACGAAGTGCATGCTGCCGACCAGCCCAAACTGCTCACGAAGCAGCAGAAGTCCCTCTGCCTCGGATGCCACGATGCCGTTCGTCGAACGAAAACAGGCGCGGTCAGAAACATGAAGGCTTTTTTGCAGAAGAATCAGAACGGGCACGGCCCGGTCCGGGAGAACAAGTGCGCTTCCTGTCATAACCCCCATGGATCGGATTACTGGCGCCTGCTGGTCAAATACTACCCCCCTGAATTTTACACGTCCTACTCGGACGGCAAGTACGCGCTCTGTTTTACCTGTCATGACAAGGCTGCGTTCACCAAGAGGATAACGGATAAAAAAACCGATTTCCGAGACGACAAAAAAAACCTCCACTTCGTGCACGTGAACAAACGCTCGAAAGGCAGGACCTGCAGGACCTGCCATGAAGTACATGCCGACAACAATCGCCCTCATCATGTGAGTGATCGCGTGAAATTCAACGACTGGGAAATGCCCATCAATTTTGTGCCGTCAAAGAACGGCGGCTCCTGTTTACCCGGATGCCACGGCCCGAAAGAATACAGGAGGTAAACCGGAGTTTTTCATGCACTTCAGACTCGTCATTCCTACCCTCCTGTTCCTGCTGCTCATGCTGGTGATCGGGAGGACTGCTTTTGCGAAGCAGAAGACCGCCCCGATCCTGTATCCCGTGAACCGTGCCATCGTCGGCGATAGGGTGAATCTTGTTCTCGACCCGACGACGGATTGGACGGCCATCCCCTTGTTCCAGGTCAGTGCCGGAAGCAAGGACTACCCGGTTGTGGATACGGCAACGATGAAGCATGCCCTTCAGGGAGTTCGGCTCAATCCCGGTTTGAACACCATTACCGTAAAATTCTTCGGGCGGCCCGCAGGTAAGAAAAAAGGGCGAAAACTCATCGGATCACGGACAGTGCAGGTCTACAGCAAGAATGATCTCTTTACGGGCGGAGAAGTACCGCCGCGATTCGCCCCCCGGCCCTTCCATTCCCGCAAAAATGAAAAGATGTGTTCGAATTGTCACCGGCTGAAGGTGCAGCCCGGGGATGTGAACCCGGCGAAACCGGAGCGTATGCTCTGTTATGCCTGCCACAAACACGTCCCGACGGGAGAACATGTCCACGGCCCCGCTGCGGTCTGGGCATGCCTTTCCTGCCACAATCCGAAACTGTATCCGGTCAAATATCAATTTTCGCCGGCAGGATCCCTGCGGGTCAACAAGGTTGCGGAGGTGGTGAAGCCCGTTCTCTTTTCGATACCGTCGGGCCCGCTGTTTAAGTCTGAATCAGCGATTCTCCTGCTGGGCAAAAAGAAGGAAAAGGAACTGTTCCAAGATATACGTTCATCCTTGACGACGTTGAGTGATGTTAACAGGATTTATTTAGAAGAACGACGAAGGGATGATCCCCGGGCGCTGTTTAAAGGGGTGCTTTCCTATATACGGCGCAATCCGGGCGACCACATTTTGCTGGAAGTCCATACGGCCACGAGGCCGGACACCGGCGCCGTGTATAAGAATGCCAAGCTTCTGTCACAGGCGCGGGCACGATCTTTGGCACGATTTCTTCGCCGCTTTGGTGTTCCCAGCCGGAAGATAACAGCTGTCGGCAGGGGAGACACCTTCCCGAAAGCCTCAAATTTTACGGAGAGCGGGAGGAGGCAGAATGACCGGATTGAGATCGTGTTTCATCCGAGCGACGTACGCGTGAAGAACAGCCGGACACTTCCGAAGATTGCGGACCGGGAGCGGGTTCAGGTAAACATCGTGTACGGGAAGGGCACGCCGATCAGAAGGGTTCGCGTTATAGAAAAACTGCCGAAGAACAGCAGGTATCTGAAGGGAAGCGGCAGATTCCGGGGAAAGCGCAAGAAGCCCGTGATCAAGGGAAAATCGCTCGTGTGGAACCTGGGGAATCTGGGAAATGAATTCAGTGAGGTGCTCACGTACGTCGTTAAAAAGCCGTCGCGTTCGCGAGCGGTGACTTCCCGCCTGCGGGTAACGTACCGGTCAGGCAGGGATACGGTATCACGGGTATTCAGTAAAGAGCTGTCGGCAAAGCGTGGTCTGACCATCTCGGAGAACTGCAGGAAGTGTCATGGAACAATACTGAGCGCTCCATTCAAGCACGGGCCTGCCGATGCAGGATACTGTACCATCTGTCATAATCCCCATGCGAGCCCGTACGCCTCGTGGCTAAAAAAACCGTGGTGGGAACTCTGCGTGACCTGCCACGGCCGGATGGCCACGGGACGGCATGTTGTGGCCGGGTTTGTTTCCAGTACGGGCCATCCGACGAAAGACAGGAGGGACCCGTCGAGACCGGGCAAGAAGATTTCCTGTGCGAGTTGTCACGAGCCGCATAGTGCCAAGAGCCGCAACCTGTTTACCCACGGCGCCCGGTCGCGTTTTGAGCTGTGCAAAGTCTGTCATGAGAAAATATAAGTCGGCGGCTTTGGCGTGGTGTTCCGGTTCTGCTCTCAGGCACGGAAGGGGTTTTGTTTGGCAGGATATCGGATGGATGATGATCCTGGATCTTGAAGATCCTGTTGGTCCTGCCTGAGGCACGAAGGCTTTTTTTGACCGGTGCCTGGTTACGAGGAGGGAAGTCCCGTGGTGCACGGAAACGGCAGGAAACATATTCTTTGCATACAGATACTGTCCTTGGTCATCAGCGGCTGTGCCATGATTGCCGGTGACGATGCCGCTGACGTTTCCCGTACGAAACCGGGTCTGAACCTTGTGTATGTCGAGACGCTCAGGAATGAGGCGAGCCTGCGCGGGGAACGATTTAAAGAGAGAGGACATGCCGCGGACAAGGTGGCAGCACTTCAGATGCTCCAGCGTCCTAACAGCGTTTACGCAGATGCGTATCGGGTGTATGTAACAGACACGTACATGACTGACGAGTATGTGACAACGCCGCCAACGATACTCACCGGCGACTACAGCGCCAGAATTTTTTTATTTGATCGCGGTAGGCAAGCAGTAAAAATCTTTGGGCCCCTTCCTTCATCTCCCCTTGGAGATGATGTAAAGCTCCTGTCGCCTTCGGCTATCGCCGTTGATGCAACCGGCGCGATCTTTGTCGCTGACGCGCAGCAGGGAAGGGTGTTCGGGTTTGACCGAAACGGGAAGATGCTCATGACCCTCGGGAAGGGCGGTGGGCTCGCGAGGCCGAGGGGCCTGGCAGTGGACTCGTTCCGAAACAGGCTTTATGTGGCTGATTCTTCGGCGCGGCTGGTAAAGGCCTACACCAACCTTGGACAAGAGCGGGTTTATACGAGCGAGGGCTACCGTCGACTCGAACTTGGTCGTTCCAGCGATCCTTCGGAAAACGTTACTACTCCCCGCGCCGTGGCGCTCGATCGGTCGGGGAATGTGTATGTATTGGACAGCAAAGACCGCCGTGTATTCGTCTATGACCACGACGGGAAGTTCCTGAGGAAGTTTCCCGTGGCTGATGACGACCGCGGCCTTTCTCAACGGCTGCGGGGGATCGCCGTGGACTCCGATGGGCATGTCTACGTCACTGATGTGCTGAACAACAGGATTTTGATTTTCAGCCGGGCAGGAACATTCCTCCAGGCCTGGGGGAAGACAGGGAGTCTCACCGGAGATTTCTGGACACCGTCCGGGATATTCATAGATGCACGGGACACTATCTATATAGCCGATGAGACGAACGGAAGGGTCCAAGTGTATCAGTATGGAAAGCAATAACCGCATGCCAAAGCGACTAACGGTACTCTTCCCGATCATCGCGTCTCTGCTTTTCCTTATCCTGTCTGGGTGCTCACCACCACGACGTCCGCCTGAGCCGGATAACCTGTTCTGGCCGCTTCCCCCGGACCCGCCGAGGATCAAGTATCTCCGCTCTCTTTATTCGGAAGATGACATAGGACGGGTCTACTCCTTCAAGGAAAAACTGTTCGGCAAGGATTATTTCGACAGCATGCTTCGACCCTACGGCATATCTGCCCGGGACGGGAAGATAGCCGTAGCAGATATCGTAATGAAGCGCGTACTTCTTTTTGACCTGAACAGACACCGCCTTCTGGTCGTGGGCGAGGAGGGTGCGATGCGGCACCCGTCGGCAGTGGTGCTGGACAGGGAAGGAACGATCTATGTTTCCGATGCCGGGGGACAGCGGATCGTGCTCTATGATGCCGGAGGCAAATACAAAACGGCCTTTCCGTTGAAGGGCAGCAAGACGGTTTCTCTTGCACTGAATGAAAAACTGGGCAGACTGTACGTTGTGGATGCTCTCGGGCACAAGGTGATTGTGCTCGGCCTCGAGGGCAAACGACTATTCGAATTCGGTGATCATGGAAATTCCAAGGGCCAGTTTAATTTGCCCCTCGATATAACGATAGATCGGGAAGGGACTGTCTATGTCCTGGATGTAAGGAACTTCAGGGTGCAGGTTTTCGATCCTGAGGGAACGTTTATCACGTCCTTCGGTTCAGCCGGAGACGGCCCCGGTTTATTCGCCAATCCCAAGGGGATTGCGGCTGATTCTGACGGGCATATTTATGTGACCGACGCGGCCTTCAGCAATTTTCAGGTTTTCGACCGCACGGGCAGGGTGCTCCTGTTCGTCGGTGGGCTTGGGTCGAGACCCGGAGAGATGTTTCTGCCTGCCGGCATCTCGATAGACGAACAGGATCGCCTCTACGTTGCCGACCAACTCAACAAGAGAGTTCAGATATTCCAGTACATCCGGAATAAATAGCTTCTCCCCGGTCCTGCCGGGCGCAGTATGCATGAGTGCCCCCCCTCGCTCAGACCGCAACGCGCCGCATGACCGTTCCGCATATCCAGCTTGGAATAGAGGTGCCGGCCGGCCCCTTTGACACCCTCTGGTTCTTGTGCTACCTTGTACTTATATGCAGAAACGGGACTCCACAGGTGAAGCTGTTTCCCCGGCCGTACAGGAACTGGTCCGGAGTATGTTTTCGGCCATCAGGGCAGTAAGACTCTATCCTTCGAACAACCCACTCTACCGGCAAACGATACGCAAGTCATACACGCATCTTGAAGCATTCCTTCGCGACGAAGCGGCACTCAACCTGGAAGTGCACCGATCCGACCTCCTGTACAAGAATATCTCTCTCGGGAAGACCATCCAGGCGTACGCGGGGATCGTGTCCGACCTGTTCTCCCGTGGTGTGCGGGAAATTTCCCTCATGGCAGGTGTCACGGAGAAAGAGCTCCATGATTTGTTTGACATCCTTACGCTGTCGCAGGAGGATCTGCAATTGCGCGGCAGTACGGAGTCTCTTCTCTGGGAGCGGGGCGTATCTCACATAGAGGTCAAGGATGCGTCACTGGATGCGGTTGTGACGACATCGCCTGGAGAGCGATGGCCCGAAGAGATCCGTTCCGATACGCTGGTTCTGACGCAGGAGCTGGGCAGGATTGCACAGAGCGCGGAGATCCATTTCTCGGGAAGGACCGCAGTTCTTTCGGATCTTGCTTCCAACCCCGCCGGTTTCGGTACGCTGCTTCTGGAGACTGCCCGGCAGACCGGCGGCACCCGGGAAAGCCAGGAGACACACCTCATGGGGATGTACCGGGAGGTTGGCCATCAACTGCTGGAGCAATTTTCCGAGCATCGTGAGCCGTTATTCGAGGCTCTGGCCAAATCGGTCTTTTCCCTGGAGCCGGAATATCGCGATGGACTTATCTCGCAGCGGCTCTATGCCGAGTTCGACCGGCAGACGCTTCAGGAAAGAATGGGCGATGCACACGAAGCGTTGCGCCATGATGTTCACGAGGTGATCACCGGCCGTTTTTCCCGTTCCTGGAGCGTGCCGCAGGTTTCGTCCCTTCTCCAGAAGGCTGCTGCCGCGCCGGAGAGCTGGCAGTCCCGTGGGGATGGCGAACTGGTCCTTTCCGACGATCTTCACGCGATCGCTCGTGAACTTTCGGAATATACGCCGGAAGAGATGGAGTCGCTCAAGAAGGTGAACGATGCCGGTCTGGAGGAAGACACGCTGATTGCAGTGGTGACGACGTTGATCAATCTCCTGCCGATGGCCTGGCAGCACTCTCCGTCGGAACATCCTGAGGAGAGGATAACGGCATGTACGAGAGTGGTTTCACTTCTTGAGGATATCCTGAGTGTCCTCCTGGACAAAAAAAATTACGGCAGGGCTGTAGACGTTCTCCGGGCGTTCCGGACGCCGGGTGATCCTGTTTTGAACAGGCGTCTTGCAGAAGCGGTCAAAAAAGCGGGAGACCACAAAAGAATAGCTGAATTGATTCACGCGATGCAGACGGTACCGAAGGGATCAGCGGATTACCAGGCGATTTCCTCATACCTTTCGCTTCTCGACCGTGAGGCGACACCCGTACTGCTTGAGAAATTGTCCCTAGAAGAAGATCGATCGACGAGGCGGTTCCTGGTGCAGATATTAAAGGACCTCGGAAAAAATCAGATCGCTTTGCTTGGCGAGCGACTTTCTGACGAGCGGTGGTATTTCGTTCGAAACATCATTGGGATCCTCGGTGAGAGCAGGAAGGAAGAAGTGATCGACTACCTGAAAAAGGTCTCAGGGCACCGGAATTTTCAGATACGACAGGAAGTCGTACGGGCCCTCATTACCATCGGGGGGAGGAAGGCAGCTGCACTTCTCGGGACGTTTCTCAAGGACAAGGACATTGATATACGGTTTATGGCCGTCCGCGGTCTCGGGACGTTCACGCTGTCAGGCGACCGGGAGGAGAGAATGCTCATGGACTTTCTTGCCCGCACCAGGTTCCGGAAGACGGAGCTGGAGCTCAAGAGAGAAACGATCGAATCTCTCGGCAAGATAGGCGGACCGGCAGCGGCACAGTTTCTCGTGAAGTACACAAAGCTGAGATGGTGGAAGGAGCGGAGCCCGCAGGTCGCAACTCGTTCCGTCGCCCGGAAGGCCATTGGGGAGATAGAAAGGAGGTATACTCATGCCGGGCAGGGATAAGGGGGAACAAGAAGACCAGAGACTTTCCTTTTTTCAGCAGCAGCAGCTTGTCGACATGGCCAAAAAGGCTTTTCTCCAGCTTGTGGGCCTCCTGAAGAGTGCGACGCTCTATCCGCCGGCCCATCCTTTTTTGCTCGGATCCGCTGAGCAGCTTCTTCTGTGTCTCGATCAACTGTTTGCGAAACGGAGTGAAGCGTCTTTTCATTTTGTCGAGGGAGAGCTTTTTTTTGAAACGTTTTCCGTGTCCATGGAGGAATACCTCGCTCAGACCGCTGAGGATGTTACCCGAAAGGGTATCGGAGGAATAACGTTCCAGCAGGGGCTGAACAGAGATGAACTGGTCACATTCGCCTACCTCATGAAACGCGATACGGATACCGTCACCGCACAAGGCGGCATGGAGACGCTCCTCCATCAGGGTGGGGTCAGGAATATCGCGGTGCATGCCATCCTCCTCCGCGCCGCCCGGAGCAAGGAGCAGTTGCAAGAGAAAAAACCTTCGGAGATCTATCATGATGGTGTAGAAGCGGTCAAGGAGGTTGTTCAGGCGGCTGTTACGGGAAAAGCGCTTAACGCGCGTCGGCTCCAATCGATTTCGCACACCATGGTGGACAACATTTTGGACAACCGGGACGCCCTCATCGGGTTGACGAGTATCAAAAGTTATGATGAGTATACGTTCGTTCATTCCGTAAATGTCGCAATTCTTTCCATGGCATTGGGGGCATTCCTTTCGCTCAAGCGGTCCCAGATCGCCGCGCTGGGGATCGCCGGCATGCTCCACGATATCGGTAAGGTAACCATTCCCCGGGAAATAATCAACAAGCCGGAAACGCTCACTGATCAGGAGTGGAATATCGTGAAACACCATCCCGTTGAGGGCGCACTCATCCTGTCCGGGCTGCTCGGGGTCGGAAGGCTTGCCATGGTCAGCGCTTTTGAGCACCACCAGCAGTTCGATGGCAAGGGGTACCCGCGGTCCGGCGATGAAAACTCACCACTCCATCCTTTTTCGAAAATCGTGGCGATTGCCGATACGTACGACGCCGTCACCTCTGCCCGCGTCTATTATCGTATCGAGACGCCGCCCGGGGAGGCGGTCAAACTCCTCCTCCGCAGGCGTGGTTTTCTCTTTGATCCAGTCCTCGTGAAGACGTTCGTAAACATGGTCGGACTGTTCCCTCTCGGCACCCTCCTCCGGCTGAATACCGGCGAGATCGGGCTTGTTGTCCATCAAACGCGAGACCTGCTGCGACCGAGAGTTCTTCTGCTCCGGGATTTTGATGGTACGGAAAAAGAGGAGGTAAGTCTGCTCGAAATGGAGTCAGGGCGGTACAAACGCATGGCTGTTTCCACCGTTGATCCCATGGAGAAACCGATAGACGTAAATCAGTATTTCCAATAGCATACCGCTCTCCATCAGGTACTCTCGACACCCGGTACCTATCCTTCGCGCGCTATTTTTTTTAGCGGTATCACTTATCTGATTGACAAACAACATGTTTTTTTGTATCTTGTCAAAAGATATTTGGCGTGTGCCGGCTGGCGATCCTGCTGCGCATCTGCGCCACTGACTAAGGTCGGTGAATAAGCACGGACGTGAAGGAGAGAAGGGGCGTCCCGCCAAGGCGGGATTGAGTCCTGCTCTAAGCGGGAACGGAGGTGTTCCACCGCGCTGGTAGTGCGTTATGGTGAATATTCTGGACAGGAGTGTTCATACCGTTCCGAAGAAGGGGTGACGCCTGTTGTTTGAACGGCATGGTGGAGCTATGGCTTGATCCCGTTAAAAGATAATAATCCGACCAGGCGCTTTCCGATTGTGACGGTGCTGCTGGTCGTGTGCAATACTCTCATATTTATCTACCAACTGGGGCTCGGGTCGCAGTCAGGCGAACGTTTCATTCGTTCCTTTGCCCTGATTCCAGCGCGGTTGTTTCATGCACAGGCGGCAGGTGACGGCGCGGTGCCTGCCGCCGTGACCGTATTCACATCCATGTTTCTGCATGGAGGATTTTTCCACGTGGCCGGCAATATGCTATATCTCTGGATATTTGGCAACAATATTGAAGATGCCATGGGCAGAATGCGCTTTGTATTATTTTATACGCTTTGCGGTTTTTTTGCTGCGTTCAGCCACGCCCTGACGAACACATCCTCGCTCGTCCCCATGATTGGGGCAAGCGGCGCGGTGTCCGGGGTTCTCGGCGCATACCTTCTCCTCTACCCTCGAGCGAGAGTTCTTACACTTGTTCCTATTTTTTTCTTCATACGGATCATTGAAATTCCCGCGGTGTTTGTCCTGGGATTCTGGATCGTGCTCCAGTTTTTAAGCGTCCTCTTGTCCGCCGGTTCCGGGGGGGGAGGGGTGGCCTGGTTCGCGCATATAGGCGGATTTATCGCTGGATTCGTGTTGATCGGATTGTTTAAGCGGAGAGACGTCCCCTTTGGCGGCGGGAGGAGATTCAGAAGACTATGATTTTACCGTGCGATTGTGGCGCCAAACTCAAGATCGATAACACAAAAATAGCAGGTGGTGGTGTTCGCGTGAGATGTCCGCGGTGCGGTACGATCCTGACCGCTGCCCGAGAGAGCACGGAACCGGCAGCGGCTTCGCCCGCCGGAACGCGCCGGGTGCCGCAATCGACCACTGCTTCCCCGACCCCGGGGGGGGCTCTCGTGCTGGTAGCGCACGAGAATGAAGAGGCCCGGGCAATGGTTCGTGATATTCTCGTTGAGGAGGGTTTCAACGTTGATACTGCCGCCGATGGCACCGAGGCACTCCAGAAAGCGATTGAAAACAAGCCACAGGTCTTATTGGTCGACGTTGGCCTTCCGGGGATTTACGGCTTTGAGCTCTGCGGACGGCTGAAAGACGATGATCAGACGAATTTCATTAAGGTCATACTTCTTACATCGGCATATGATGTATCGCGATACAAGCGTACTCCGGCCAGCCTGTATGGCGCTGACGACTATATAGAAAAACATGAAATTACGGAATATCTAACACTGAAGATACGAAAATTACTCTATCCCGAGATGTTTGAGGAGGCGAGTTCGTCGAATGCCGCTCCCGTAACGACCTCGACGATACCGTCAGATACCAAGGGGTACGAATTCAGTCCAGAGAGTTTGCTGCATGATGAACCGAACGCAGCAACGCCGGAGTCGTCAAAAGATTCAAGAGGCGCAGCCGGACAAGGCGACGGGCCGTCGGGCGGCGAGCCGTCATCGTGGCTCGACACGTTCATACAGCAGGCGCAGGACGGTTCGGCAATGGCGCCTGACTCTTTTACGCTCGAGTCCTCAGTTTTTCAGGAAGCGGGAGGAACCATTCAAGATGTTGACGAGTCGGATCCGGAAGCAGTAGCAAAGGCGAAGCGTTTTGCACGCATAATCGTTTCCGATATCGCCCTGTACAACCAGGAAGCAGTTCAAGATGGGATTCAGAACGGAACGTTTTTCGAACTCCTGCAAGATGACATTACGGAAGGCAGGCAACTTTACGAAAAGCGTGTGCCCGAGGCAGTTCGATCGGGAAATGATTTCTATCAGGACGCGTTCGACAATTTTATTGCGGCACAGAAGCGGATTGTTCGTTGACAGACCGGAAACATTAGTATAATATACGTCACTGTCGGGGCGTAGCGCAGCCTGGTAGCGCACTTGGTTCGGGACCAAGGGGTCGGAGGTTCAAATCCTCTCGCCCCGACCATGAATTTCATCACGGGTAACGCGCAGTCCGGAGATACCGTAGTATGAGAGCCGTCATTACGATGCGTCGAAGAAGCGAACGAATTTCTGACGCGTCGCATGTTACGACGGTTGCGGCGCGCAGCGTGCAGGTAGTGGTATATCCTTTGAGAGGCCGTGCTCATTCATCCTCGTATCCGTCGTTGGTCATTATACAGCGGCAAGAAAGAAAAGTGGACACTGGCGTTTATCGCCGAATTTTGGCGAAGGTATGATGGTACACCGGCACAATTCCTCCAAACTGGTATCCCCGGGAACGCTCACGTGATCGTGACCGGTGATCGGCAGGGGGAGGAGAACAGGGAAAACAGGCGGCAGCCATCTCTGCTTTTTGAGACGGGAACAAGGTCGTCGGCAAATCCATTTTTTCTTGCCCTAAGAGGTGTTGATGAGTGAACGGGAAAAGTCCGTCGATGATCTGATGGACGTTGAGCCCTATAACGAGGAGCTTGAGGAAAAGGCAGCGGCAGACAGATTAAAAGAGGAAGTCGGCAACAGCACGGAACAAAAAGGTCTGGATGCCATTAAATATTACCTCAAGGAGATCCGCAAGACACCGCTCCTCACATTTGAACAAGAGCAGGAACTGGCTAAACGGATCGTCGACGGTGATGAGGAAGCCCGAGCCGGCATGATCGAAGCCAACTTGCGGCTTGTCGTTGCCATAGGAAAGAAATATATCAACCGGGGTCTGCAGTTTTCCGATATTATCGAGGAAGGCAACCTCGGACTTATTCGGGCCGTCGAAAAAT
>CAJHXR010000138.1_pt1 | contig 14406 bp, 13 predicted proteins | sample 9198421 | NCBI WGS metagenome assembly CAJHXR01 (sample SAMEA7708331, study PRJEB35096) | sediment metagenome | biome: marine neritic benthic zone biome [ENVO:01000025]; feature: sediment [ENVO:00002007]; material: shallow marine sediment [ENVO:03000034] sea grass bed [ENVO_01000059] ... | reverse complement strand
TATACGCGGGTTCGCTGTTATAAAACGCTCGTGGAAAACCATTACGACCGGAACAGGACGCTGTTGAACCTGCTCCCCCTCGCCGTACGCATGGCTGGTCCGCGATCGGGGATCTGGCATGGTATCATCAACAGAAACTATGGAGCCAATTATTTCATCGTCGGGAGAGACCGCATTGGGCCGGCAGGAAGAGATTCCCAGGGTAAATTTTTCTACGAAACAGCGGCAGTCCAGAAACTATTCAGGGAACACGAGGAGGAAATCGGCGTCCGCATGGTTCCCTTTACCGAGATGGTTTATGTTTCAAAAAAAGACACCTACACAATGCCGGAGGTCGCCCGAAACGGGCGTGATGATTATATCGTCATTTCAGGATCACCGGTGGTCGAGGATTCCGTGTTCAACGGGTCCCGGCTCCCTGAATGGTTTACCCGGCCGGCAGTCGCGGAGATTCTCCATGAAGCGAATCCTCCGAAATCCCGGCAGGGATTCTGCATCTGGCTGACCGGCCTCCCCAGTTCGGGCAAGTCGACGATAGCGGACATCCTTGCCCCCATGCTGATGGCAACGGGAAAGAAGGTGACGGTCCTCGACGGCGATGTGGTTCGCACGCATTTGTCAAAGGGATTGGGTTTCTCGAAGGAAGACCGCATAACCAATATTATCCGGATAGGCTTCGTGGCATCGGAGATCGCGAAGCATGGCGGTGTTGCGCTGTGCGCCCTCATCAGTCCCTATGTCGCGGCGCGGGATGAAGCGCGCTCCATGGTTGGTGACGGCAAGTTTATAGAGGTTTTTGTCGATACGCCGTTCGAGGTGTGCCGGCAGCGGGACGTAAAAGGGCTGTACGAACAGGCGATGCGGGGCAAGATCAAGAGTTTCACCGGAATAGACCACGGCTATGAACCTCCCCTCTCACCGGAGATCTGTATTCGGGCCGCCGAGATAACGCCTGAGGAGAGTGCCCGAAAGATCATGGAGGTGCTGGGAGAAAAAGGCTTCATAGCAAAAAAAGCAACGGTCGAGCGCCAATACGAGAAAACCGGAGCTGCACGGGCCGTTGAAAACTGAGCAATGCCGCGCTCGTTATTCTCCCCGTGATTCGGCAGACCGGAGCGGGAAAAAACATTACACCATGGTCGGCCGCTCTCGGCACCTGCCGTTCTTATCCAGGTTTATCCGACCATCGACAATCCCGCCCGCGACGATCACCAGGCCTGCATCTCTGCGCCACAGTCTCCGTTACTGCTGTCTTAAATAATAACGATTATAAATGCACTCTTGCATTTCGACGCGTTTCTGGTATACTCGCCCAAGTATCACTAAAGCACATACCGTGCGGTCTGTATGATAACGTGAGAAGCGCGTCACCACAGAGGTGATCGAATCATGCCCAGCATCCTGCTGACAACGGTCTGCCGTCCCTTCGGCGGAACCGGCGAGGGGGATTCCGTCGGCGCCGAGCTGTTTCACGCTCAGGTCACCCGCAGCCAGGGAATCTTCAGCTACCGCCAGGTGATCCGCTGCTGGGGGCTGGATTATATCGCCGAGAATATCGAGGCGCCTGCCGTGGTGCTCCACTATCCCTCGGAACGGGAGTTCATCCGGGAACTGAAGTCCCGCCAATTCGACTATGTCGGCGTCAACTTCGTCGTTGCCACGTTCCACAAGCTGAAGCGGGTGGTGGAACTTGTCCGCAAGCACTCACCGCATTCACGGATCATTCTCGGCGGCTACGGCACCGTGTTGCCTGAAGAAACGCTCGCGCCCTGGAGTGACCTTATCTGCCGCGAAGAAGGCGTGGGGTTCATGCGGCGGCTTTTGGGCGAGGATGCAACGGGGCCCATCCACCATCCCTATACGCCCGTCGAATCACCTCGCTTCTATTCCTATCCCTTGAAGACGAAGGTGGCGCACATCACCGGCGGGCTGGGGTGCCCGAACGGCTGCGACTTCTGCTGCACTTCCCATTTTTTCAAACGGAAATACATCCCCTTTGTCAAGAGCGGCCGCGAACTCTATGAAACGATGAAGATGATGGAGCACAAGGCACGGGACGCAGGCGACGAGCTCTCCGGGTTTATCGTCATCGACGAGGACTTCTTCCTGCACGCGAAGCGCGCCCGGGAATTTCTCCAATGCGTGCGGGAGGGCGGAAAACCCCTCTCCATCATGGGCTTCGGCAGCGTGCGCGGCCTTTCGCAGTTCACGGCCGACGAGATCGCCGAGATGGGCTTCGACCTCCTCTGGACCGCCGTCGAGGCGACCGAATCGGGTTTCGATAAACTGAGGGGCAGGCAACTGTCCGAACTCTATGCATCACTCAAGGCCCGCGGCGTTGCCCTTCTTTCGTCCATGATCATCGGCTTTCCCTATCAAAACAGAGAGCGGGTGATGCAGGAGTTCAGGCAGCTCGTGGAGCTCGGCCCGGCGCTGTGGCAGATCCTGATCTACTTCGCCTTTCCCGGCACCCCGTTCCATGAACGGGTGACTGCCGAAGGCCGGTATCTCCCCGAATACCGGGAGAAGTCGGATTACCGGAAGTTCGACGGGTTCTCGATGCACTTCACGCACCCTCATTTCACAGCGCACGAACTGGAGCACCTCCAGCGCAAACTGTATCGGACCGCCTTCGAACATCTGGGGCCGTCTCTGGTCCGCGTGATCCGGGCCTGGTTCGAAGGGTACCAGAACCTCAAGGACTCGGCGAACCCCCTCCTCCGCGGCCGGGCCGAGCGGATGCGCGATTACGTTCGGAGTTCCGTTGCCGGACTGTATCCTGCGATTTTCTTCGGCCCGAACAGGGAGCGGCGCGCAGAGGCGAAGGCGTTCCTGAACGAGATCGAGCGGGTGCTGGGAAGACTGTCGGTAACGGAGCGGCTGTTCTGTTGGGCAACGATACCGCTCGCCCTCTGGACCCGGCTGACGACAGGGCTCACTATCTTCCAGCAGCCGAAGCTCCTCCGGCTCGAGCATCGCATGGCTCCTGCTGAGAAGGAGACGCGTGAAACGGTTTCTTTACCGGAACGGCTCAAGCCTCAACCAGTCACGACATGCCGAGGGGAATATGATCGGACGCCTCCACGAGACAGGGAAGGATCAACGCGGCACCCTGTCCTTGATCTCGGTCCCGGGGAATGACGTACTATAAAGACACCGTAAGAACAGCGGATTTTCACATCCTATCCCGGAGGCCCCCTCCATGAAGAAAGCCTTTTTTTCGTGCTCTATTATCCTCCTGCTGGCTTCCTGCATTTCCGAGGGCCCCGTTCTCGCGCCGCTCGAGGTCGTACCGCAGGTTGATCTGGCGCGCTACACCGGCAGGTGGTACGAGATCGCGACCTTCCCGCAGCGGTTCCAGAAGGGATGCACTGATTCGCGCGCCGAGTACCGCCTCCAGGATGACGGGAACATCGAAGTTCTGAACAGCTGCTTCAGGAACGGGAAGGTGGACACGGCGAAGGGCAAGGCCTGGGTGGCTGATAAAAGCACGAGCGCGAAACTGAATGTCTCATTCTTCTGGCCCTTCCGGGGCGACTACTGGATCATCGATCTGGGCAAGGACTATGAGTACGCCGTGGTCTCGGCGCCATCACGGAAGTATCTCTGGATACTTGCCCGCGAGCCGCGCATGGACGAGTATCAGTATACCAGGCTTGTCGGGTGGCTGAAGGAACGGGCATTCGACGTAGCGCGTCTCCGCCGGACGGAGCACGGGAACCGGCTGGATTGATGATCGAACTGATCGAAAGGCATTGTCATCGCGCGCAAGGCCTCCCCGCTCCGTTTCAAATGGCATAGGATGGGGGAGATGTGCAAAAAAAAACCATATCCCTGTTGCAGTATCTCCGTGGTGAAAGGTCCTGACCCGTGAAAGCTCTCATTACCCTCATCGAATCCGGTTCTGTTCCCGATTTTCTTGTCCGCGCCGGCATCCGGGCTCTGAACCGCAGACGCCTGCGCATTGAGCATTGCGGCGGGACCGTGGCCTTGCGGGAGCACCAGCGCGCCTTCGTGGCCATGCTGCGCAGGAGCCCCATCGCCGTCCTGACGGAAGCGGCCAATGAACAGCACTACGAAGTCCCGCCGGAGTTCTTCTCCCTGGCGCTGGGAAAGCGCCGCAAGTACAGCTGCTGTTATTATCCGGTGGGGAACGAGCGTCTGGACGGAGCTGAGGAGAAGATGCTCTCCCTGACCTGCGAACGGGCTCAGCTCGAGGACGGCATGGAGATCCTCGAACTCGGATGCGGCTGGGGCTCGCTCACGCTCTGGATGGCGGAGCGCTACCCCCGGGCAACGATAACTGCTGTATCAAACTCTGCGCCCCAGCGAGAATTCATCACCGCGCAGTGCCGGGCGCGAGGCATCGGGAACGTGGCGGTCAAGACGGCGGACATGAACCATTTCGACACAGAGAAGCGCTTCGACCGCGTGGTCTCCGTCGAGATGTTCGAGCACATGCGGAACTACGAACAGCTCCTGAGAAAGATCGCCTCGTGGATGAAGCCTGACGGCAGGCTTTTCATACACATCTTCTGCCACCACGAGTACGCCTATGAGTTCGAAGCCCAGGGCGAGGACAACTGGATGGGAAAATACTTCTTCAGCGGAGGCATCATGCCCTCCGACGACCTGCTGCTGTACTTCCAGGACGATGTGGTCCTCGATGACCACTGGCGCGTAGGCGGGACGCACTACGAGCGGACGGCGAACCACTGGCTCAAGAACATGGATTTGCGGAAGCGGGCAATCCTGCCGGTCCTGGAACGGACCTACGGGAGCCAGGACGCTGCCCGCTGGTTTCGGCGGTGGAGGATCTTTTTCATGGCCTGCGCCGAACTCTGGGGATTTCGGAATGGGCAGGAGTGGTGGGTGGCCCACTATCTCTTCCGGAAGCGCTGACCGGTAACCGCGCTTCTTCGAAGGGATGCATTACGATTCCTTCTTTGCATAGCGGTCATCGATCATCCTGGCCAGGCGATAGAGCAGCGGCATAGCCGCGGCCCAGGCGATCGCGAGGACGGCAAGGTCTCCCGGGCCGGGAATTGCAGTCATGGCGCCCAGTTTGGCGCCGCTGTAATAGGCCATGGGACCGCCCAGGGCGCCGAAGACCGCGCCCAGTGCGTATTGTCCGCGGAGCCAGGACATCGAAACGTTCATGATCGTGGCAAGATTCACCCAGAGCATCACCATCCAGAGGGCACTGAAGGGTGACGGGAAGAGGAACGGGATAGGAGAGAAGACGCCGAAAGCGATCAGCGTGGAGTCGGCGACGAATCCCAGGGCCGCGGCGCATGACGCGAGCAGCAGCTCCGGCCGCCAATCGGGCGACAGGGCAAGGTGCAGGCCGAGGACCAGCGGGACAGCCACGACGCCGAGCCACGGCATGCCGTGGGCCGCGCCAAGAACGGCGGCGAACCACGCAGCCTGGAAAGCGATAAAATTGATGATCTTGTGCATATCATCTCCTCTCGTAAGTCGTTTCTGTATGGGTGAAATTACGACGTAGTATCCATCTGCGCTTCCCGGGTTATCATTCCCTTCGATAGTGCTGAAAAAAGCGCCAGATGATCCTGGCGGCATCAAAGCCCTTCAGCGGATGATCCTCCGGAAGAGCTTTTGTAAACGGTCCCCCGGGCCACTCATGTCCCCAGGTGCGTATGCGAACAATCCGGACCCCGTTCCCGCCATGAGAATCCCTCCAGGACTTCTCGATCACCATCCCGTTGAAGGCGTCCGTCCGGATTGGTCCGGCAGGAGACTTGTTCGCGGTGATCCAGAATTCCGCTGCTTCAGCGACCGGCCGATAGGCCCGGGTGCTTGCCCGGTCGAGTGGTGTTCCCCCGTTATAGGGAACGGTCTTGTCCGCGTCCCCGTGCATGATCAGGAACGGGACCGGTTGCTCCGGGGCCGGCAGGTTCCACACCGGCTCATCCTGCGAAGCCCTGCTGTTGATGGCCCCGGAAACCGAGGCGGCCGCCGCCAGCAGGGACGATTGCTCGGCCGCAAACCGGTACGTCATCATGCCTCCATTCGAGAACCCCATCAGATAGATACGGCGCTCATCGACGGCATACTGACGGCACATCCCTTCGATGGCCGCTTCGATGAAGGCGACATCGTTCCAGTTGTCCTCCGCGGCCTTGCCGCAACAATGCCCTGCGTTCCAGTGCTGGAGAAAACCGAGGATGCCGATGCCTTCGGGATAGATGACGATGAATCCCTCTCGGTCGGCAAGCCGGCTCCATCCGGACCATTTCTCCATCTGCCGTGCCGTGCTGAACGCGCCGTGCAGGACCACGACGAGGGGGCATGGGCGGGAACCGGTGCAGCCTGGTGGAATATGCAGTAAGAAGCGGCGTTGATACTTACCGGTGCGAAGATTCAAATCATCCCGGAACGTGCCGGAGTCCTGGCCGGCAGCCCTGGGCCCGGGATAGGAGCAGCCGGCCAGGAGACAGAGAAGCACAATCCAGGGTCGCGACCACATTACGGCATTCGTGATGCTGCGCATTGGTCCTCACTCCATTCGGATCAGAAATAGCGGTCCATGGTATCGAGCATCTGTCGGGCATCTCTCATAAAAAAGGCGTTCCACGCAGCGTGCCCCGGACTTTGGCCGACATCCTGGGAAATGACCCACTCCAGGTCCTCCCGAAATCCTTGGGGGTTTTTCATCTTGGCATGGAAGTACTTGGCCCGGCCCCAGCGATTGAGAAGCCAGTCCGGACCGACCTCGATGGCCTTGCGAAAATACTCGGCCGACTTCTTTCGGTCCCCGCCGACGCTCTCGGGGATCGAGAGATAGTACACCCCCCACGTAAAATGGAGCACCCCTCCTTCCCAGTCAGGGTCGATAGATGTCATATGCGCCATGACGCTCCTGGCCCGTCGCACCCACCGGAAGTTGATCACCTGGCCGATGAAACCAAGGCTCTCCTTGTAGGTATAGAAAACGGCATTGACCCAGAACAGCATGGCCTCCATCTCCCGCATGCCCAGGACCCTGCATGCCTCCCACGTGGATTCGCCGCGCCGGATGCTCTCCCGGAAAGCGGGATTCGTGAACATGGCACGCTCGGCATAGGCCATGGCTGTTTTGAAATAATCCCTTTTCTTCTTCGTCGTCGATGCATAGGCGTCCCCGAGGAGAAGATGAAGATGGGCAAGGGTGACGGAGGACTGATAATGCGCCGGCTCTACCTCCAAGACCGCCTTATACGCGGCAATGGCAGCTTCAATGCCGTTTCGGGAATCGGCCCGGCGGCCCAGCCCGTCAGCCTCTTCGAGCCGGCCTGCCGTATCCGCCGGAACCGAAGGAACGGACACGTCGGGCCATTGGGGAGCCCACACCATGCATCCCAGGCCCATGGACGCGGCCAGCGCGAGGCACAGGAACAGGAATCCTGGTGCCCGCAGACGGAGAGCATGCTGAGAACACCCTGCAGGTGGTTTGAGCCGTCCGCGGATCGGCTCGATCCTGATTACATTACCGTTTACGGCTTTCCCGATCAATATGCTCATACTACGATGGCTTCTCCATATTTTTTTAAGCTGACTGACGGTCACAGGACAACACGGCTGCGTTACACAGTCACGGGCGCAGTGCCGCTGCCGATGAGCGGGAGGACCTTCTCGACGACAAAGTACACGAGATGCTTCGGCCCTTTCTGCCTGTCGAGCTCGGGCGTCAAATGCCTGCGGGTCATGCTCTTGATCAGATCCGGGTTCTCGTCCTCCCTGACTTTCTTCAGAAAGAGCCGGAGCCCCTTGTGCCCAGGCTTATCCTCGAGGAACAGATAGGACGCATAGGGGTTTGACTGAAGGTTTTCGTGCGTCAGGCGCTCCCGCATGATGAATGCCACGGTCCCGTCGTCCATCACGTGGGGCGTCGAGTAGATCGCCGCGTCTACCTTTCCGCCGCCATCAGCAGTAGCCAGCACCCCGGTCCCCGATGCGCCTTCGAAATACTTCTTGAGTGTCATGGTGTCATTTCCTCCTGATTAATGGTTGTGCACATTCAATTGATTCGTTCCTTAACAGGATTCTTTCTTCCTGGTTTGGGCCATAATAACAATATCATGAGGCGCACTATTTGTCTGCATCATTGAGCATCGGCAGGAACGGCTCAACACGGCAGTCCGGTTTTGTGAAGATCATCTGCGCGTCGCCGATGTAGCGCTCCTCAAAGCCGCCTTCGCAGTAGCAGAGATAGAACTCCCACATGCGGATAAAGCTTTCGGGATAGCCGAGCTTCCTGACGCCGTCGATGTTCGCGAAGAACCGCTCGCGCCAGGTGTGGAGTGTCCGGACGTAGTGCGGGGTTATGTCCTCCAGGTGGAACAGTTTCATGTCCGTGGAGCGCGCGACGGCATTCGTGATCGCGGTGATAGCCGGAATGAGGCTTCCGGGAAAGATATACCGCTTGATGAAGTCCGGCGAGCGCACGTGGGCCTTGTATGCCTGGTCCGTGATGGTGATGGCCTGGAGTGCCATCATGCCGTCGTCTTTGAGCAGTTCGGAGCATGTGCGGAAATAGGTGTCGAGATAGTGATGGCCCACGGCCTCGACCATCTCGATGGAGACGAGCTTGTCGAACGTTCCCGTGACGTCCCGGTAGTCCTCGAGCAGGAACTCGATCCGGCCTGAGAGCCCCTCGCGGGCAATGCGTTCCTTCGCCCAGTCGTGCTGCTGTTGCGAGATCGTCGTGGTCGTGATCCGGCAGCCGTAGTTCCGTGCCGCGTGGCTCGCGAACCCCCCCCAGCCCGTGCCGATCTCGAGCACATGGTCCTTCTGGCTGAGGCGGAGCTTTTTGCAGATGCGGTCGTATTTGGCGATCGCCGCTTCCTCAAGCGTCGCGTCGTCATGCTCGAAGATGTTGCAGGAGTAGGTCATGGTCTCGTCGAGCCAGAGAGAATAGAAATTATTGCCCAGGTCGTAGTGGGCGGTGATGTTCTTCCGGCTGCCTTCTTTCGTGTTTTTCCGAAGGGCATGGAGCAGCCAATGGAGCGGCGCAGTGACCTTCGCCAAGCCGCCTTCCATGTCCATGAGCGCGCGGCGATTCAGCACGATGATACGAATGAGCGCGGTGAGGTCGTCAACAGACCAGAACCCGGCCATGTATGCCTCGCCGGCGCCGATGCTCCCGCCGAAGGCCATGTCGGTGTAGAACGCGGGATCGCAGACCGTGATCGTCGCCTGCAGCCCGTCCCCGGTGCCGAAGGTATGGCGCTCATCGCCGTCGATGATCGTTATCCGGCCCCCGCTGATCTTCGCAAGATGGGAGAAGAGCGCCCTGCGCGCGATCTTCACGAGCACTCCCGTCAGACCTGAGGGAATGACCCGGACGCCCGGCGCCGGGCAGGAGGGAATGATGGTTTCTTTCATGGCTCCAAACCTCCTGGAATGGTCTTGCCACCTGGGATAATCTTGCCACGAAGACACCAAGGCACGAAGGAGTTCTCTAAGAGTTTTTTAGTGTCTTTGCGCCTTAGTGGCGAAAAGCCTTACGCTCTTTTCACCGGATGCGTATAGAACTTCGCTCCCTTGATCCAGAGCTTCAGCGCCTGCCAATAGATGGCAACGACGACCTTCACGGTCATGAGAGGATGCTTGATCAGCATCCAGGCAAGGTTCGGGCCGCTCATCTCCCGCCGCGTCAGCGACAGGTCCGCCTCGAAGAACTTCTCGCCACCGTCGAAATCGATCATGTGGACGTTCAGTGTTTCCCCGGGTTCACTAAAGGTCCAGTCGTAGTCCATGGCCATATCGATGAAGGGCGAGACATGGAATGCCTTGGGAAAGCGGAACCGCTTCTCCTCCTTTGTCCCTTCGTTCTTCGATTCGTCCAGGACATAACAAAAGACCTCACCCCAGGGCGTATTGTGGATCTCCACGATGATGGTCTCCACGCCGGTGCCGGCTGCATCGTAGCAGTAGTAGAACGTCGCGGGATTGAAGTTGTGGCCGAAGTACCGGAGATGGCAGATCATCCGGATGGGCCCGGCGGGCCGCTTATTGGTCTTCTCTTCGACGAGATCGCGCACCGCCCTGTCGAGGGGCACAGCGGGATCACCAAAGTGGTCCTTTCTTCTGAGGTACGCGATGTTGAAGCGCTCCGCGGACCAGAGCCACCGGCCCCGGAACAGGGTGTCGAGCTCCGCCAGGTCCAGAGAGAGGAAAAAGACGGAGTAGCGGAACGAGTTTTCGATTGGCTTGTGCCGCGCGTGGCGGACGTGGCCTTCGTAGATGCAGCTGTACACCGTAAATAAATCCTTTCTTGACAGGATGAACAGGATAAGAGTGTATTGCGCGACGGTCTACACCACCGAGCGCCAATGATGTGATTTCTTCAGATATCCTGCTAATCCTGTCTCAATGCGTTTCACAGCTCTTTTCCGAAGAATCGACACGCCGCCAGTGCGCTGTTCACGCCGTCCTCGTGGAACCCGTAGCCCCAGTAGGCGCCGCAGTAGTGCGTGCGGTTCACGCCGCTGATCTCGGTGTGGCGTTTTTGCGCGGCAGGCGCCTTTGGCGTGTACTGGGGATGATGATAGGTAAAATGCCCGAGTACGGTCGATTTGTCAAGGGCCTGTTCGCGGTTCAGGGTAACGCAGAACTCGACGGGCGCGCGGATCGACTGGAGGATGTTCATGTCGTAGGTGACTACAGACCGCCCCTGTTCCTCCTGCGGGATGAGATAGTTCCAGCTCGACCAGATCCGTCGTCTCCGGGGAAGCAGACGCGTGTCCGTATGGAGAACAGCACGGTTCTCCTGGTAGGGGAAGGAACTGAGAATCTCCTGCTCCGCTCGGGACGGGTCTTCGAGCATGGCGAGGGCCTGGTCGCTGTGGGCGGCGATTACGACGTGATCGAAGCGCTCGGTCTGTCCTTCGAGTAGTTTCAATTCCACCCGGTCCGCATGCCTTCGGACCCCCTTCACCGGCGATCTTAACCGTATTCGATCGGCGTACGGCGCCGTCAGCTTTTCCACGTATCGGCGGGATCCGCCCTTGATCACCCGCCATTCGATGGGATGGACCGTCTCGAGGAACCCGTGGTTCTTGAAGAACTGTACGAACATGCGAAGCGGGAAGCTCCGCACCCTCTTCGGGTCCGCTGACCAGAGCGAGGAGCCCAGGGGGATGATGAAATAATCGATGAAGGCCTGCGAATAACCGCGGCCGACCAGGAACGGAACAAGTTCACGGTGGTCCGGGCTGTCCGCCAGCAGCCCGTCGAAGTCCCTCCGGAACCGGATGATGTCAACGATCATACGGTAGAACCGGAGCGAGAACAGGTTCCTGCGCTGCGCAAAAAAAGTGCCAAGGCTGTGGGGACTGTATTCCAGGCCGGTCCGCTCGCACTTCACGCTGAAGGTCATAGAAGAGGATTGGTGCGCCACGCCCAGCTTCGTGATGAGCTTCAAAAAATTCGGATAGGTCACTTCGTTCCAGACGATGAAACCCGTGTCAACGGCATAGGGCGTGCCCTCAACACGGACGTCAACCGTGTTGGTGTGGCCTCCAATGGTTTCGTTCGCCTCGAAGAGCGTGATGTCGTGGTCTTCGTGCAGGAGATAGGCGGCAACCATGCCCGCGATGCCGCCGCCGATGATCGCAATCTTCATGTCACTTCCCCGATGTGAAGCCCGTGAGGTCGTCCCGCATCGCGTTACTGATGGGTTTTGCACCGAGCCAGATGGCAAAATAGGACGCCGCGAAGTCGGCCCCTTCGATGGTGCCGAGCGGTTCGTTGTTCAGGCTGAGCGTCATGCCCTTCCCCGGCAGATACGTGAGCGCGTAGCGGTCGCCCTCCTTCACGCCCTGGTAGAGCCTGTTGAGCTGCTCGATCCGGGGCCTGAGGCGCTGCAGCTCCTGAGGCGAGGTATTCTTCTCCAGGTACGGCTCCGCCGACTCGCCGAATTTCGTCCCTTTGATGGAGATGTGGTACGAGAGTTCGAGCCGCTTCGGGACGTCCTGCAGTACGTCCTTCCCCGGGACGTCGCCGGGAAGATAGAGCGCGGCGTCATAGACCGTCACGAGCCGCATCCAGACGAGCCGGCCTGTGCCGCGAAGGGGAAGCGTCCGGGCATCGACGGTGATCTCCGGCGCGAACTTCGCTGCCGTATCGGCCAGGGCCGTTCCGGCGGAAAGACAGACCGAACACAGGATGCCAAGGACGAAAAGCATCATGAATGGCTGCTGCGGTCTCTTGCTGGCGGCGCCCAGCCGGGCCGGAAAAATTTGAGACAATCTACCGAAAGACACGGGTCTCTCCAATCTTCATCACGACGAACCGGTCTTCGCTCACACCCGCCTCCTGCAGGGCCTTCGCCAGATAGGCGGGCGGCTCGGACAGGTGCTCGTCGGTCAGCTCGAAGGTCGCCCAATGCATGCCCACGGACTGCTCCGATCGCACGTCCTGGTGGATCCTGACAGCCTCGGGCGGGTCCACGTGCATGGTGCGCATGAACCACCGGGGATTGTAACCGCCGATGGGGATGACGGAAAGCCGCATGGGCCCGAGCCGGTTCCCGATTTCCTTGAACAGGGGCGCGTAGCCGGTGCAGCCCGAGAAATATATCTTCCCGGCGCGGGTCTCGATCACCCAGCCGGCCCAGAGCACCTCGTTGCGGTCAAAGAGCGTGCGGCCCGAGAAATGCTGATTAGGAACGGCATGGAACCGCAGGCCGCCCAGCATCGCCGAGTCCCACCAGTCCAGCTCCTGTACGTTATCGATTCCGCACCCCCTGAACCACGCCGTGTATCCCAAGGGGACGAAGTAACGGGCTCCGTTTCCGATCGCCTTCACCGAATCAGCATCGAGATGGTCGTAATGGTCGTGGCTGATGACGACGGCGTCGATCTTCGGCAGATGCTTGAGCGCCACACCGGGAGGCACGAGCCGCTTGGGTCCGGCAAAGGAGAACGGAGAGGCCCGTTCACTGAACATGGGGTCCGTCAGAATGTTCAAGCCCTTTGTCTGGATCAAGAAGGTGGCATGGCCGATCCAGGTCACCTGTATAACGTTCGGATCGGGATGGTTGATGCTGTTCAGGTCCGCAGCCACGACGGGCGGGACGAACTCCGGCAGGCTCCCGGGAGGCACGGCTGCAGGGTCTTTCGGCCCCCCGCCGAATTGCCAACGCAGAAAGTCCAGGAATCCGTGCTCCTTGTGGGGGGTAAGGTTCCGATAGCCGCCTTTCTCATGGTGCGCGGGCAGATCGGTCATCGCCGAGGAGGGGCCGTGGCTTCCACAGCTCAGGGAGATAAAAATAACGAGTGTAAGAGCCAGCGATGTCGGTAACGCCTGTTCCATGCTTTCCACGCACGTCCTCCTATTTCAGCCACCGGTCAAGCAGTGCGGCGGCGCAGGTGGCGCAGGCGTTCAGAACGCCGCCCCAGCAGATGTCGATCAAGGAGAGTTTGAGCGGCCAGTCCTTGATCAGGGAGTAGTTCGTCATGTCATAGATTGTGTACAGCACGACACCATACAGGGCCCCCCAGAACAGAGATGAGCCGACGAGGTTGTCGCTCGACACACGCGGCAATGCGAACAAGACCACGCCAAGTGGAATGGCGAGGTAGACGACGAGTGCCGCCCAGGTGATCGGCGTCAATGCATCACCGGAGAGCCGCAGGAACGAGCCCAGCTCTTTTTTGTAGAGACCGGATGCCAGGACGCCAAGCCAGAGAAAATCCAGAACAAAGAAGACCGGCAGCAGCAGAACATATACCTTTACCGTATGCAACATGATGACCTCCGTTACGTTTTCGGCGGTGTCGGGAAGAATGCGCTGGTCCTGCGCTTGTACTCCTCGAATCCCGCGTTCCCTTCATACTTCTTCTCGAGCAGCGGAATGCCCGATACCTTCAGGATCAGGAGCGTTATCGTCAGCGGTCCGATCACGGTAATCCATGCTCCCGGAACAGAAAGCGCAATAAGATAGATTCCCCACCAGAGCGTCACTTCACCGAAGTAATTGGGATGGCGGGTGTACTTCCACAGGCCCCCTTGAATAATACGGCCCTTATTGGCAGGGTCCTTCTTGAATTTCAGCAGTTGATAATCACCGACGGTCTCGAACAGGAATCCGACAGCCCAGACGGCGACGCCGAAGACGTCGAGCATATCCAGCGAAGGGCCGCCGGCCTGGACCGCGACCGTTACGGGCAGGGCGATGACGATCACCAGGTATGCCTGCAGCAGGAAGACCTGGAAGAAGGCCCTGACGACTGCGTACCGGCCCCATTCCTCGCGCCATTGGCGGTACCGCGCGTCCTCCCCTTTGCCGCGGTTTCTGACGGACACGTGGATCGCAAGACGGACACCCCAGAGCACCACCAGTGCGAAGACCATGACTGCCCGCAGGCTGAGCATGTCCTGACGAAGCAGTGCCACGAC
>CAJHXR010000117.1_pt1 | contig 14453 bp, 14 predicted proteins | sample 9198421 | NCBI WGS metagenome assembly CAJHXR01 (sample SAMEA7708331, study PRJEB35096) | sediment metagenome | biome: marine neritic benthic zone biome [ENVO:01000025]; feature: sediment [ENVO:00002007]; material: shallow marine sediment [ENVO:03000034] sea grass bed [ENVO_01000059] ... | reverse complement strand
TCCTCCTTACGGGTCCCCGACCGGTTGATGTCGATGGCAGGGAACACACGTTTGTCCGACAGCTTGCGGTCCAATTGCAACTCCAGGTTGCCCGTGCCTTTGAATTCTTCAAAGATGACCTCATCCATCCGGCTGCCGGTATCAACCAGGGCCGTGGCAATGATGGTCAAGCTTCCCCCCTCCTCCACATTACGGGCAGCACCGAAAAAGCGTTTCGGACGATGCAAGGCATTGGAATCAACGCCACCCGACAGGATCTTGCCGCTTGGCGGAACGACCGTGTTGTACGCGCGCGCAAGGCGAGTAATGCTATCCAGGAGGATGACGACGTCCCGTTTGCTCTCCACCAGCCGCTTGGCCTTCTCAATCACCATCTCGGCCACCTGTACGTGCCTCTGCGGCGGCTCATCGAAGGTGGAGCTGATGATCTCCGCCTCCACATGGCGCTGCCAGTCAGTCACCTCTTCCGGACGTTCATCGATCAGCAGAACGATGAGTTTGGTATCCTTGTGGTTCTTGATGACGGATTTGGCTATGGACTGGAGCAGCATGGTTTTGCCGGTCCTCGGCGGGGCCACGATCATGCCGCGCTGCCCCTTTCCGATCGGCGTAATCAGGTCCATGGCGCGTGTCGTGTAATCCGACGGGGTCGTCTCAAGGTTAATTTTTTCTTCAGGATAATAGGGTGTCAGGTTATCGAAGAGGATTTTCGTGCGGGAAACTTCCGGGTCCTCATAATTGATGGATTCCACTTTCAGCAGCGCGAAATACCGCTCGCCTTCCTTGGGAGGCCGTATCTGGCCGGAGACGGTGTCACCCGTCCTGAGATTAAATCGTCTGATCTGGGACGGCGATACGTATATGTCGTCCGGGCCCGGGAGGTAGTTATAATCCGGCGCCCGCAGGAAGCCGAATCCGTCAGGCAGGATCTCGAGCACGCCCTCGCCGAAGATCATCCCGTTCTTTTCGGTCTGTGCCTGGAGAACGGCGAAGATGAGTTCCTGCTTTCGCATGCCGCTTGCGCCTTCGACCTTCAGCTCGTTCGCCATTTCGGCGAGTTCGGCGATATTTTTTCCCTTGAGTTCTATTAAGTTCATGACATAACTCCTTTGCCCCTGCTCAGTATGGGCAGATGTGTCCTGTATCGCACGAGGCAGCCTGGTCGTGTTGAGATTGTTCCTGGAAGAACGATGTGCGTAGAGTGTGAGGGTTCCATCAGGTTTTCAGCGCGTGTGATGTATCTGCAATGGATGTGCGGCACGTGGCTGCTTTCAGGAAGTAATTCCCTTTCTTTACAATAATACGGTAAGTGTGTTATCAGCTTGTTTCGTCTGCCGGGTTTGGGTGTAAAGGGGTTTTCGGGTTAGGTTTGTTTGATTTATATGCTATCGTGATAAGAAATATAGCGCAGAAAATCCTGTTTGTCAATAGTTATTTGGCGCGGTTGCGGAACCCCGGCATTTGTGATACCTTTACAAGCAACTGTTTGAAAACATTGAGTCGCAATGCCGCTGCATGCGAGACGGTCGCATGGGTGCGAGAGGACAGTGGGTCGCTATGCCGAACTTCAAATATAAAGTGCGGGACAACTCGGGTGCCCTACACACGGGTACGATGGAGGCGGGGCGAAAGGAAGCCGTCGCCGACCAGCTTGCTGCCAAGGGGTATATCCCGGTCCAGATCGAGGAGTACAACGAGGCGTCTCTCCTCCAGGGCGACCTTCTCGCCAAGTTCAAACGAGTCGCGCCCCAGGACCTCATCGTGTTCAGCAGACAGCTCAGCACACTCGTGAGCGCAGGCATTTCGTTCATCCAGTGCCTTGCTACCGTCGAGAAGCAGACGGAAAACTCCCGCCTGAAGGAAGTGATTTCTGAAATGAGACGGGACGTGGAAGGGGGGGCGGCATTTTCCGAGGCCCTCGCCAAGCATCCCGCGGTTTTCAGTACGATGTATGTAAGCATGATCCGGGCAGGTGAGGCTGCCGGTATCCTCGATGAAATCCTGGAGCGGCTTGCCCTGCTCGCGGAGCATGATGCGGAAACGCGGGCCCGGGTAAAGACCGCGGTGCGGTATCCCCTGATTGTTGTTATTGCCATCTGCGCGGCCTTTGCCTTCCTGGTGAGCTTCGTGATTCCGCGGTTCGCGGCAATGTTCGCGCGGTTGAAGGCGGACCTGCCCATGCCCACGCGCGTATTGATGGCCATCAACTCGGTGATCCAGGGCTACTGGTATCTCGTTATCGGGGGCATGGTGCTGCTCGTTGTTGGTGTGATCTGGTATCTGAAGACGCCAAAGGGCAGGTGGCAATGGGACTGGCTGAAACTCAAGCTCCCGGTGTTCGGCGTCCTTTTTCAGAAAGTTGCGCTCTCGCGGTTCGCCCGCGTCTTTGGGGCCATGCAGAGAAGCGGTCTTTCCATGCTGCTTACCCTCGAGATCGTCGCCGAGACCGTGAGCAACGTAGTGATCGCCAAGGTCGTCGATACGATGCGCTCAAACCTCCGTGAAGGCAAGAGCCTGATGGGGCCCATGGAGTCCTCGGGGCTTTTCCCGCCCCTCGTCCTGCAGATGATGTCGGTAGGAGAAGAAACCGGGGAGATCGATACCATGCTGAACAAGGTCTCCGATTACTATGATAAAGATGTAGAATATGCCCTCCGTAATCTCTCGACCATGATCGAGCCGATCCTTCTCCTGTTTATCGGCGGGATGGTCCTGTTTCTTGCTCTGGGAATTTTCCTGCCGATGTGGGAAATGATCAGCGTTTTCAAGAAATGATGACAACCGCTCAGATGGCCGGCGACGGGGACCCGCTGCAGTGACGTTGCCGGGATTGAGCATCCGTTGAATCAGGATCTGCCATGCGCGATAATCGGAAAAAGGGTCTTCAGCTTTTTCTCACGAAAAAATATCAGATCAGCCTGGCCGTATTGATACCATTTTTCCTTGTCCTCTTCGCTCTGGGGCCGCTGTACGTCGCCGTAACAAACATAGGGCATGTCATACCCACCGGAGGAATCAGCGCCGAGCTGCCGTCGCACGATGCCCTCCGGGAAATGCGCGTCATGTTTCGATTGATTATGTGGATCTCGGGGTTCACGGCCCTGGCGGTCGGTATTCTCCTCGCCTATTCCATCCTGTCTCCTGCGAGAACATTTTTCCGCAATCTCGGGATTTCGCTGCCGGACACGCCGGCGCCTGAACGAGAAGACGACTTCGGCATCCTGGGGAGGGATTTTAATCTGATGATGCACTCCCTCGGCCGGTATGTCTCGATTCTCGAAGGCATGTCGGGCGGCGTGATGGTCTTCGACGGGTCCGGTCGGGTAACGGCGGTTAATCCTTCGGCCGAAGGCATACTTGGGCGATCGGCGCGTGACCTTAACGGCATGTCCGTGTCCGATATCTGCAGCTCTGTTGTGCGGAGTCCGGACATGGAGAACGTGATATGGGACGGTCTGCAGCAGGGCCTTCTGCATGCATCCAGAGAGGTTCGGCTCAGGGTACCTGAGGGCGACGAGATCATCATCGGGTTGACGACGTCCCTGATCAGAGATGCATCGAGCGATACAGCGGGGCTCGTGGCGACCCTCATGGATCTGACGGGCATACAAAGGATGCACGAAGATCTGCAGCAGAGGCTCCGGATGGCGGGCCTCGGGAGGCTGGCGGCAGGTATGGCCCATGAGGTCAGAAATCCCCTCGGCGCCATCAAGGGCATGGCGCAGTTGATCCAGGAAGGGCTGCCTGACGGAGACCCGAGGAAGAAATACGGCAGCGTCATCGAGCGCGAATCGGACCGATTAAACGTGCTCGTCGAGGAACTGCTCAGCCTTGCTCACGGACCGAATGCGTTCGAACCGGGAGATATCAATGCGCTCCTTGTCCAGGCGCGGGAGTTGGCCCGGCCCGGCTTCGGGGCGCGAAAAGTCGAGGTGACCGACGAACCGGGGGAGCTTCCGCTCATCATCGTGGAACGGGGAAGGCTGGTGCAGGCCTTCCTGAACATTTTTTTGAATGCCTTAGAGGCGGTGCCCGACGGCGGACGGGTATGGTTTACTACGTCCTATCTCCGCGACAGCCGAGCGGTCTCCGTCACAATCGGCAATACGGGAGCGCCGATAGCATCGGAAGTGAAGGAAAGAATGTTTGACCCCTTCTTCACGACAAAAGAGATGGGCTCGGGCCTGGGGCTTGCAATCGCACATCAGATTATTACGTCCCACGGCGGGACCATCTCCGCGATGAGCACGGATGATGAGACGGTCTTCCAGGTGATGCTGCCGGAGGAGCAGTGAAATCCTGACGAGGATATGGGGTGAAGGGGTGACGGGGTGAAGGGGTGACGGGGTGAAGGGGTGACGGGGTGGCATGACAAGGACAACGAAGAAATTCCAAATCTCAACTAACAAATCCCAAATAAATTCCAATACCCAATTTCCGAGCACCTTGTCGATTGCTATTTGGTGCTTGTCATTTGGAGCTTCATGGCTCTTTCCCTTCGTGTCGTAGAACTATGGAGAGTATATTGTGGGAGTAACCACTAACGTTCTCATTGTAGACGATGAACCGAATGTTCGGCTTGTGCTATCCGAGGCCCTCGGCAGCCAGGGGTATGCATGCGCCGAAGCAGCTGATGGGCGGAAGGCACTGGAGTATATTAAGCAGAACCATCCGGATATCGTGATCCTCGATCTCAAGATGCCCGGCATGGGCGGGATGGAGGCGCTCAAAGAGATCCGTGTTCTCGATCCGGATGCAGCGGTCATCATCGTTACGGCCTTCGGGACACGAGAGACAGCATACGAAGCCATCCGGGAAGGAGCGTACGACTACTTCAGCAAACCGGCGGACATCCAGGACGTTCGCGTTGTCGTGGGTCGCGCCGCTGAACGGGTGCGGCTGTCCCGGGACCTCAGGAAACTGAAAGAAAAGGAGGACGATGCCAATGCCCCCCAAGGCATCCTCGGCAATAGTGTTGTTGTCCGTAGGCTCTGTGAACTCCTGCTCAGGATTTCCCGATCGGACAGCACGGTGCTCATTACCGGTGAGAGCGGCACCGGGAAAGAGCTTGCCGCCAGGATACTCCACCATCAGAGCCAGCGAAGGAACGGGCCCTTCGTCGCCGTGAACTGTGCGGCAATACCGGAGACACTGCTCGAGGCCGAGCTTTTCGGGCATGAAAAAGGGGCATTCACGGGTGCGCAGCAGCAGCGGATCGGGAGATTCGAGTCTGCTGACAGCGGCACCGTTTTCCTCGATGAGATCGGCGATATGCCGCCTACCATGCAGATCAAGATGCTCCGAGTCCTCCAGGAGAGGACCTTCGAACGTGTGGGCGGCGTGAAACCGGTGCATGTGGATATCCGGCTGATCACAGCCACCAACCGCGACCTCGCTTTGTCAGTCAGGGAAGGGCAATTCCGCGAAGACCTGTTTTACCGGTTGAATGTGGTGCCGGTGCATATCCCGCCCCTTCGGGACCGGGCGGAAGATGTTCCTCTCCTGGCTGAATTTTTTCTTCAGAAATTGCGGGACAGTCGGGGAATTGGGCCCAAGGGGCTGAGTGCCGGAGCAATGACGCGCCTGATGGAATACGCCTGGCCGGGAAACGTCCGGGAGTTGGACAACATCATCCAGCGGGCCGTACTTCTCGCTGGCGGGGATGAGATCACGGAGAGCGAAATGCTGGATATTCTCGGCGCCGGTGCATCCCGGGGACAGGCATTTGCCTTCGATCCTGAGCTTTTCACTGATCCTGAAAAAAGGGAAGAGTTTACGCTGCAGGGGGCAGTTGAAGAAGTCACCGAAGAGATAGAACGGCGGATTATCGAAAAGGCGCTTACTGCCTGTAATGGCAAACGAAACGAGACAGCAGACATGCTCAAGATCAGCCGCAAGAGCCTGCACAATAAGATGAAAAAATATGGAATACGATAAATACAATGCCAAATGTCAAAATCCAAAGTTCAGGGAAATCCGCCGTGCGCGGAAAACGTTTTTAGTTTTTTCGTGATTGGTCTGAACGTTGGCAGACTGTTGAAAAAGTTTTCTGGTACGCGTTGGTTCGTCATCCCCGTGTAAACGGGGATCTCAGGAAAGCTTTAAAAACTCTGGATTCCCGCTTTCGCGGGAATGACGGAAAAGGGAGTAAAAATTGTTTTACAACAAGCCTGTCAAGGTTCAAAAAACAGGTGCCCTGTGAGTGGATGACATGTCGTTTTGGTTAATTTGTCATTGATTTGAACTTTGGATTTTGACATTTGGGTTTTCCATCTTCGTGTCACATTCTGAACACGCGCGGGTAATTGGTTACCCGTTTATCAGAATCCCATCAACAGCCGGGCCCCGTCGATATCCCAGGACCGCCTGACAAAAAACCCATGGGTTGACAACTTTTTGTTTTTTCAAGGATTTTCCAATTCTTCCTCTTTTTCCAGCCCTTATTTCACCTCTCGTCAACCTCTTTCACCCGATGGCATTGAAATTGCTTTATTTTTATTGTGTTAGGGAAGCCTGTTCGGGAGGCAGAGACGTTGGGAAACCTTACCAGAGACCAGAGAGGTCTGACCGTAATCGACGCCGTCATAACCGTCTGCCTCATCGGCCTGCTCTTCGGCATCGTGGTCCCGAAGTACCGTCGGGTAGCGCATGCTGCGCAGGAGGCGGCCCTTCAGGCGGAGCTGGCGAACATCCGGTCGAGCATACGGTTGTTCAGAAGGTTGAACAACAGGATTCCCGGAAGCCTCAGGGAGATGGTGGAGAAGAAGGTCATTCTCCCGGCACGGACGGGATCGGACGTGTACACGGGATCGATATTCGGAGAGACCTATCTGATGCCCCATGCCGTTGATGAGGAAGGCAACATTCTGGATGCCTTCGGCAACATGTTTCAATATGACCCGGAACGAGGGGAGGTGAAAACAACCACGGTAGGATACGAAGACTGGTAATGAGAACGGTTCTTCCGTTTAATCCAACATAGTTCAAAAGGAGGGGAACATGAGAATTCTGAGGAAACAAAAAGGTTTTACCCTGATCGAGCTGGTCATGATCATTGTGATCCTGGGCATCCTGGCTGCCGTGGCGATCCCGCTGTACATTGACCTTGCCCAGGATGCCGATCATGCGAACGCGCGGGGTGTTGTCGGCGCGCTGAATTCGGCTGCATCGATCGCATTCTCGCAATATGTGCTCGATCCAACGGCCCTTCGCTGCGGCCAGGCCGCCGCGTCATTGCTGGACACGGCAGCCGAACTCGGGGCCTGTCTGGATGGAGGGCTCCCTGCCAACTGGGTTGCCGGCGCCGGTGTGTTTACTTATACCGACTCAACAGCAACAACGCATAACTTTGCTTTGACCAACGAGACCGCCACGAGCAAGGCTCGCGTTGCCATTGCCGAGCCGCCGTGGTAAGAGATCGAGAAGGCCGCACAGGCGGGCGGGGGAGACCCGCCTGCCTTTTTTGCTTGCGGCTGGTACGACGGTTTTTTGTCACGGTCATTATTGATATGTTTCGTAATAATTCGTCATACCCGCGAAAGCGGGTATCCAGAGTCTAAATAATTGCCTAAAAGAGCTGGATTCCCGTTTTCACGGGAATGACAGGAACTGTGTTTTCCGGGTTTGTTATGAAAGCATCATTATTATTGAGAGGCTTCATTCGATACGTTGCACTGGAATACCGGCATACGAAGGCATGTCCTTGGCCTATGAACGATAAGGGTTTTACCCTCATAGAACTGGTCATGGTCATCATCCTGGTAGGGATCCTCGCCGTCTTCGTCGCTCCACGGCTGGGAACGGTGACGGGCACCAAGGCCGATACCGTCGCCGACAAGATCCGGGCCGATATCCGTTATGTCCAGAGCCTGGCCATGACGATGAACCGGCGGTCGAGAGTGTATCTGAACGGCACCGGCACGGCCCCTGCTTCCGGGTATGCCGCGGTGAATGACACGAGTGCGGCAGGAGACTGCAGCTCCTTTGTCGCCTCGACAGACCCTGCCGCCGGCGGTACCCTGAGCATTACGCTGAACACGGGAACCTATGCAGGGATCACGGTCACGCCGAGCATGACTTGTCTCGAATATGACGCCCTCGGACGGCCCTACGACTGCGGTGCCGGCCCTGCCACCTGTTCCTCTACGCTTGGCGGCATGACGATCAACGTGAACGCAAACGCGGTACTCGTTGACACGGTCACGGTTATGGCCCAGACCGGGGCGGTGAATTGATAATGACGGACGAGAGAAGACAGACGAGAGACGAGAGACAACAGATGACAGATAACAGACAAGAGATGAAAGACGAGAGAGAACAGACAAGAGAGAACAGACAAAAAATCTGTAGGGCAATGCTCAGAGTGACCTGATGTCATTAGCTTTTGGTTATTTGGAGCTTATTCGAGATTTGAAATTCGGAATGCAACGGCATGCCATTCATGCGAAGAGGAAAATGGTAATGATCCGGCTCTTTCGCCACCGACATCAATTGGGTTTTTCCCTCATCGAGGTCATCATTACCCTCGTTGTGCTCTCGATCGCGGCAGTCGGCGTGCTCTCGGTGTTCACGACGGGAATGACCGGGAGCGCTGACCCGCTCTTCCAGAACCAGGCAACGCACCTGGTCCAGGAGAAGATGGACCGGATCATCGGAGACCGCATGAATCCTGCGCGCGGATACGCCTACATTAATCCTGCGAATTATCCGGCCGAGACCCCTGTTGCCGGGTTTCCGGCCTTCAACCGGAGCGTGGCCGTGTTCTGTGTGACTGCGGCCGACCTGAATACCTCGACGGGCGCGCCGCCCTGCGGCTCGGGATATACCCACGTCACCGTGACCGTGACGAACAGCGTCATCGGGAACGTGACTGCCGAGACCGTGGTGGCGAATTATTAGCCAGCGATTAAGTATGAAGGTGAGAAGGTGAGAAAACGTTTAATGCGAGACAGCTTCATTGCGGAACGCGAATTGACAACTCCGCACCCCGCAATTCGAACTCCACACTCGAAGGGTTTCACCCTCATCGAGATTATCGTCACGATCGTCATCGTGTCGATTCTGGCCGGAATCGCGGGCATCATCATTACCCAGGGGGTGCGGGCCTATTCCGACGAGCAAGCCCGCAGCGACGTGCACCAGCAGGCGCGGCTCGGCATGGAGCGCATGGCCCGGGAGATACGGGTCATCAGGAGCAGGGCGGACATTACGACGATGGCGAACACGGATTTGCGGTTCACCGATATTTCAGGGACCACCGTCGGCTTCAACTGGAGCAGCCCGAATCTCAACAGATGGAACGGCATCGGCAATGACGTACTGGCGTCGAACATTACGGCCTTCACCTTCGCCTACTACCAGCAGGACGGAGTGACCGCCGCCGGAGCGGCGGCAACGCTGTGGCTCGTTGAAATAACCATGACCGCCACCCAGGGTACGGAGACATTGCAACTGCGCAGCCGGGTGCATCCGAGGAACTTCTAAGAGGAAGAGGCGCATAATTTCACCACGAAGGTCACGAAGTACACGAAGAAAAGAAAATAATAAAGAAGAGTGATGGGTTAAAAGACCAAAAAATTTCACCACGAAGGTCACGAAGTACACGAAGAAAAGAAAATAAAGAAGAGTGATGGGTTAAAAGACCAAAAAATTTCACCACGAAGGTCACGAAGTACACGAAGAAAAAACAATAAAGATAAGTGCTGGCAATGAATGAAAGATAAGGCTCTTTCCATGATGAAAGATCAAAAAGGCGTCTCGATTATCGCCGCCATATTCATTATTGTCATCCTTGGCTTTATGGGTGTCATCTTCCTCACCTTCATCGGCACCGGCAGTTTTACATCCATCAACGACATGCAGGCAAACCGGGCGCTGTACGTGGCCGAGGGAGGTGTCGAGTACATTCTGGGGAACAGGAACTTCCCGAATTATTCCATGGGCGGCGCCACGATGAACCTCGGGACGGGATCATTCACCGTGGCCACGCCGACGTACCTCACGGCAAACATCGGAGCGGCCGCCGGAACGGTCCCGGTCCAGTCCACGGCAGGGTTTCCCGCTGCCGGCAGGATCGCCATCGATTCGGAACTCATCGATTACGCGGGAACCACGGCAGTCTCCTTTACCGGCGCCACTCGGGGTGTGGGCGGGAGTGGCGCGGCCGCCCACGCCGCGGGGAATGCTGTTTTTCCGGTGACCACGGTGACGGTGAACCTCAATGCTGTTGCCACGACGGTCAATGTGGGGTCAACGACGGGCTTCTCGATCCCCGGGGTTATCAAGATAAATACGGAATATCTCCACTGCACGTCCATGACGCTGACGACGTTCACGAACTGCACCCGGGGGTACAAGGGGACGACTGCAGCGGTTCATGGCGTGGGGAGCAACGTGTACCAGTACGTGCTCACCTCCTCTGCCGTGGTCGGCAATGCCCGTCGGTCCGTACGGACGATGGTTGGCGGCGGTGCCGGATCTTCGATAGCATTCGACCGGGCGCGAAATGCCCGGGGGAATAATGTCAACTTCCTGCTGTGGAATCATCGGGTCCAGGGTACTGAACGATACCTCGTTGTCGGGATTTCCCTGCGCAACAATGCGGGACAGACAGCCACCAATGTGACGTACGCCGGGGTGCCCCTTGCTCCACTCGGCGCAGTGAACAACGGGGCGAACGTCCGCGTGGAGCTCTGGGGTCTGGTCAACCCGGCAACAGGGAACAATCCCGTCAGGGTCACCCTGTCGGCTGCGGCACGGATCATTGGGGGCTCGATTTCTTTCACCGGCGTTGACCAGGGCACGCCAGTTGACGCCGGGCCTGTATTCGCCGTCGGGAACAGTAATGCCCCCGCTGTTACGGTAACTACGGTGGCTGATAACGCCTGGGTCATCGACACCCTGGCAGCCCAGATGAATGTTAATGCAGCACAGGGACCGGGTCAGACGCGGCGATGGCACCGGAGGACCCAGGGCGGCGGCGGCGGTCCCCATGTACGCGGCGCCGGGTCCACGGAGCCGGCAACTCCGCCGGGTAATGTTCCGATGACCTGGACCCTGTCGGCAGTGCGGCCATGGGCCGTCGGCGCCGTGGCCATCAGGCCTGCCCCGACGGGCACGACGCTCGTGAGCTGGGAAGAGGTGGTTAATTAATAAAGGCAGGAGCACCTTAAATGCAAAGTGCAAAATGAAAAGTGCAAATTGCAAAGGCTAAATGCAGGGAGACAGGAGACAGGAGACAGGAGACAGGAGACAGGAGACAGCACTATCGTTAAGGGCGATTTAATTATTTCATAACATATTTCGGAAAGCGCAACTGATCAGGAGGTATTCATGGCCATTTTGACAGGCATAGGGATTTTTGCAATCGTTTTTGGTTTCTTTTTTCTGTTCCTGCCCAATGTGATATCGAAGATGGCGGAATGGTCGAACCGGATGATCACCCGGACCGATGAACTGATCGTCTCCCGCAAGAAATCTGCCGGGATTTTCCTGATCCTGTCTGGGATATTTATTCTCGGGATGGTGTATTTGAGCTGAATTATTCAACTTTATGCGCTTCTTCATCGTCGGGCAACAGTATCGCTGCATGTTACCAGCGCCCATATCATGTATGCAGCGCTATATGGGCACAAGATCTGGATGAATTGCCCGGCAGCCAGAAAAAAAGTGCAATAAAAACATGGGTTTTCTTGACAACAGCGGGGCTGCATGGTTCAATTGACTATAGAAAAATAAATTTGAAGTTAAATTCATCTTTATTTTTAGTCACGACCAATGCAGGCAAGGGAGAGGGAATCATGAAGACGTCGGAAATCATCAGTAAGCTCGATATCCCGCGGCACAAGCTGTACTATCTGGAGCAGAAGGGCTACGTGCGTCCGAAGAGGATCCCCATGGGCGACCTCGAAGCCAGGGAATTCACGAAGCAGGACTTCGAGCGCATACGGGCGATCTGGAAGTATCTGAAGCGCGGCTATAAACACAAAGCCGCGTACCGGATGGCACTGGAAGAACTCAAGCCTGCCCGAAAGGAGAAGTATCAGGCGGCAAGCGCCAAATAACAAACACATTCCAGGCACCAAGCTCCAAATTACAAACGCGTTGGAAATTGGAATTTTGAATTTGGTTATTATTTGAGATTTGTTATTTGAAATGTGGAATTTCTTAACACTATGGGACTTTTCGGATCAAAAGACATTACCGGCATTGACCTCGGCGCAGGATCCATCAAGGTGGTGCGCATTGCGGCCGGCGGCGGCCGGCCCAAACTGCTTGCCGCGGGCATGGTGGATTTTTCCCTCGACGAGACAAAAGCGAACAGGGTGAGCACGGACCTCGCGTATCTCCTGTCCGGCAAGGAGATGGTGAGCAAGAACATCGCCACGCTCCTTCCCGGCAAGTATTTGACGATCCGCTACCTCACCCTTCCCAAGATGCCGCGGGCAGAGCTGGCCCAGGCCGTGCGATGGGAATCGAAGCGGCATATATCCTACCCCCTGGAGGCCGCCGAAGTGGAGTTCGTGATCCTGGGGGAAAAGCTCGAGGGGAGAACCGGTAAATACGAGATCCTTCTCGTGGCCGTTGAACGGGGAACGGTGATCGAGCACCTTCTCCCCTTTCGGGAGGCAGGCATCGGGGTGACAGCCGTGGACGCGAATCCCCTCGCGCTCCGGAACGTTTTCCAACGCCGGGAACGGCAGGGCGCGGCGAACATCACTGTTGTGGACATGGGGGCGGGAAAGACGGAGATCAATATTTTCAAGGGCGCGGCGCTCCGCTTCAGCCGCTGTCTCGAGACAGGCGGCCTGGATATGACCCGTGCGTTGTCGCAGCGACTAACCATCGGGCTTCCCGAGGCGGAAGAGGTCAAAAGAACCGTAGATGTCCTCACCCCAGCCGAGGGAGATCCTGTTGCTGCCGTGGTCAAGGCCCGGCTCGACGGCATCGCGATGGAAGTGCGGCGGTCCGTGGATTACTATAAGACCGCTTTTCGTGAGGCCGGGATAGAACGCACAATCCTGACGGGAGGCGTATCCCTCATGAAGGGCATTACGGATTATTTTTCCTCTTTGCTCGACGGCACGGTCGAGCTGGACACGCCCTTTTTCGGGCTGTCCGGCAAGAAGAGTGTCCTCGAGGACTGCGGAGCCAATGCTCCGCGGTTCGCGTCCGCCGTGGGGCTGGCGCTCAGAAAGGTCTGATCAACATGAAGGCGGCGAAAGACTACATAAACCTGCTGCCTGTCGAGGAGCAGCGTACTTCTTTGACCCCGGGCCCGGGAATGCTCCTCATGTCCCTCGTCGTGCTCCTGTGGCTCGCCGCCTATGGATGGCAGGCAAAGCAGGCCTGGGGCTTAAAGGGGCGGCTCGGTTCGCTCAACGAAAAAAAACAGGCCCTGTTCCAGGAACTGCGGGCCATACAGAAGGAGCTTGGTATTCCTGTTTCAACGGGCGCGGATACGGACAAGGCGGTGTTGATCCAGAGCCTGCTGCGCGATCGGGTTCTCTGGTCCGAAGTCTTCAAGCACTTTTCGCGTATCGTGCCGAAGGGGCTCTGGTTCGACAACCTGGAGGGCAGCTCGGCGGACAGGGCGGAAATTCGGGTTAAGGGTGGCGCCTACAATTACCTTTCCGTGGCCGAGTTCATGCTCGCCATAGAGGAATCCGCGTATTTTGACAAGCCGCAGCTCCTCTACGCCCGTCGCGCCGTGGTGCAGGGTCAGGAAGTGATCGGATTCGAGATGATCTGCGGGATCCTGAAGGGACAGAGCGTGCAGTAATGACCGACGGATTGAACGAAAAAATCGCAGCCCTGAAGGGACATTGGCAGCGGCTCTCGAAGCGTGAACAGGTCATTGCGTCCGTCACGCTCGTCGTCGTGCTGTCAGCGCTTTTTTTCCGGTTTCCCTACACCATGCAGTTGAACAGCATTCAGTCGCTCAGGGCCGAGATTACGGCGGCGGAAAAGGGAATTCTCGACCTTACGGCACAGACGACGGAACTCAAGGACAAGGCCGAGCGGATCAAGAACCGGACGATACCGGCGATCCGCGGCAGGAAACTGTCGGACCAGAAAGGCGTTGTCTTGTTCCTGGAGGACGTGTCGAGCGAGGCCAGGCGGCTGGGTGTTGGACTGGTGGCGGTCCATCCGTCGAAGGAAATCGACAAGGAGAAGTACAAAGAGGTGTCCATGAGCCTTGACCTCAAGGCCCGCTACCGGGACCTGGCTGAATACTTCAAGAAGCTCGAACAGTTGTCCCGCGTCGTGAACATCCGCAAGATACGCATCGAGTCCTGTCCCGACACGGCGTCAGTCTGCGCGGCCCAGATCGAGGCGGTGACGTATATGGCAAAGTAGGATGGGGCGCAGAGAGGATCATGAGGAACAGGGATCCACGGATCAGGTATAATAGAAGGTAATCTCCATGAAGAACGGTATTCTCATAGCTATTG
>CAJHXR010000243.1_pt1 | contig 14508 bp, 14 predicted proteins | sample 9198421 | NCBI WGS metagenome assembly CAJHXR01 (sample SAMEA7708331, study PRJEB35096) | sediment metagenome | biome: marine neritic benthic zone biome [ENVO:01000025]; feature: sediment [ENVO:00002007]; material: shallow marine sediment [ENVO:03000034] sea grass bed [ENVO_01000059] ... | reverse complement strand
TCCTGGTATGTCTTTTTGCCACAAAGCCCTTCTATTCTGCTTACCCGGGAACAGTTTATGTACAGTGCCGAAAGCGACAGGTTGCTGACGAGCAGGGAGCTGATGTCGTAGACCATGTCCTGATAGGCGGGGATTCTCTCCTGTGCGGTTTTCAGCATGGATACGTGACCTCATTCCTGGGCAGTGCGGCAACACCAACCTGCCCATACTTCTTCCATGATAGCACCAAAAAAAGCTTTTTTCATCATTTTTTTTGTATTTCCGCGGGGCAGGAGCGGTAATGGTCCTAATCCGCTGTTTTTTTATGATTTTTTAACGTGTTATACAGACACTGCGCTGCGGGGAGAGGGACAGAGAGCAGAGGACGTGCAAGGGGTACTGACGATGCGGGATTCACGAAGCCTGATGAGGGCGAGCGCTTCAATTGGCGCTACCCCTTGGACAGCGTGCGCCGACCGGGCGGGATTACTCGACACGGGATCAAGGACCAGCCGGTATGCTGACTCCCTGAGCTGCCAGAAAGCGAATCACATCATCGCTCCCGGGAATACCGGATCGTCCTCCGATGTGTCGGCATTTCATGGCTGCCGCTGCAGAGGCGAACCGGATCGTATCCGGAAGGGGCCAGCCCCGAAGAATCCCGTAGACATATCCGCCGTGGAACACGTCGCCTGCGCCCGTCGTATCGACGGCCTCGATGGGGAACGCCGGCATGGTGATGATATCACTGCCCGCAACGGTAATACTGCCCCGCTCGCCGAGGGTGATCGTCGTCACACCGTACCCGCGGCTTTGTATCTCTCGTTGCAATACTCCCGCATCATCGTCCCACCCGAGGTCCTTGGCGAATTCTTCAGAGGCCACCACATAGTCGCAGAGGACTGCCAGCTCCAGCATGCCTTCCCGTACCCTTCCGGCATCGAGCATGACGGGAACACCGGCATTCCTTGCCTTCTGTGCCGCAAAGAGCGAGACCTCAGGCATCAGACCGTCGAGGAGCAGGAAGTTCGTGTTGTCGAGGAAGGTGGCGGGCAATTCCTCGGGGAGCAATACCGCGCCGGATGGCCGTTTCCAGAAGATCGTCCGCTTGCCCCTCGACTGCTCGATGACGATGAACGCCCTCTGCGACGCAGCGCCGGGCCGCTGTTTCAGGCCGCTTACATCGATGCGTTCATCAACGAGGGACTGCCGTATCTTTACGCCGTCCTCATCGTCCCCGATGATGCCGTGAAACCCGGTCTCGATACCCAGCCGCGAAAGGGTAACGAGCGCCGTGGCAACAGGCCCGCCGCCCTGCTCTTCCAAGCGGAGGACCTCCTTTTTCGTGTCCACCGCGGGAAAGGCATCAACAACGGCAAGATAGTCGTAGGAGCACTGTCCGATGCCCGTTACGTGCATGGCACTCCTTTCTCGGGGAGAAAAGCAGTAGTCAGTAGTCAGTAGTCAGTAGTCAGTAGTCAGTAGTCAGGAAAAGGATACCAGATCACAGAAATTAGACAACAGACGAAAGAAGGGTGGCATCCAGAATCGGGAATCCGGTATCAGCACTCAGTTATCTCGCATCTATCTGCTTCAGTCTCTCGTCAGATAATCTGTCTTCTGCTGTCTATCCTTTTTTGGCATCCGGCATCAGAAAAAAACTTCAACCTGCCTGTGGCCCTTAGGCTGTCAATTCCACCTAAATTCCTTTTATTATTTCAACCCCAGCACGTCCTGCATATCGTACATCCCGGTTTTCTTGGTGGATACCCACAGGGCGGCGCGCACTGCCCCGGCGGCAAAGGTGTCCCTGCTGTGGGCGCGGTGCGTAATCTCGATTCGCTCCCCCTTGCCGGCGAAGTACACCGTGTGTTCCCCAACGATATCTCCGGCACGGATCGTCTGGACCCCAATCTCCTTGCGAGAACGCTCGCCGATGATGCCCTTGCGGGCGAACACGCCCACCTCGTCAAGATTCCTGTTCAAGGCCTTCGACAGTACTTGCGCCATCTTCATGGCCGTGCCCGACGGGGCGTCTTTCTTCATCCGGTGGTGGGCCTCGACGATCTCGACATCATAATCATCGCCGAGGGCTTGTGCCACCTCTGCGAGTATCTTAAAGGAGAGGTTTACCCCGATGCTCATGTTCGGCGCGAGTACGCAGGAAATTTTGTCGGTGTACTTCTTGACCTCCTCGACCTCTTCCTTCGACAAACCGGTCGTACCGACTACGATCGGCCGGTGGTGGTCTGCGCAGACGCGAGCATGCTCGAGCGTGGCCTCGGGGGAGGTAAAATCTATCAGCACGCTGCCGGCGGCAAGTGCCGCGTCAAGATCGTCCGTAATCAGAACGCCTGTCGGCGGCAGGCCCGCGGGCCCGCCTGCATCCTGGCCCACAAGTGGATGCCCCTTTTTCTCGACGGCCCCGGAAAGGCTGATGCCTTCCACGCCGGAAAGAACGTTTATGATCCGCGCGCCCATCCGGCCGGATGCGCCGGTCACAACAGCGTTAATCATGGTATGCTCCTTTGTTTACCACGGATGGCCTAGAAACAGAGGCGGCCACTAGTATACACTGATGAACACTGATACAGGCGACGGAAAATATTTCTTCTTGCGCAATCTGTGTTAATCCGTGTCGCCTGAGGCGCCTACTTCTGGCCATCTGTGGTTACTCCGTCGATTTACAGCAATCCGTAATCCTTCAGCGTCTTCTTGAGCTTTTCTTTGTTTGCATCACTCATCGCAAAGAGCGGCAGCCGGACCTCGTCTGTCATTTTGCCCATAAGCGAAAGCGCAGTTTTCGCCGGCGCGGGATTCGTCTCGAGAAACATCGCGCTGTTCAGCGGCTCGAGCTTGTAGTGCAGCTTCAGCGCCTCTTCGCGGTTTCCGGCGAAGAAGGCGTCCATCATGCCTGCGCAATCAGCCGGCGCGATGTTTGCCGTCACCGAGATAGCGCCGACGCCACCGAGCGCAAGGAGCGGGAGCGTCGTAAAATCGTCTCCGGAGATAACGTCGAAGTCTTTCCCGCAGAGCTGGATCACCTTGCTCACCTGCTTCATGTCTCCCGTGGCCTCCTTAATGCCCACGACGTTTTTGATCTCCCGAAGGCGGGCCACGGTTTCGGGCAGCATGTTCACGCTTGTTCTTCCCGGCACGTTGTACAGGATGATGGGAATGTCGACGGTCTCGGCTATCTTCTTGAAGTGCCGGTAGAGCCCTTCCTGCGTGGGCTTGTTATAATACGGGGTGATGAGCAGCACGCCGTCTGTGCCGGCCTTTTTCGCGTGCTTCGTGAGTTTCACGGACTCCTCGGTACTGTTCGAGCCCGAACCGGCGACGACGGGTACGCGCTTATTCACCGTCTTCACCGTAAACTCCACCACCTGGTGGTGCTCTTCGTGCGAGAGCGTGGCCGACTCGCCTGTCGTGCCGCACGGGACGATCAGATCCGTGCCGTTCTTGATATGAAACTCGATCAGATCACCGAGCGCTTTTTCATCTACTGCGCCGTTCTTGAACGGCGTTACGATAGCGACCATCGATCCTTTGAACATGGCAACCTCCTTGAAAAATAAATCTACAATCCGAATAGCAAGACCCTAACCCAGACAAGCCAGGACCAAAAGGCATCTCGCGCAAAGCTGCAAAGGACGCAAAGGAAATCTCTAAGTTCTGGCTTTTAACCCGAATGACTTGCCTTTCTTTGCGAGCTTAGCGCCTTTGCGAGAAATTGTCTTGCCCTTTTGAGTAGAAATTGCGTCCTTAGTTACTAAACAATTCTGAAATTCGCCCAGGCAATATTACCGAAGGCTCCGGATTTCGCGTTTCGTGCTTCACGCATACAGCATTCCCTCGCAGATAACCTTCACCGCTCCTTCGAGATGGATATCGCTGAACATCTCTTCCTCATGGGTGAAAGAAATCGTGAGTTCCTCGCCGCCTCTCGTCTGCACGACAACGGGAGAAGAGACCGCCCCGAGGGAAGTTGCGATGAGCGCCGCAGCAACTGCGCCCGTACCGCACGCCAGGGTTTCTCCTTCAACACCGCGTTCGTACGTCCTTATATTCAGGTTGTGCGTGCCCTGCACCTGGATAAAATTAACATTCGTGCCCGCCGGAGTGAACAGCTCATGGTGGCGCGTCATCCTCCCGATGGCCAGCACATCTTCTCCGTCAACATTGTCCGATAGATAGACGAGGTGAGGCACGCCGGTGTTGATGAAATGACCGGTCCGCACGCCACCTTCGAGGCCCACCAATATCTCCTTACGAAGGTCGCCAGCGCCGGTCAGTTGTACGTTCACCCGTTCCTGCTTTACTTCGGCATGGATCACGCCGGCGAGCGTCTCAAAGGCCATCTTCCGCGGCGCGATTTTCTTGATGTAGGCATACCGGGCGGCGCAGCGTGAACCATTTCCGCACATCTCCGCCTCGCTCCCGTCGGCATTAAAGAACCGCCACTTGAAGTCGGCCTTCCGGGAGGGCACGATAACGATCAAGCCATCCGCTCCAACCGAGAAGCGGCGGTGACAGACGGTGATCGCAAGATCCTTCAAGTTGTTTCCCTTCAGGACCCCCCTGCGATCATCGATGAGAATGAAATCATTCCCGCTCCCCTGCATTTTATAAAAAGGTATTTTCTTCGTGCTCTTCTTCACTCTGCTTACCTTACACCGTATTGAATCGTAAATCTATAGATATGCACTGCTCACTTTGCATTTTGCTATGCATGTATTAACGAGGCACAGCCTCAGACCAATGAAGCAAAACCAAAATCAAAGGCGTCACTCGCAACGCTTGCAATGAACGCGGAGGACGGCCAAAGAATTTAAACTGGATCAATAGCCTAAAGGCCACAGGCAGGATGAAATCTTTTTTGCAAGATATCGGATTCCTGATGCCTGTTTCCTGTATACTGACTACTGCATTCTGGCTACTGTCTGCTGTCTCTCACCCGACGAGCCACCGGGGGAGCTTCTCTCCCTTGATGAGTTCGTCGTACGTTTCGCGCTCGCGCACGGTAAAAAATTCATTTCCTTTCACGACGACCTCGGCGACGCGGGGCCGCGAATTGTAATTCGATGCCATGGAAAACCCGTAGGCGCCCGCGCCCATCACCGCGAGGAGGTCCCCTAGCTTCACCTCGGGCAGTTCGCGGTCCTTCGCGAGAAAATCCCCGGACTCACAGATGGGGCCTACCACATCGACGACGGCATGGTCGGCGGAGGCCGGTTCAACGACGGGTTTGATATCATGGTACGCCTCGTACAGGCTCGGACGCATGAGATCGTTCATGCCTGCATCGACAATCAGAAATTGTTTCGCTTCGCTGTCCTTGTGGTACAGCGCCCGGGTCACGAGAATGCCGGCGTTGCCTGCGATCGCCCTTCCCGGCTCCAGGACCAGGGTACAACCGGACTGCTTGAGAAGCGGCTGAATGGCCTGAGACAATTCACGCGGGTGCGGCGGTGTCTCGTCCTTGTACGTAATCCCAAGCCCCCCGCCCATATTGATGAATTTGATGTCGATGCCTTCAGCCTTGAGTTCTCCCACGAACTGCACAAGTCGCTCGACGGCGTCAACAAAGGGCTTCACCTCGGTAATCTGCGAACCGATGTGCTGATGGACGCCGATGACCTCAACGTTGTGGAGTTTCCGGGCAGTCTGGTAATACTCGAGTGCCTGCTCGATGGGAATGCCGAACTTGTTTTTCTTGAGCCCCGTGGAAATGTAGGCATGGGTGCCGGCATCAATGTCCGGGTTTACCCGGAGTGCTATCCGTGCCCGCACACGCATCTCACTCGCCGAGCGGTCGATGGCCAGGAGTTCTTCGCCTGACTCCACATTGCACATGAGGATGCCGACTTTGAGTGCGTATTCTATTTCGTCCCGGCGCTTGCCCACCCCGGCATAGACGATCTTTCTCGGATCAATCCCTGCCCGGAGGGCGCGAAACAGCTCCCCGCCCGATACAATGTCCGCTCCGGCCCCTTCCTGGCCGAGCAGCCTGAGGAGGGCGCCGTTCGGGTTGGCCTTCAGGGCAAAGCAAATGAGATGCGGTACACCTTCAAAGGCGCTCTGGAAGGCCCGATAATGATTCACGAGCGTGTTACTGCTATAGAGATAGAATGGCGTGCCCACCCGATTTGCCACGGCACTGACCGCGACACCCTCGCAGTACAGCTCCCCGTTTTTGTACGAAAAATCATGCATCACGAATCCCGTTCCATGGTAATGTGCCACCCGAAAACGCCCGGTGATCAATCATCTCTCGGTACGCGTCACTTTGTTTAAATGCAATAGGAACGCGCCTCACCTCAGCTTTTCCGGATAAGCGTTCACCGATTTCGACCGTCTTCCTTCATTCCCTGCCTTGTCGACCGCTGATATGGCATAATAATAGGTCGTCCCGGATTTCACGGTCTCGTCGGAAAACGTCGTGCGTTTTAGGGGCTTGTCCGTGAGCCGCTTGTAACCGCTCCCCCTCTTCACCGACCGGTAGATATAGTAACCGGCGATATCTTTTTCCTTATTCTCGCTCCAGGTGAGAAAAACCCTGCCGACGCCGGGCACGACCGTGATCCCGCCGGGCCTGCCCGGAGGCGTCCTGTCCCGGGGCGTGGCCGACGCTTCCCCCGAATCTACGCTCTCTTTCCAGGGGAGGGCAGGACTGTCAACGGTCCGTACCATGTAATAGTATGTCGTATCATTCTGAGCCGCGGTATCGCTGAATACCGTTTTCCTGAGCGGCTCCTTGTTCAACGGCTTTTGTGCATACCGACGTGCCGTAGTTCCCCGATAGACGTTATACCCGATAAATCCCTCGTACCGGCTCCCGTCCATCCGTTTGGTAACCGCTTTCCAGGTTACGCCTACCTGGTTGTCTCCACTCTTCGCGGCAACACCACTGGGCGGCGCGAGGGACAGGAGCGGGGTTATCACTGCAATTGCCGAAAAAGGACCCACGCCCCCCCGCTTGCTCACCGCCCTGATCTTATACTTATATACTTGACCGTATCGCAGGTTAATATCTTTCCAGAAGATCTCGTTGCCCCGTATCTCCGACGGGGCCGGTGCTGCGAGCTGAATCACATCGTACAGCCGGTACCGCGGCCGCTTTCCGACCGCTCCAGCGGCGCGGTATACACGAAACTCCCGGACATCGGAGGGTTTCATTTCCTTGCCCTCTATGTTTCTGATCGGAATGGGCCAGGACAGATAGGCAAGGTTGTCACGGACTTCGGCCTTAACGGCGGTTACTGCCGCGGGCCGCGGGCTGTCCGGTGTAAGCGGGTTGGTTTTTCTCCCGCATGCAGTGCCCACCATTATCGTGAGCGCCAGGCAGGCGCCCGTCAAAAAGCATCGGGAAACAATACTCATCGCATCTTCTTAAGTGTGTCGAGGCGTTTCTTCAGGTTTTCCGGCGCAGTGCCGCCCTCTGAGGTCCGTCTGCCTACCGAGGCTTCAACCGAGAGCGCGTCATACACATCGTTCTTGATGAGCGGCGACAACTCCCGGTATTCATCGAGGGGAAGGTCGACGAGGCCGCACCGCAATTCCAGGGCGCGCAGCACGGCCGTGCCCACCACCTCGTGCGCCTGGCGGAAGGGCATACCCTGCCGCACGAGGTAGTCAGCCAGGTCCGTGGCTGTAATGAATCCATCTGCAGCCGCGTGCCGCATCGCTTGTTCATTTATTGTAATGCCGTTCAGCATCTCCGTAAATACGGCGAGCGTCTGCCTGAGCGTATCCACCGTATCAAATACCGGCTCCTTGTCCTCCTGCATGTCCCGGTTGTAGGTAAGCGGCAGCCCTTTCATGAGGGTAAGAAGGGCAACCAGGTTCCCGTACACCCGGCCGGTCTTGCCACGGGCGATCTCCGCCACATCGGGATTTTTCTTCTGCGGCATGATGGACGACCCCGTGGTGAAGGCGTCGGTCATCGTAATGAACCCGAACTCGGCGGAAGACCAGATGACAAGCTCTTCCGAGAGACGGGAAAGGTGCATCATGATCTGGGAGCATCCGGAGACGAACTCGATGGCAAAATCCCTGTCAGAGACGGCGTCCATACTGTTCTCGGCCACGCCGCTGAAACCAAGGAGCTGCGCCACGAGCTGCCGGTCTATAGGCAGCACGGTACCGGCAAGCGCGCCGGCCCCCAGGGGCATAATGTTTACCCGGCTGCTGCAGTCCGCCAAACGGGCGATGTCGCGGTCGAACATATCGTAATACGCCAGCAGGTGGTGGCCGAGCAAAACCGGTTGTGCGCGCTGCAGGTGCGTGTACCCCGGCATGACCACGTCACGGTGGTTGTCCGCAAGGTCTACGATGCCTTTCTGAAGCGCCTCCAGCGACTCTCGCATCGCCGTGATTTCTTCCCGAACATACATGCGGAGGTCAAGGGCAACCTGATCGTTTCTGCTGCGGGCCGTATGGAGTTTTCCGCCCACGACACCGATCTTCTCGATCAGCCGGTGCTCGATATTCATGTGAATATCCTCGAGCTCCAGGCTGAACTGAAACGTGCCTTCGGCGATCTCCGTCAGGATCTCCTCCAGCCCGCCGATGAGCTGCTGGGCGTCCTGCTGCGTAATAATCCCCGTCTTGGCCAGCATGGTCGCGTGCGCAATGCTCCCCGAGATATCATAGGGATAGAGACGCCAGTCGTAGGGAATCGAGGCGGTAAAGTCCTCCACCAGTTCGTTTGTCGCCATCGTAAAGCGCCCGGCCCAGGGCTTTGCTTTCGCGGATTTCCGAGCTGCTTCTGTATTATGTATTGTCTTTGCCTTCTTAGCCATAATAAATCCGATGAACTAACATTTCAAATCCCAAGTACCACATTCCAAATAAGCCCCAATAATGATAGTCTCGAAAAAAAGTCGTCATACCCGCGAAAGCGGGTATCCAGGGTCTAAAAAAATCCTGAAAAAACTGGATTCCCGTTTTCACGGGAATGACGGAACATGTGTGTTCCTCACCTTTACGTATTCATCAATTAATACTATCGGCCGAATTTTCAGCTCAGGGTGATTGGAATATTGACCCATACTTGTTATTTGTCATTTGGAGCTTATTTTTTTATTCACTCGCAGTCTCAGGGCATTCAGCCGGATGAACCCCTCGGCGTCCTTCTGGTTATACACCTCGTCGGCCTCGAACGTCGCGAGGTCCGGCTGGTAGAGCGACACCGGCGATTTGCGGCCCACGACATCGCAATTGCCTTTGTACAGTTTCAGCCGTGCCGTTCCCGTCACGTTCCGCTGTGACTGGTCGATGGCCGCCTGGAGCATCTCGCGCTCGGGAGCAAACCAGTAGCCGTAGTAGACCTGCTCCGCGTACCGGCTGAGCAGGCTGTCGCGCAGGTGCAGTACCTCGCGGTCCATCGTGATGGACTCCACCGCCCGGTGCGCCGCGTGCAGCAGCGTTCCACCCGGCGTCTCGTACACCCCCCGGGACTTCATGCCGACATAGCGGTTTTCAACGATATCAACGCGGCCCACACCGTGACCGCCGCCGATCCGGTTCGCTTCGGCCAGTAACGCGGCCGGCGTCATGGCCGCGTCATTCACCGCCACGGGATTCCCTTCCTCGTAGGCAATGTCCACATACTCCGGCTTGTCCGGCGCCTTCTCGACCGGCACGGCCAGCGTATACATGTCATCCGTCGATTCCTGCCAGGGGTCCTCGAGGACACCGCCCTCATAACTGATGTGGAGCAAGTTGCGGTCCGTTGAAAACGGCTTGGCCTTGGTGGCCGTCACGGGGATACCGTGCTTCCCGGCATAATCGATCAGTTCCTGCCGGGACTTCAGGTTCCACTCACGCCAGGGCGAGATGATCTTCACATCGGGCTTGAGCGCAAGGTACGTCAATTCGAACCGCACCTGGTCGTTCCCCTTGCCCGTCGAACCGTGGCAGACGGCGTCGGCGCCTTCTTTCTCGGCTATCTCGATCTGGCGCTTCGCGATGAGGGGCCGCGCGATCGAGGTCCCGAGAAGATAGCGGCCCTCGTACACGGCGTTCGCCCGCAGCATGGGAAACACGAAATCCCGGGCGAACTCCTCGCGCAGGTCGTCGATGTAGATTTTACTCGCTCCTGTCGCGATCGCCTTTTCACGGAGCGGTTCGAGTTCCTCGCCCTGCCCGATATCGGCCGTAAAGGCGACCACCTCTGCGCCGTACTCCTCCTTCAGCCACCGGATGATGACCGAGGTGTCCAGCCCGCCGGAATAAGCAACAACAATTTTTTTAATGCCTTTTTTCAACAAACACTCCAAAAGAAACAACTTCAATGGGACACGGATTAACAAGGGAAAAACGGATCAAACGTTTTTAAACTCTAAAAAGAAAATCAAGAAGTATCTTTTCCGACACGCTTTTCAACCAATACTAGGTTCGCGTACACTCGTGGCCGCTTCTGGTTCTAGGCTATTCGTGCAAAATTCGCGGCAAAGAAAGAAGCTTTTTATCCGCGTCCAAAATTCATTATTTCCCTTCGATGATCTTCACCTTCATCTCGATCCGCTCATTCGGGTTATCATTCCCGTCCCTGGCCTGGGACACGATTGTGTCCGCGACCTCCATGCCGCTCACCACTTCGCCGAAGGCGGTGTACTGCCCGTCGAGAAACGCCGCGTCGGCAACGCAGATGAAAAACTGCGACCCCGCGCTGTCCGGATCAGCAGCCCGCGCCATGGAAAGCGTTCCCCGCTTGTGCGGCTTGTCATTGAACTCCGCCTTGATCGTGTACCCCGGCCCGCCCATGCCGTGCTTCCGCTTGTCCTGGTCCTTCGAATTCGGGTCACCACCCTGGATCATGAAACCGGGAATCACGCGGTGGAACGTCGTTCCATCGTAAAGGCCCTTTTTCGCCAGGTCAGTAAAATTTTTCACATGCCCCGGGGCCACGTCAGAAAAAAACACCAGGGTAATTTCACCGAATTTCGTTTCTATAACCGCTTTTGTTTCAGACATTCTTTTCGTCTCCTGTTCCGTCTTGGTTTTTGACATCTGCTGCGTACAACCCGGCGCCAGCAATGCGATGGCCGCCGCGACTACAAAAAGCATGGATACTGGTTTCATGGCAGCACACTCCTGGGTAAAATCATAAAGATATTCTGGACGCAGATAATGGCGGAAAAAGCGGATAAAACGTTTTTTACGTCTCACAGGTCATGACCGTTCTTTCATACGTTTCACGTTTCTAATTGAACTGAAAGAATGATCCGCGTCAATCCGCGAAAATCCGCGGCCAAATTGCTTCGTTTACCATGCTTCGATGCTTTTTGCCTTTTCTCATTCATCCGATCTTTCAGCGCAAATCCGTGTCCCCTGCGCTTTTCCGATTCGTTGTTGATTTTCTTTGTCTTGAAAAGAAAAAACCGGCAGACCGGGCCGCCGGTAGAATGAGCCGACTGTACGGCTATCCCGCACCCCGGAGGGAACAGGAGGAATAATAAGGTAAGATATATTCTTTTACCAGAAACCCTGGGGGATGTCAAACAAAACATAATATTTTCAGGTAGAAGGAACGGGCATCCACAGGCCCGGGCTGCCCCCGGGGGGTCGGAGAATTCCATTTGACGGGGATTGTTCTCTGCTGATATACTTACCCTTAGGAGAGAGGGGGGGTGATACGGCATGACCAGCCAGACGCCGAAGCGGCGTGACTTCATACGGGTCCCGTTCAATACGGAAGCGGAGGTCACGGCACATGACCGGACCATCCGCTCCCGTGACGGGATCGATGTCAGTATGAGCGGGCTTCGCCTCTCGGCTGATACCGGCGATGATAGTGCATTTGAGGAAGGCACGCCGTGTAGCGCCAGGATCGTGCTCGCCGCTGGCGAAAACCAGGTGGTCATTGAAGCCACGGGAGAGATACGCCGGTCAGAGCCCGGCAGTTTGGCCGTTAAATTCACGGGCCTCGACCTTGACAGCTACCAGCACCTCCGCCAGCTGATCCTGAACAACACCGATGAGCCGGAGAAGGCCGAGCAGGAGTTCGCCGCCCACTGGGGGATCAGGAAGCCGCATTCGTAGTTGCCTATCCATGGCATCCACAAAGGGCACAAAATTTAGTACAGACAACAGAGCATAGATGACAGATTTCAGACTAAAGCCCAATAACCAGCCGCGAATAAAAAGCAAGACCATAATTGGACGCGGATTTGCACAGATAAAATATCTGATTTCTTAATCATAGAGAATCAGTGTAGATCAGTGTCGAAATAATCTTGTAAGACTTCTGATGTGAATTCTAATTACAAGCACTCGTTACCCCCTCAGTGGGCAGCGGAGCTTATTTGTTGTTTGGTCTTCATGTCCACACTCGTTGACTCCGGATACTCATAAAAAGCATTCGTAATCCCGTCGATAATACATGACGCGGTAAGGATGCATGCATCCCATACGATATCGAGTATCAAGTACTCCACGCGAAATCGCGGGCTGATTTGCGTGCTGCCTGTCTGCTCTTCATTGTCGCATTGGATCTTCATCGTATTCCCGTCACGATGAATGCTTACCGGGGTGTTCGCCAGCACCCGCCACTCACCCTCTTCATTTTTCAGAACGCATTGCGTGGTCTTCGGTGTATTATCACTATAGGTCGCTACGGTAAAATCCTGATGTCTCCCGTCAAAGACCGTTGCACATCCGGTGAAACTCAGTAACACGACACCTATCAGCATTGTTCGAAACATAGAGTGACCTCCTCTTTTGACATGGTTTTGTAAAATCCGTCCTGCTTTTTGTCATCTCTTATACCACAGGGCCATGTTTTTTCCATGTCAAGATGCAGCGTAATAAGTTTTGTGCCAAAACTATTTGAAACGAAGAAACCCAAAAATTCATGGATTCCGGGAAAGTGACAGCCACGCGTTCCATGCGTATATGAAAAAGCAGTGCAACTTGCAAAAAGCACTTCTTACAATTGGTTGCTCACGTTGGCATGCATAAATACTGTCTAGCGTAAAGGGAATGCTGATCAAGAATAGTGCTGAAATGCTCGTTCGGGTTAGGAGTTATCGTTGGCCGTGACGATACATGAAATGCAATTATATGTCAACAACAAATTTGGACGTTTTTGGTTAAGAGAACAGTTTGTGATTAATTTCGCAGAACGGAAAAAAATTTCCGTATTAGCCACGGATGAACACGAATTGATTCGAAAAAAGCAATTGGACACGGATCTGCACGGAAAGGGCGGATTAAAGAAATCATAGTCAGGAGAACTGGGAAAATGAAGACATTGTTATTAAGCACGGATAGCCTAGAAACAAAGGCGGCCACTCGTGTACACAGATGGCCACGGTAAGGCTTTTACGGTTTTACACCAGAGACCCGGAACTGTGTGCCGTAGCCCTGTGTTCCCGCCTTGGCGGGACTTGTCCGGGTCAGGAGAAAGGGGGAAATGGAGAACATGCCTTAAGGGCGTCTCAAAGTTTCCGCGGCTCAATAAGCAGCTTTACACCGTCGATTATCTGTTGGACTCTTTTGAGAGAAAGGTTGCCGATTTTTTCATCGAGGTCTGTCTTGTCAACCGTGATAATCTGCGTTACGTTCACGACACTGTCTTTCTTGAGATTCGCCTCTCCCTTCCGGAGGGATACATTGCCCGGAGAAGCCGCCCGCTTGAGATTGGAGGTAAGGGCGCAGAGGACCACGGTATTGATCCTGCTCTGATTGAATATGTTGTTCTGAATGACAACGTGAGGATGCCGGTATCCCGGCTCGGACCCTCGTGGTTCATCAAGGGTCACCCAGAAGATATCTCCCTGCCTGATAATCAAGAGCGCTCCTTCAGGACTTTTTTCGCGTAGCGCTGCTTTGCCTTCTTCCTGCCGTACTCCTCTTCTGCTGATTCAGCGACAAGGTGTGCCGCGTTGATATCTTCCAGAAGTTTTCTGGATTTGTGTTTTTCCAGGTACTCCCTGACTGCAGTTGCGAACACTTCGCTCCTTGAGGCATGCTGCTTTTTTGCGAGCTTTTCGACTTCCCGGAAGAGGTCGTCCGGAATGGAGATGGCGGTTTTCATGTATTAAGTATAACTTATGGTTATACTATTGTCAATACTCGCCTGACAGGAACGTAAACACAGACGAAAACGTTCTCTTTGCCGCGAATTTACTCAAAGAGACGCGAAAAAGGCATTTGGACACGGATCAACGCGGAAGGGGCGGATTAATAAAGTCATGATTAGGAGAGTGGGGGAAGGGGAGAGAGGGAGAATATTTTATAGAGTAAATTTGCACTCTGGCGGCCCGGAGTGGCCTGGGGCCTTTGCGAGAAAAAGTCTTTGGGCATGGATAAAACACTTCTTTCTGTGCCACGAATGCAGTCTTAAACAGCGTTAGCCTGCATTTCCTCGTCTTAACAGGAGAAAACAACAATTTCCTCTTGACTTTTAGTGCGGAATAATAGATATTATCAGTCTCCACAGCGGCCGGAACCGGGCGGGTAGCTCAGCTGGGAGAGCACAGCCCTTACAAGGCTGGGGTCACAGGTTCGAACCCTGTTCCG
>CAJHXR010000124.1_pt1 | contig 14765 bp, 13 predicted proteins | sample 9198421 | NCBI WGS metagenome assembly CAJHXR01 (sample SAMEA7708331, study PRJEB35096) | sediment metagenome | biome: marine neritic benthic zone biome [ENVO:01000025]; feature: sediment [ENVO:00002007]; material: shallow marine sediment [ENVO:03000034] sea grass bed [ENVO_01000059] ... | reverse complement strand
GGCGCATGCAGTTCCTCAACGTTTCTGGTCCATAAAGGCGGCAAGGCCTACTATCTCGGGAGCGAGTCGAAAACCATGGAGACGATGATCTGCGACTCGGGCGATCTGAAAAAGATCCTCTCAGGCACGGACCTGACCCAACAAATGAAAACAGACCTCTACCGGTATAACTGCTCCGGGGAGAAATCCGGAAAACAGGTAAAGGAACTATACGCGTTAATGACCCCTGACCAGAGAAAAGGCCTCAGGGTGGCCTTCAAGGAAAACGGCTATGACATCAACTACCGGCCCTGCTGCGGCGCACCCGTCGATTGACCGGTATTTCCAGGATTTTCAGCATCGAGTTCCCATTTCATGGGGTTGTTGACAATGTATTCGCGGATGTCGTGCAATTCCCTTTCATCCCGGATTATGTGTTCATAATAATTGCGCTGCCAGACAGAGGAACCATACATCCCGCGCATGTCATTAAGGCATTTGGTAACAGCCGATTTGAATCCTGCCACAAATGCTCCCAGGGATCGGGGACGGGGACCGTTTTGTAGGGGCGACCGGCCGGTCGCCCCTACAAAATATTCACGACACAAAAACAAAAACCCCGAAGATGGGGGATATCTTCAGGGTTCCTCGATAAAGACTTGCTCTCTTGCCTACTGGTTGGGCAGTGCCTTCACAACGTGCAAAACGGAGAAACAACGGTGGTCTGTTTTCCTCCGTTCAGGAAGCCTTCGACACATTGGACGCCTGGGGGCCCTTATCGCCCTGGACGACCTCGAACTCCACCGACTGGCCCTCGGAGAGTGTCTTAAATCCGTCGCCCTGGATTGCCGAGTAGTGAACGAATACGTCCCGTCCGCCACCGTCTGGTTCGATAAAACCGTAGCCCTTCGCTTCGTTGAACCATTTCACTTTCCCATTTGACATATACAGCTCCCTCCTTGCGCGCTTCCGCCTGCCGACAGGACTAGCCGCAACTCCCTCTGCTGCACGCGGAATACGGTTTTAATACAGAGAGAAAGGGCATATGAAGACCCCCATACCCTTTTCTCCGGCCAACAATGACAGTATGTATTTTTCTATTATAGCAGTTTCGTGATAGCATGTCGGATTTGTGAGTAGGAAGATGTGGATAGGTGGTTGTCTGAGAAATGACCTCTTATTTCATATACCGTGCCGGGTTTACCGGCAGACCGTTTACCCGTATCTCGTAATGAAGGTGCGGGCCCGTGCTCGAACCGGAGTCTCCCACGTAGGCGATCACGTCACCACGCTTAATGCGCTGACCGGCCTTGACGTTGAGCCGGGAGTTGTGGGCAAAAACACTCCTGATGCCGTACCCATGGCTGATCTGCACCATATTGCCGTACCCCGTGCTGAACCGCGCCTTGATCACGACGCCGTCTGCCGGCGCGATAATGGGGCTTCCGGTCTGGGCGGCGATATCGATGCCCTCATGAAATTTCAGTATGCCGCTGAACGGCGATGTCCGGTTACCGAAGTGCGACGTCACCCAGCCCCTGACGGGCCAGAGTGCCGGTGTTGACGCATAAATGGACCGCTTGTCCTCAAAATACTCGATCAGCATCTGAAGGCTCGCCTCCTGCTTAAGCGCCGCGCCTTTCAGCTGGGTAAGTTCCTTGTGCATTTCCTGCAGGGCTTCTTTCTGCTTTTTTTCGCCCATGTCCGCAAGGTTCCGAAGCCCCAGTTCATCGGCGCCGCCGATGCCGAGCGCCTGCTTCGCCTTCCGCCGCGGGCTCAGGCTCACTGCCCGTCGCAGCTTGCTGTCGAGGTCGCGCAGCCGGAACATCTGGCGCTTGTAGTCCAGGAGCGTCAGAGCGAAATTCTGCACCTCGGCCTTCTGCTGCATGAGCTCCTGACGGACCGATTGCAGTTCCCAAACCTTGTCCTTTACATCGTTATATTCGTAAACGAGATAGAGCGAGACGACGAGCAAAACCATGAGGGAGGAAAAAACGGTCTTGAGCAGTGACTTGGATATGCTGAGCGTACGTACCTTCGCATTCGGGCCAGGCACGACCATAACGGTAAAATACTCTTTTTTCCTGGCCTTTCTCAACTTTCTTGCCCCCATTACACCTCCCCGCGTGTGCAAAACACTACTTTAGCTGCATAAAAAGATAACGAAATATCACTGTACTGTCAAGGAATTATTTAACTTTTTTATAATAATTTAACTTGTATTACCATATATTGTATGCTGCCATGGTCATTATCAATATATAGAGGCGCCGCAAATAACCAGGTGCCGCAATGGTAAATCCTTGATCAAACGGGCAAAAAACGCTCCAGGGGGCAGCCGCTGCAGAGAGGCCTGTTTTTCCTGCACAGCTCCTTGCCGAGCTTGACGATCAGGGCGTGGTATTCATTGTACTGCAGCACGTCGGCAGAAAGGGCATCCATAAACAGCCGCTGCATCTGCCGGTAATCCGCATCCAATTCTATCAAACCGTGCCTGCTCAATATCCGCCTGGTGTAAGCGTCCACCACAAAAAAAGGTTTTTCCGCGGCATAGAGGAGAATGGAATCGGCCGTCTCCTGTCCGATACCGCTCACGTCGAGGAGTTTCCGGCGCAACACCGTACCGTCCTCGGCGCACAGCTTTTTTATGCTTCCCCGATAGTGGTCCTGAATAAACACGAGCAGGTTCCGTAGGCGTTTCGCCTTGACATTATAGTAACCGCTGGGACGAATGAGCACCGCAAGCCTTCCTAATGTCAAGCTGTTCATTCGGGACGGCGTGAGAAACCCGTGTTTTTTCAGGTTCGTAATAGCCTTTTCCACATTGGACCAGGCCGTGTTCTGCGTCAACACGGCCCCGACCATTACCTCAAAGGGCGTATCGCCGGGCCACCAGTGCTGGGGACCGTATGCGCTGTAGAGGGCATTATAAATCGATAGAAGCCTCTTGGCTATATCTTTCTTCGGCATGGATATATGACGACAAATTCCAAATCACAAGGGGCAAATAACAAACAACTATCAATATCCAAGCATCAAACGACGGCCGTTTGGAATTTGCCCTTTTGGAATTTATTTGAAATTTGTAATTTGATATTTGGAATTTCTCATTCAGCTTTCCTCGTCACTTCTCCGATCCAGTCGAGATAGCTGCGGGAGCCCGACACGATCGGCAGGGCGATGACTTCGGGCTCGGAATAGGAGTGGAGCTCCTTCACCCGGGGAATGATCTTGTCCATGAGCGGCAACCTGCTCTTCAGGACGATCAGTGTCTCCTGTTCGTCCTGGGTCGAGCCTTCCCAGAAAAACAGGGAACGGACCCCGGAAATTATATTAGCGCAGGCAACCAGATGTTCATTCACCAGGGTCCGTGCTATGTTCGCAGCCTCGTCATCGGAGCCCGCGGTTATGAAGAGAACGATTTCATCAGCCATGGCAACCTCCTGAATGCGATACGGACAAAAAATTAAAACATAATTGGACGCAGATTTCCGCAGAAAAGTCGGATCAAACAACTGCCTGGGGAAACTTCAAAATCCACCAAACGAGCACTCAATAGTTCAGGCTTTTCTATCCGCTCTTTCCGCGTCGCCTAAGAGCGCCTACTTTTGGTATCTGCGTCCAAAATGTCTTTTGATTTTAAACCCGAACAACGGCAATTGGCCACCGAGAAGTGAAGACGTTTTACGGTTACGGCTACGAGGCCCGTTTCGTCCAAAGGTGCCGTTGTTCGTATTTAGTACGTTACCGTTGCCTTCTTATCCCGCGTTCTTGGCCAACTTTGCCAGAAACGTTCATACCGACGCCCTGATTTTTTTTATTCGCGCACATTCGTGACGCTTAGTCCCGCCTTGGCGGGATTGGATCTTCGCGGCTAATATTTATTACCTGTCCTCTTCACCCCTTCCCCCCTTCACCTGAATATTTATTTCTCATCCGCTCTTTCCGCGTCGCCTAAGTGCGCCTACTTTTGGTATCTGCGTCCAAAAACATTCTTTGCTCTTGAACGACGACGGCGCCTTAAAACTTCGCCGCGCCCAGGCCCTTCAATTCAAGCATTGCCATGTACCGGGTCTCACCCGGCCTTGAGATGTACGAAATGCCGAGTCCCCAGCACTGGGAATTGTATTGCGCCTTGTATTCTTCCTGCGTCGTCTGTTGCGTTTCGAGATCCTGCCACACCTGCCCGCTGAGCTTCCACCTGCTGAGGGTCAACCCCGCTCCTCCGACAAGATACTTCGTATTTGTCTCACGGAGGTAGCGGTGCGAGACATCAAACTGCATGACAGCCCCCTCCACGGTCACACTCACCGAAGAGGTAGTCCGTCTGTCACGATCGGTGTCGTAATCCGCTGTTGCCGAGAGGGTGAACAGTTTCGGCGCTTTCACATACAGCGCTCCTTTCAGCTCAGACCGTTCCTGTGCCGCGCCGGTAAGGAGATCATAGGACTGCGAAAGCCGCAGCACCATCATGTCGAATGTTTTGAAACCGTGGTCGTCCCGGTAGTGGGCCGTCAAACGGTTAATAAGGGAAACCGTAACGAGATTTTTCCGTTCCACAACGTCCAGGGAATCAAACTGGGGAATCTCGCCAGACTGCACGCTGGGGACAAACTCATACGAAATGGACGGTTCAATGGAGTGCCGTATCTTCCCGATTCCCCGCCCTTCATCCTTCCCGAACACCCGTGAGAACCGGGCATTCAGGTCTGCGCCGGCAAAATAATACAATCGCTCTACCGGTTCCACCGACGTGGTACCCCGGTCATAATACGCAGCGTCAATACCCGCCCGTGGCGTAAAACTCAGTCCCCGGCTGGCGAAAGCCGCCGTCAGACTGGGGCGAAAAGCTGCGCGCCGCAGGCCATCCTCATCCTGCACGGAAAAATTGACCGCCGATCCCTCAAATCCAAGATGTATCGGGCCGGCAAGCCTTTCTTCGAAGATGGAATACCGGAGTTCCGGTAGTTTCTGGATCGTTTTCTCATTCGTGTTGGTAAGATCGATCGAATATTGCCCCGCGAGATAGAGTGCGGCGGTGTCCCATCGCTCCACATAGAATGCGTTCGAATCCAGATAGGGTCGGGATCGGATCTCGAGCTTCTTTTCAAGCGTCTGGTAGTAGTTTTCGTCGTCCACGAGGTTAATATCGACCCGTGCGGAAAGGTCTTCAGCGAACTCCTCATGATGCTTAAGCTTGAATTCCCACCGCGTGCCCGTTGAGTTTGTTTCCGCAAAATAATTATAAAATATCTCGCCTGATGACTCGCGGGAATTTACGTAGCGGTATTCCACACCCGTCCCGTGTCCGACGTTATCACGGTAGTCGGAGTAGAGCGTCATATCCTTATGGTCCGAGATAGCCCAGAAAAAAGCATTCTTCATCAGGAACCCGTCACTGCTGCTGTATCCGGCTTCCGGCAGCAGCAGCCCTGTTTGCCGGCGGACCGGGAAGAGTAAATAGGGCGTATAGATCAAGGGCAATCCCTTCATGTTGAACGACACGCCCCTGGCTGTCGCGTAGCGATTCATATCGACGTTGATCTCGCGGGCCTGCAAATACCACTCGCCTTCGTCGCATGTCGTAAAAATACCGTGCCGGACACGATAGTTCCCTTCGGAAAGCTTCTCAATCCGCTCTCCCTTCATGTGATAGTTGCCGTCCTTAATGAACAGTTCACCGTTATATATGATGCCGGCCCTGGTATAGACATTGAAATCAAGCTTTTCCGCTTTGAGGACATCCTTTCTGTCCTGCAGGTGTACATTGCCCCGTGCATGCGCCTCTCCGGTTTTGTTGTTCAGAATGAGGTCGTCTGCTTCTATCTTCAGATCGTGCTGTTCGACTTTTACGTTCCCCTTGGCCACATACTCATCCTTCGCCCGGTTGTAATCGAGTTTATCAGCCGTCACGGTGACGGGAATCTTTTTCTGGCTCTCCTGGGCATACGCCGATTGATGTCCCCAGAACAGGGCAACCGCGAGGAAGACCGCGCACCATATGTGTCCTCTTCTACTGTTCATAGTACCTTCATGGTGTACCGGGAGGCCCGTCCCGGCTGTCCGCTGCAGAGCGCAAAGGGCAAGGAGATTATTCCTCAGCCCCATGCTCTCCGCTCACTGAAACAGGCCCCGTTGCCACCGGAATCCAATCTCCCTCACCCCGTCAATCCCCTGAGTGCCTCTGTACTGCCTGCATCCGGTACGAGCACGGCCCGCGCATCTCCTACCACATACAGTGATCCGGTGATCAGGATACAATCATCTTCCGAAGCGAGTTCTCGTGCCGCCGTGATCGCGGCGCGGACGGTGTCCGCCGTATCCACGGAGTCGTGGAGTTTCCGCGTTTCCGCTGCCAGCGCATCAAGGTCCATGGCCCGGGAATACCCGGGACGGGTCACCACGATGTGATCGGCAAGAGACGTAAACGCGGATATCATACCGCGGTAATCCTTGTCTGAGAGAATACCGATAACGAGGATCAGCTTCCGGTACGAGGCCCTCATCGCCTGCATGGCCTGAGAAAGCATTCGCGCTGATCCAGGGTTGTGCGCGCCGTCCAGAAAGATCGCGGGCCGTTCAGAAACGCATTCCAGGCGCCCCTCCCAGTTCGTAAACTTCAGACCACGGCTGATCCCTGTTTCATCGATCCTGATATCGTAGTCCTGCAGACACTCCGTCGCGGCAACGGCAAGGCAGGCGTTATCGACCTGGTACCTGCCGCGCATACCGACACCCAGCGATCCGTAGAAATCCCTTATACCGCGATAGTCAAAAACCTGCGCCGACTCACCGCTGATATTCTCGGCGGTGAAATCCGCCCCCAAACGGTAGAACGGCGCATGGCTCTCCCGTGCAGTGCGTTCAAGAACAGGGACGACCTCCGGCTGTGCAGCGCCCGTTATGACGGGAATTCCTTCTTTGATGATGCCGGACTTCTCTCCGGCTATCTGCTCAAGGGTCGTTCCAAGAAACTCGGTATGTTCGAAGTCGATGTTCGTGATTATCGAGATGAGGGGAGTGAGCACGTTCGTGGAATCGAGACGACCGCCCATGCCAACCTCCACCACGGCAATATCAACGCCGTGCTCGGCAAAATACGTAAAAGCCATCGCGGTAGTGACTTCAAAAAAAGTCGGGTTGGGCGGTGGTGAAGCGCCGCGCGAAACGTTCTGCCGGCATGCCGTCCGTATCCGTCCGGCAAGCCCGACAACGTCCTCTTCACTGATAGGAACGTTATTGACCCTGATCCGCTCCGTAAAACTGACCAGGTGCGGAGACGTGTAGAGGCCGACACGCAGGCCGCTATGGCGAAGGATACTCTCCAGAAACGCGGCAGTGGAGCCCTTGCCGTTGGTGCCGGCAATATGGACGGAACGGAATGCTCGGTGCGGGCTGCCCATCAGCTCCATGAGCAGAATGCTATTGTCCAGACCCAGCTTGATCCCGTGGTGCTGCAGCCCATAGAGATAATCGATAGTTTCCTGATACGACATGTCTTGTCCGGAAAGGCTATTCGGCAGCTGCAGGCGCTCCCGCGACAGCCGCTTCGGCAGTCTCCTGTTCAGCAGATTGCGCTGCAGTTCCATCGGCGGCTTGTTGTGCAGACTCCGCGGTGACGGGCTCGGCAGCCGGCTTCTTCGGCTTCCCCCGAACTTCCCGCAGCGTGATGACGAAGGGTATGGGCTGCGCCATCGGGAAGGTCTTTAAGTGTGAGCGGCTGTAATAAATCCTCGCCGTCGGGCTCACTCTGTTGAAAAAAGTGATTAATTCCTTGGCGGTCAGGTTTCCGGATATTTGCTTTACTGATTTGGTGAAACGCATGGTCCGAAACACGGCATGCCCCTGCATCACCGCATTGATGTTTGCCCTCGCCCGCCTCCCGCCGGTAATGGTAAGCGTGACCTTCAGCGGCTTGACGCCGGGAGGCACGGTTGCTGTCTTTCCGGACATCTTCGGCTTTGATGCTGAAGCGGGAGCCGTATCCGCTTTTTTCTTTTGCTCTGAAGGTGCTGCTGATTCAGCAATCGGCCCGGCCCCTTCCTTCCCGACATTCCCCTGCTGCGGAGAAAAGAAGTAAAACGAAACAACAGCCGCGGCCACGATACCGGCAATCCACAGGGGGCGATAGATGAGTTTCTTGAGCCGGGACAATCCTGAAACACTTTCCCTTACTCTCTGCACAACACCCTCGGGCGGCGTAATGTCCCGCAGGAGCCGCTTGGTCGCCGCCGTCTGCTTCAAGGCCTCGAGCTCCGCGCAGCAGAAGCCGCATTTCTTGAGATGACGCTCGATCTTCTTCTGCTCTGCCCGGAACAAATGTCCATGTAAATAGTTATTGAGCGCCTTGCTCATCTTTGTGCAGTCCCGTCTCATCAAAAATCACCTCATGCTCGTTTCATAAATCGTGCGTCGTGGATCTGCTATACTCCCCCCACCCGTACCTGTTCCGCCGTCACCTTGGAGTCACCGAGAAACAGCTTCCCCATCTTCTCGAATCGTGCCGGTGAGTCGGTGACAAAGAACTTCCGGTCCGCCGCTCCCTGCCCCTGCTTTTTCGCGCCGCTCTCTGCCAGGAGGCTGTTCACTTCTTTTGCCGTTTCCGTCGCAGAGTCGATGAGCGTAACCGTCCGCCCCATAAAGGTTCCAATCACCTCTTTCAGGAGAGGGTAATGGGTACATCCCAGCACCAGCGTATCGATATTCCGCTCCCGCAGCGGGGCGAGGTAGTGCTCGGCCACGAGCACGGCCACCTCACCATGGGTCCACCCTTCTTCCACGAGCGGAACAAAGAGCGGGCACGCGCGGCTGGAGACCTGAATGTCAGGATTGATCGCCTTGATCGCTTTTTCGTACGCGCCGCTTCCGATCGTCGCTTCCGTCCCGATCACGCCCACGCGCCGCGTCCTGGTGACCGCGGCCGCGGCACGGGCGCCTGGCTCCAGCACGCCGACAACAGGAAGGGGAAATTCCCGCTGCACCGCGGCAAGACTGATGGCCGATGCCGTATTGCAGGCCACGACAAGCATCTTTATCTCCTGGGCAAGGAGAAACCGGGTGTTCTCGAAGCTGTAGCGCGTTACCGTCTCGGGCGAGCGAATCCCGTAGGGGACCCGGGCCGTATCACCCAGGTAGATGATGTCCTCACCGGGCAGCGCCGCAACAACCTCTTTTACCACCGTAAGTCCGCCGATACCTGAATCAAATATTCCGATTGCTTTATCCATAGTGCGTCCGGCCTCTCTGGCGGTATGGACAGAGCGCCGACTCGTTGTATCGGCGGGGGAACCATCCCCATCTGCCGCTGCCCATCATCATACCGGCGCTCTGATGCCCCCTGGCATCCCTTATTGCCTGACCAGGTCCATCCTCGCACGGAAAAAACCGGACAGATCGATATGTCCGGCGAGGGTTTCGGCTTTTTTCCCGTTCACCAGAAAGTACACCTTTTTGATTTCATCAAAGTTTTGCGTAAGTGTATCTACTATGGCGTACAGCGCCAACAGTTCCTGCCAGACCGATCCCCGCACGTACTTCTTCGTGCCCGCCGGTGAAAGGTCAACATAGGCACTGCCGGAGGAGTCGAGATACAATGCGACGAGCCGGATGTCCTTCAGGACCGCGGTGATCCCCGAGCGCTTGTGTGCAAGCAGTGCAGCCACGGATGCCCTGGCCTGCAGCTGCATATCAGGCAGCCGTTCCAGTTCCACCGGCTCCGCCACAAGCGTCCCGGAGGAAGGGAGAAAGATCATGACCTCGACCGGTACATCCGCCGCGGACTCAGACGGATCGGTGATCTCCTGTCGCTCCTCCGGCTGCGAAAGTGGTTCCGGGCTATCCAGCCGTGACTTGAAATACAGGCCGGCAACGACGGCCACGGCAAGAACGATGATCAGCGGCAGGAGCAGCCTGCTGCCGCCAATGCCCCTATCGTATCTCTCTGACATATTCCGCTATCCCCTTCACGATGGCATTTGCCACCTGTGTCCGGTTCCGCCTCATGCCTACTTCAATCATGACCGCGGCGGCATCTACCGGCTTCAACACGACGAGCGGCGCCTGCATCGGGCCGCGATTTTTCCTGCCGGTAAGCTGCTCCATAAGTTTCCAGCCGAGGCTGCTGCTCGCCTGTGCATAGGCTGCCTGCTGCGTGCCCCAGAGCATCTTCTTCTGCTCGCTTTCCGCTTCAAACCCCAGAAAATCCCTGCGCGGCGGGGAACGGCGCGAAACCGTCTCTGCGCCGAGGGCAAGAATATAGACCCGCACGCCGTTCCCCGGCGAGGAATGGAGACTCAAAAAAATCACCGCCTGCCGGGAATTCGAGAATGCGGCGCGTTTGGTGAGCGAGGGGGATTTCCCCTTCTCCCGGGTAAACAGGACCTTCATGCCGGGGAAATGCGCCCTGATCTTCTTCCTCAGAAGACGGGCAAGCATGAGGGTCTTGGACTTTTCCCGCCCCCGGGAGGTCACGATTCCGGCATCCCGTCCGCCATGCCCCGGGTCGATAACGATCACGGCCTGGTCCTGCTCCGGCTGTGCCGAGGGCGGCTGGTCCGTTGTCCCTCGCGTGATGTCGATCACCATCCTGTCCGGGTTGCTGAGAACGAAATCCTTTGCCGCGCCTGCCGCCAAATCCAGGGAGATCTCGACGGAGAAGCGTCCCGCGATCTCTTCCAATTGCATGTTCTTTACAACGCCGTCGTTGATCGGCGGGAGCTTTGCCCTGAGTACCAGTGGCCCTTCGTAGGCGCTGAACGTGAGGCTCTGGCCGTCCTCGGCTGCAACGAGCACATAGGGCACCGCCGCCTCGGTCTCGAACACCACGCGGGTGAAGGTGGGATACGAAAAATATCTCACCGCTTTAATCACGAGAGGGCGTTCTTCTGAAGAAGAGGCAGCAGGCAGCGCGAGCAGAACAAACAAAAACCATGCCAGGACTTTTCGCATATGGGAATTAATAGTAGCATAACGAAAAAAATTGTGCAAGAAAAGACTGGCCCGACGAGCCCGTCAGGGCTTGCCGGCCGGCGCGAGAGAGCGCCTGCGCTCCCCGGGGAATATCCGGGCAAAAATCCGTTGACACGATCTGCGGAAACCGTTATCATCATCGCGGCATATCATCATTATGTTCGGGAGGAGAACGGATGAACAAGTACTCAATCAACGAAATCATGGAAATGGCGATCCAGACCGAGCGGCTCGGCTATCAGTTCTACACGTCCATGGCGGAAAAATTCAAGGAAAACAATATGGACCTCAATAAGCTCTTCAATACGCTGGCAACCAAGGAGAAGGCCCACGAGAAGACCTTCGCGGAAATCATGGATTTGGTCTCAAAAAGCGGGCCCGAGCCGGTGCAGTGGGAAGAGGTGAGCGATTACCTGAGGGCCTTTGTGGAATCAGAGTTCTTCCTCGGCAAGGGCAAGGCGCTGCCGTCCATGGAACAGATCAAGACCGTACGAGAGGCCGTGGATTTCGCCCTCGGCTTCGAAAAAGAGACCCTGCTCTATTTCCTCGAATTGCGGGAATCGATCAAAGAAAAAGACATTATGGACGGCGTCATAAATGAAGAAAAAAGCCATATTACGTGGCTTGCGAGGTTCAAGGCCGGCCTTGCCCAGGCGTAACCGCCGTTCAGCGAGGGGGGCCGCCGTAATGAGCCCCTGCTCGCCCGTCCGTCACTCCGGCAGGAGGGCAAGGTTTTTCATTTTTGTCCTGAGCTGTTTCCGCGTAATCCCGAGTATTTCAGCGGCCTTGCTCTGGTTCCACGACGTTTGATTGAGCGCCTTGATCAGCAGCCGTTTCTCGGTCTCCACCAGGTTCATCTCGTCGAATGCTGCGTGATTGTTCTGGACGAGAGCGAGGATCTTTTCCGGCAAGTACTTCACCGAGATGGTAATGGTCGGGCAGAGGATATATCCCCGTTCGACAACGTTTTCGAGCTCACGTACATTGCCCGGCCAATCATAGGCCAGAAAGGCATCCAGTACGAACTCCTCAAAGCCCTGTATCGACTTCCCCTCGATCTGGTTCAGTTTTTCCAGAAAATGATTCGCCAAAAGGGATATGTCGTCCTTCCGCTCCCTGAGCGGCGGCATGGTGATCGTCACGACGTTCAACCGGTAGAACAGGTCCTCACGGAAACGTTTCTCCGCCACTTCCTGCTCCAGCTCCTTGTTGGTAGCAACCACGATGCGAACACTCAGCTTGATCCGGTTGACGCCGCCCACCCGCAGAATCTCCCGCTCCTGTATGAAGCGGAGCAGTTTCTTCTGGAGATTCATGTCGAGTTCGCCGATCTCATCAAGAAAAACCGTTCCCTTGTCCGCGGACTCCAACATGCCGATCTTCCGGTCATGGGCGCCGGTGAAAGCGCCTTTTTCATGGCCGAAGAGTTCACTCTCCATGATCTCCGAAGGGATGGCCGCGCAGTCAATCGTGACAAAGGGGGCTTCGGCCCGGTCGGAATCGTAGTGGACAGCCCGGGCCACCAGCTCCTTGCCGGTCCCGCTTTCCCCGAAGATAAGGATATTCGACTGCGTCTTTGAAACCATCCGTATGGTATCAAAGACGTCCTGCATGGCCGCGCTCTTGCCGATAATGCTGCTGAAGGTGTATTTCTGCTTTAGCTCGCTTTTCAGGGAGATATTCTCTCTTTTCAGCTCATACTTTTCTATCGCCTCCCGAACTACGGTCAGGAGCTCGTCGGGATTAACGGGCTTTGTCAGATAGTTGAACGCCCCTTTCCGCATCGCCGCAACGGCATTTTCTATTGTGCCGAATGCCGTGATCATGACCACGGGGATGTCGGGCTCCCGTGACTTTACGTATTCGAGAAGATCGAGCCCGCTTTTGCCCGCAAGCTTGAGATCGCTAATGACCAGATCGTGCCTCCCCTGGCCGAATTTCTCGATGCCTTCTTCCGACGACTGGGCTGTGTCGACGTCATAGCCGTCCCCTCGCAGGGTCATCGAAAGCACTTTCAGAATATTTTTTTCGTCGTCGACAACGAGGATATTATACTTTGGCATATGTTCTCAGCGGAATCTCCAGAGTAACCATTGTTCCTTTCCCAACGGCGCTGTCGACCGATATTTTCCCCTGGTGCTCCTTCATAATCCGGTCGACGATGGCGAGGCCGAGGCCCGACCCCCGTGTTTTGGTAGTATAGAACGGTTTGAATATATTTTCAACTTCTTCCTGCTCTATTCCTGTTCCCGTATCGCGGACGCTGATGATCACGTGCTCGTCCACCCGATCGGTGATAACCGTAATGGCATCTCCCTCATTCGATGCATCCATTGCATTGATGAAAAGGTTCAGAAGGGCCTGCCGAAGCCGTGAGTAGTCGCAGGAAACAGGCGGAATATCCTCATCCATCAGGAGGACCACCTCGATGTTCCGGTCCGTAGCCTCTTGTCTGATAAGCTCGACCGTTGATTTTACGATGTCATTGATCGTGTACTCCCTGATATCCAGCGGCGCGGGTTTGGAAAAACCGAGAAAGTTCGTCGTGATGTCATTCAGCCTCATCACTTCTTCCTCGATAATGGACAGGAATTCAGTCAGGATCTCTCCCTGAAAGTTCTTTTTGAGATACGATGCGGCCACCCGGATCGAGTTGAGCGGATTTTTTGTTTCATGGGCAACGGTCGTCGCCATCTCGCCGAGAGCGGACAGCCGCTCCATCTTCGCTTTCTCCGAATTTGCCTTCTCGAGCTCGTGGAGATTGTATTTCAGGTCTTTTATCATTTGATTAAAGACCTCGATCAGTTCGTTTATTTCATCACCGCACGACTCCTTATAGACGACACACTTCCGGCAGTCCCCGATCTTCTGGGCAAAGGTCCCCTGTACGTTGTCGTGGCAGAATGTCCCGGCGATTGCCCAGCATCGCGGTTTTCCGTAGGCCGGGCAGTCGGCCTTGGCGCACTGAAGCCGTTCCACGCACGTCACGAGCTTCGGATTCGCCACCTCCACGTCGAGGTTCCCCGCCTGCACATCGAGCATCCTGTCCTTCAACCGCTCGAGGGGCTTTGTCAGGAAATTGGAGACAACAAAGGCGGCGGCAATGCCGGAGAGGATCATAATTCCCGTGATCAGATAGATGTTCTTTTTCAGGCCGCTCAGCCTCGTCTCAATACCCGCATTAATCTTCTTGATGGAGTACCCGACCGTTGCCAGACCCAGGACTTCATTGCGAATCGCAACGGGCACGGAGAATTCCTTGATCGGTCCCTCTTCGTTCTCATACTCCCTGATGTATTCCACGCCCTTGGCCAGAGCCTCGACGGCTTCATCCGTCGTCACCTCGTTGAAATGCCTGCCGAGTAACATTCGATTCGTGTGAGCGACTATTTCGCCGCTTGCGTCTACGATCATGGCATGGGCGCAGGAGGTCGCATCCTGCACAGTGTGGACGAGCTTGTCGAGCCGCAGCGGATCAAAAACGAGGAGGGGTTCGACGGCGTCGTCGGCAAGATTATGCGTCATGGCGCGATTGCTCTCGAAGGTGTTTTGGCGCAGCGATTCCTTCTGGTAGTTGATGATCAGCGTTGCCACGCCGAACATCGCGAGTACGATGAGGACGGTTACCGCTATGGAAAATTTGAGCCCGAGGCTGAGCCTACTTGCGTCCATGTTTTTCTATCCACCTGCGTAACGGGTCGAAGTCCCGGTCGCTCGCCGCCCGGAAGCCCGTTATCTGGGCCGCAGACAGCACGCGGGACTGGTTGATCTTCACGAGATGTTTCTGCACGCGGGCGGTCACGGCTCTGTCCGCTGAT
>CAJHXR010000432.1_pt1 | contig 14880 bp, 14 predicted proteins | sample 9198421 | NCBI WGS metagenome assembly CAJHXR01 (sample SAMEA7708331, study PRJEB35096) | sediment metagenome | biome: marine neritic benthic zone biome [ENVO:01000025]; feature: sediment [ENVO:00002007]; material: shallow marine sediment [ENVO:03000034] sea grass bed [ENVO_01000059] ... | reverse complement strand
ATACCCCCGGTGGCGCAGAATCCCCTTATCGCCGTCGATAAACGTGATCTTCGACTTGCACGATGCCGTGGAGACATACCCCGGATCATAGGTAAACATGCCGGTATGCTGATTGAGATGCCGTATGTCCAGCACGCGCGGCCCTTCCGATCCTTCAATGACCGGAATCTCGTGTTTCTTGCCCGTCTTGTTATCAGTCAAGGTAAACGTGTCGTGGTGGGAAGAACTGCTCATAATGCTCTATCATCCTTTCTCGTATTCTCTATACACCGCTCGCAGGTGTGCGGCGGCAAAACAACCAATCAGACGCCGTCAATTTTCGGATATCGGTAATGCCCGGTGATACGATAGGTAAAAAGAATATCCTCAATCTCGGGGCCTCTCCCGATATTATGAACAATCAAGGGCCTTTTTCCGTCCTTCGATTTTCGATGAATGACGATCCCTATGTGAGGAAGATTGCCCGGTATGATCCAGGTTACCAGGTCGCCGGGCTTATAATCGTCGGGGTTTTTTGAAGAAGACCGTTCCGCGCCCTGCCGGCGGAAAAATACCTGCAAATTGAGAACCCTCCTGTGGTCAATGTTCGTATCCGGTTTTTTTAGACCCCATTTTTTTGGATAGGCGCCAAAATTCCGCCTCATGTCTTCATGAACTTTTTTTTGGAGATCGATGCCTACCTTCCGGTAGATTCTCACGATCACATCGGCACAAACACCGATCGTATCGGGAACGTCTCCTCCGGGATACGTGATTGACCGGTAGCTCCCATCGTAGGTAACGGCATGATTCGTCCGCTCAATCGCAGCCTCTACTAATGTATCGAAAAAATTTCCCCGACGAGCGGATTTTCCATCTGCAAAAACGATAAGCGCCGGAAACAGCACTATGATAATTGCGTATCTGAATATCATCGCCCTGCCGCTCAACAATACTCGCATGCCACAGTCACTAGTCCATCAGAAGTGATGAGAGATCGCAAGAAAAGGCGCCCTGCATGCGCCAGCACGCAAATGCCATTGCCGCTGAACGCAATCGCTGAAGCCTGGGCAGACATCAACATTCCGTTAATGGAAGAACGACGTGTCTCCCGCCTGGTATCGCTATATGTCCAGCTCCGCGAACTCCGCCCGCTCCTTGATGAATACAAACCGCTCCTTGGGGTCTTTCCCCATGAGCCGTTCGAAAACCTTTCCCGTGGCCTTATGGTCTACGACCTGTACTTTCATCAGGGTTCGGGTCTTCGGGCTCATGGTCGTTTCTTTCAGGACATCCGGGCTCATCTCTCCCAGGCCCTTAAAGCGGCCCACATCGAATTTCCGGCCGTTCATCTTCGCGAGAATCTTCTCCTTTTCCATCTCGTCCATGGCATAGAACGTTTCCTTCCCGGCTGCAATCTTGTACAGGGGCGGCATGGCAAGAAAAATATGCCCATGGTTGATCAGTCCCGGCATGTAGCGGTAGATGAACGTGAGGAGCAGCACGCTGATATGAGCGCCGTCCACGTCAGCGTCGGTCATCAGGATCACCCGGCCGTACCTGAGTTTGCCGAGATCAAAGTGCTGGTCCACGCCGCAGCCGAGAGTGGCGAGGAGGTTTTTGATCTCGTTGTTCGTCTGGATCTTTTCGAGCGAGGCAACCTGTTCCACGTTCAGGATCTTCCCGCGCAGCGCGAGGACCGCCTGGGTCTTCCGGTCCCGCGCCATCTTGGCCGAGCCGCCTGCCGAGTCACCTTCCACAATAAAGAGTTCGCTGTCTTCCACCTTGTTTGATGAGCAGTCCGCCAGCTTACCCGGCAGGTTCATCTTGAGCGACGAGAGCTTCCGCGTGACCGTCTCTTTCGCCGCCCGGGAGGCAAGCCTCGCCTCCGCAGCAAGCAGTACCCGCTTTACCACGGCATCGGCCATCGTCGGGTTCGAGAGGAGATATGCCTCGCATGCGTTTTTCACCGCCGTATCTATGGGGGAGTTTATCTCCGGGTTGTTCAGCTTTTCCTTCGTCTGGCCCTGGAACTGGGGGTTCTTGACGAGCACGCTGATGATGCCGTACAGTCCCTCGTACACATCTTCCGGCGAGATAGACTTGATGTTCTTCGGGATGAGGTTTCTCCGCTCCGCATAGGTCCTGACGGCTTTCGTAAGGCCGGCCTTCATTGCCAGTTCGTGCGTACCGCCGTCCGAGGTGTTGATCGAGTTGGCATAGGAATGCATCTCGGTGTCCGTGGCAATGGTCCAGTGGACCACGCATTCGATCTTGAAGTCATCTTCCTTCTCGAAGTAAAACGGCTCCTGGTTGACAAGGGTCGTGCCCTGCACAATGCGGGAAATGTAGTCCTGAATCCCGTTATTGTACTTGAAGGTAACGGGTTTCTCACCGTCCCGCTTGTTCTCGACCGTAATCTTCAGGCCCTTGTTCAGGAAGGCCTTGCTCTCCGACACGGAAAGGATGGTCTTATAACTGAAACGGGTTTTCGAGAAAACATCCGGATCAGGCCTGAAGGTGATCATGGTGCCGTGAACGCGCGTGGACTTTCCTTTTTTGAGACCGCTCTTCGGCTTGCCCCGCGAGAACTCCTGCGTCCACTCGTAACCATCACGCCATGATCTGGCGAGGAAAAGTTCCGACAGGGCGTTCACCACGGAAGCGCCGACACCGTGCAGGCCGCCCGAGGACTTATACGCCCGCTGGTCAAACTTTCCACCGGCGTGCAGCGTCGTAAGGATGGTCTCGATCGCCGGCCGCTTTGTCTGGGGATGTATGTCCACGGGGATGCCCCGCCCGTTGTCCGTCACGGTCACGCCGCCGTCCTTCTCGATCGTCAGCCGTATCTCGGTACAGAAACCATTCAACGCCTCGTCCACGGCGTTATCGAGGACCTCCCATACCAGGTGGTGCAGACCCCGCGCGTCCGTGGAGCCGATGTACATGGCAGGCCGTTTCCGTACGGGCTCCAGGCCTTCGAGAACGACAATGTCCCTGGCGGTATACCGGGTTGATGATCCGGATGTCTTCGGCGCCTTCGGTACCGCAGCCTTTGGTTTTGATTTCGCTTTTGCCTTTGCCTTTCTCGCCAACGCAATGCCTCCTGAAAACGAACGGTTCTGATGCCGGAAACGATTAAAAATCGTTTTATTATATATCAAAGGTCTTGTTGAAAGCAATAATAACCTTTTCATCAAGGCACATGCCCACATGGCGATCCCTGGAGCCCGCGGGAAGGCACTGCAAGCGTCCAAAAAGACACGGGGCATGACAGAATAACGACACCTGCTGCAGGGGGACGTCAATCCCTCTGCAGCACCCATTTTTCCCTCTTCCTCTCCTGACACGTCTGTCAAAATCACAACCATCCATCATGCCTTGACAGCGTTCCCTTTTTTGCTGTACAAAAGAACGAAAGAAAGGCGGGATATGCCGTGCAGAGCGACTCTGTGCTCATACGATGTACGTCATGCGGAACACTCAACCGGGTTCCGGCTGATAAATTAAAAAGCCGGCCGGTCTGCGGCCAGTGCAAAACTTCCCTTGAGTTTCCTACGAGCCCTGTCAACGTCACCACGGCTGCATTTGATCAAGAGTTGAACGACTGGCCCGGCACGGTCCTCGTGGAATTCTGGGCCGCGTGGTGCGGCTACTGCCGTATGGTCGAACCCGTCGTGAATGACCTTGCAAGCTGGAGGGCGGGACGGATGAAGGTCGTGAAGATAGACGTTGACGCTGAATCGTCGCTGGCCCGACGCTTCTCCGTGCGAGCAACGCCCACCTTCATCCTCTACCGGAACGGGACCCAGGTCGCACGGATGGACGGCGCACCGAAGGAAAAAATAGACCTGGTACAGTGGGTTGACCGGTCACTCGGTAAATAATATATTACCCATCCATAGATAATTATGTTGGTTTAACCGCGTACACCTTCATGCTCGCAATGGAATCAGCAATTTCGTTCACTTGCTCGGGAGACAGGTTAACATCCTCAATGACTGCCTGTGCCGTCGGATCATTGGCCATACAATCGACGGGAAACGAAGTCTCATCAAGTATCCTGACTTCCTGAAATCCCGCTGCTTTGATAGCCTCCATATATTCAGCCTTCATGACCGCGCCGGAAAGGCACCCGACATATGCTTCCACGGAGTTCTTTATGCCTTCGGGAAGCTCTTTCAGCAAGACAATATCGGATACCATGAGCCTGCCGCCGGGCTTGAGCGTCCGGTATGCCTCCTGGAAGACCGTTCTCTTATCGGGAGAGAGATTGATGACGCAGTTCGAGATAACCACATCGACTGTTTCCCTATCAACGGGCAGCTTTTCGATATCACCGAGCCTGAATTCTACGTTTCCATAATTCCCATTTTCTGCATTTTCCTTTGCTTTTGTGATCATTTCAGGCGTCATGTCGACGCCGATTACCCTACCGGCCTTTCCCACCCTCGCGGCCGCCAGAAAGACGTCAAAACCCGCACCTGAACCGAGGTCGAGAACGGTTTCGCCTTCCTGCAGCGATGCAAGGGCAATGGGATTTCCGCACCCAAGACCCAGATTAGCACCATCGGGAACGGCCTTCAGATCGGTATCAGTGTACCCGATTTTTTTGCTGATATCCTTTGTCGGATCGCCGCTACCGCAGCATGCGATATCAGGCGCGCAGCACGAGCTTTTATTGCGTGCAACTTTCGCATAACCGTCTTTTACGATTGTCTTGATATCTTTCATAATCATGGCACCCTCCTCTCAATCTATCATGTAACATTTGAATGGTGCGGAAGAATGAAAGCGTCTCCCCCACTTTTCCATGGCAACGTCACTTCCCCATGACTTCCTGCATCACGGGCCCGAGGATATTTTTTACCATTCCCGTGAGTGCCTCCACCCGCATCAGCGTAAGGCAGCACACGCTTCCATCTTTCTCCAGACTCACGACAGCCAGTTTGTCGCCTGCCCGGATGCCGGCCTTCTCCCGGACCTCCTTCGGGAGCACCAGCTGGCCCCGTTCGTCAACGCTGACCACTGATTCTACCCGGCAGCAGCCTGCCCCCGGCGCTGTCGATACACCACATAACCCGTTTTTTGACCTTTTGACCATACCGATTCCCCTTTTTGCGCATTTTCATATATTTCTGATTTTTCTGAATATACTGATATTATACACCATCGTCGGATTTTGTCAAGGAGGAATATCTGTTCAATATCGAAACGATGGGGGTGCGGCCTAACCACAGCAGCCTTTTACCCCCTCGTTCTTTCTGTTCTGGAATATTTGATGAAGTACGTTATTATTTCAAAAAAGTGTGCTTTGTATTATAATGCCGTAATGCAAGCGCATCCCGGTGGCACATTGGAACAGAATACCCTTGATATCAGTACCAAGCCGCAGACCATAACCGACCCGGCTGCCCAGCGGAAGCTCACGCTCCTGCTGTCGACCATCATCTTCTTCTCCGTCCTGAACGGAACCATGTTCAACGTTTCTCTTCCAGACATCGCTAAGCAGTTCAGCCTCCTCCCCTCCCAGGTGAGCTGGGTGGTGAGCGCGTACATCATCATCTTCGCCATCGGCTCGGTCACGTACGGCAGGCTTGCCGACGCCTATTCCGTAAAAAACCTGATAACCATCGGACTGGTGCTGTTCAGCGCAGGCTCCCTGATCGGGTTCCTGTCACAGTGGTACCCTATGCTGATCGCGGCGCGGGTAGTACAGGCCACCGGCAGCGGCGCCATCCCGGCCCTCGCCATGCTCATCGCCACACGGTACTTCCCCGCCGAAATTCGGGGGAGGGTCCTGGGCATCATTGCATCAACGGTAGCCTTTGGCGGGGGGATCGGTCCGGTCCTCGGCGGGTTCATCACCGGGACCTTTCACTGGCGGTTTTTGTTCATTCTCTCGGTCCTTACGCTCTTTACCCTACCGTCTTTCAGGCGGCATCTGCCCGGGCAGGCAAGGCACGACGGAGGCTTCGACATCCTGGGGGCCCTTCTGCTGGCTTGCTCCGTCGGAGCGCTCCTCCTCTTCATCACCCTCTCCCTCTGGTGGCTCCTGCCGGTCAGCAGTGTTTTCCTGGGCTGGCTCGTGGTTCATATACGCCGCCGGCCTTCGCCCTTCGTAAGTCCGGCTCTGTTCAGGGGCCATCGTTACCGGAACACGATCATCATCGCTTTTCTGTCGGTAAGCACGATCTTCGGAATGATGTTCATGACACCCCTCATGCTCAGGGACGTGAACGAACTCGGGACGGGACGCATCGGACTCGTCATGTTTCCCGGCGCTATGAGTGCTGCGATTCTCGGAACAATCGGCGGGAAGCTCGTGGACAAAAAAGGAAGCATACCCGTCGTGTACACGGGACTGGCCCTGCTCATCGGGGGATTCTTTTTCCTCTCAACCGTATCCGGGCTGTCACCGTGGATCATTGCTCTGAACCTCATTATCTGTTATGTCGGATTTGCATTCATGCAGTCTTCTCTCGCCCATACCGTCTCTTCTACACTGCCGAAAGAGCACCTCGGCATAGGTATGGGGATGTACAATCTTTTCTTTTTCATGTCCGGCGCCTTCAGCGCGGCCTTGATCGGCAAACTGCTCGACCTGTCAAAGGGACATTCACCGGTCAATCCCCTGACAGCAATCCTTTCTGCAGGACCGTACAGTAATCTCTTTCTCCTGCTGGCCGGCATTGTGCTGGCTGCGGCCTGTCTTTTCTATTTTACCTTCCGTGGAGATGCAAAGAAACGTTAGCCACGAACCAGCACGAATGAACACGAATAAAAAAAACAAAATAAGGGTCTTGCCCATATCAGGTGGGTAAACAATATCTTCAACAAACGAAGTAACACTCAGCGTCACAGGGTTTTTTTGTCATTCCTGCGAAGGCAGGAATCCAAGAGCTTATAACCGCTTTTTTTGCATCTGGATTCCCACTTTTGCGGGAATGATAGATCTGAAGATGGGCCCGTAAAGCGTTTGCGGGCCCACGTGCTTTGGACTTGAGCCCAAATAAAAACGGCGGTGATTTCTCACCGCCGTTCCTATCATTTCTCCTGACTACTGTCTCCTGTCTACTGCCTACTGTGTACTGTCTACTGCACTGCCGCCTTCTTCTCTCTCAGCGCCGCCGGGGCCGATACCGCGTACCCCAGTGCAGTTCCGAGAAGCCCGCCGACAACGATGCTCACTGCCGCCATGCAGGTAATACCAACGACAATTCCGACTACCATAGCCGCCCTGACAAAGAGCGTCGGCTCAACCGTGCCGCCCATGAGTCCCTGGAGCATTATCAGCGTTCCGTACCCGCCGAAATAGAATCCCGGAACAATCCCGAAGACCAGAAATACCAGCCCGCCGAGGGTGGCCCCGATCTTTGTTCCTGCTTTTACTGTCGCGTTTTTCATGACACTCTCCTCTCGATCCGTTATCTATATAGTTGACGCTGATTTTCACTGATTGACGATGATGAACAACATGTATCTTTTATTTCTGCTATTCCGAGTCTAAAGCCGTTTTTCTTGAGCAGGCTTCCGTCTGTACCGCCGAGTCGACTACCTTGCCCATGAGCCAACCGACCGATGAAGCAGCGGTAACGATCGCGACACCCGAAACAAGAACACCGACAAGCATGGAAGCGAGCACAACAACCCGGGAGATGATGCCCGGCTCTAGGGGAAGTCCGAATATCCAGCCCGCCACATTTATTCCGGCGGCGCCGCCGATAAGGCTGCCCGGCAGAAGGCCGAACAACGCAAACAGTACCATCCCCGCGCCTGCCCCGATGTATGCCGCCCTTTTTGCTAATGAGGTCTTCATGGTAGTACCCGCCTTTCAACCACTCTTGCCACGTTATATTGCATCAACCGTGCCAAAGTATAAGCGACTGTTTTTTTGTACTAATGCCGGCGAACGTTTTTGCAGGAATGAGAAAATGGAGGGTATTTTGTTAAAAATGCAAAGAAACAGTGTTATGCCAATGAGTGCAGGGAGAGGGTTCGCTGAAACGTCCGTGCCGGCCAACAAGGTATTTTATGCTCGCTATGTTCCCCTGCATCGTCAGCGAAGCGCGTGGTTCTTCTCTCTTGCCAAACGATGAAAGAGAGATTATAGTATAAGTTAGAAAAACAACGTCCAAATAGCAAAAACAAATAGCTAATACCTGTCAATACAATAAGCGAAGAAATACCGATTTGGCCGGGCACCCTGCCTGACAGACAAAACGGGAAGCCATGGCGATTTTCTCTGTGCTCTCCGTGGCAAAATGAGGTTCAAGGAGATTGTGCGTTGAGTAAAAAAGCAATTGCCCTCATATCAGGCGGGCTGGACAGCGTGCTGGCGGCCCGGGTCGTCATAGAACAGGGTTTCACGGTCATGGGGCTCTACTGTTCTTCCGCCTTCTCGAAGAGTTTCGGGAACGAGGAAGCAACCCCTGCGGCGCGCGTGGCAAATTCCATCGGGATCGAGCTTCGCGTTCTGGACATGGGACAGGATTACATCGACATGATCCGCAATCCGAAGCACGGATACGGCAGGCACATAAATCCCTGCATTGACTGCAAAATATTCATGCTCACCAAAGCAAAGGAGATAATGAGAGAACAGGAAGCGCTGTTCATTATCACCGGCGAGGTCCTCGGCCAGCGGCCCATGTCTCAACGTCGCGATACCCTGCACCTGATCGAGCGTGATGCCGGTCTCAAAGGCATGGTTCTCCGGCCCCTCTCGGCCAAACATCTCCCACCAACAGTGGCGGAAGAAGAGGGGAGCGTCGACCGGGGAAAGCTCCTCGATATCAGCGGCCGTTCGAGAAACGTCCAGCTGCACCTCGCCGGGCAGTACGGGATAACCGGTTTCTCGGCGCCGGCAGGCGGCTGCCTGCTCACCGAAGAGTACTTTGCGGAAAAGCTGCGCGATCTCTTCACCCACAGCCCTTCCGTCACGCCCGCGGACATCCAGCTACTCACCGTCGGGCGGCACTTCAGGCTGGAATCGGGAAAAAAGGCCATTCTCGGCCGCGACAACAGGGAGAATACCACCATCCTTTCGCTGGAAGGGCCTGGTTTTCACCTGTTCCTGCCCCATGACTTTCCCGGCCCCGTGGCGATTATAACGGGAAAGCCTTCTGATGCGGAGAAACATGCCGTCGGCGGGCTGATGCTGAAATTCAGCAAGGAAATCCCCGGCAGGACCCGGACGATTCGATACGGCGCAGAAATTTTCGCGCCCGAGGAAGGTGCCGAAGAACATGCATCACGGTCAATAAAGGTAGGATCAGGCCCTTAAACGAGCCTCCTGATCCTGGCCCCACCACCCTTGACCCTCATTTTGAGAGGTTCCATGCCGAACATAACTACCCAGGCGGTGACGGAGTACCTCGAATCCCTATACAAAAAACCCGTACGCGTGCTCTCCATGAACGAAGAGGGCATACAAGAGATCGGCGACGACCTCAAGGGGTTCGGCTACGGCACGCCGGTCTTCATAGAATACGAAGTTTCGGGCGACAGGAAGAAAGCGGTCCTCGAAACCATGACACCCTCTTCGTACGGTCACGACCACTTTTCCGACCGCGCTCAGGCCATCCTGTGGGAGCACGGGGCCTTCAACAACCTCCCCCGCCATGTGCGTTCATTGGACAGCGGCGCCTTCCTGGACTCAGGCGGCCTCATCTCTACGGGCAAGACAGAGGAGTTTTTTCTTCTCACGGAGTTCGTGGACGGCGTCGGATACTTCAAGGACCTTGAGCGGATCAGGGACACCGGGGCGGCCACCAGCGGGGATTTCGATAATGTTCGCGCCCTCTCGGACTACCTGGTGGAGATCCATGCTGAAAAAAGCTCGTCCCCGTCCCTCTACACGCGTCGCATCCGCGACCTCGTGAGCCACGGCGAATGCATCATGGGTCTCGTCGACAATTATCCCGAGACCCATGAATTCATAGACCAGGCGCTCCTCAGAAAAATCGAGGTTCGCTGCAACGAATGGCGCTGGCGCATCAAAAACAAGGCGCACCGGCTCTGCCGGGTACACGGCGATTTCCATCCCTGGAACATTCTGTTTCGCGGTCCCCGGGATTTCTCGGTACTCGACCGCTCGCGCGGCGAATGGGGCGAGCCCGCTGACGACGCCTCCTGCATGTCCATCAACTATTTGTTCTTTTCCCTTCAGCGTTCCGGTACATTCGAAGGCGATTTCAAGAAGATGTTCGCTCTCTTCTGGGAAAACTATCTTGCCAGGACGGGCGACAGGGAAATGCTCGAGGTCATCGCCCCGTTCTTCGCCTGGCGCGGGCTCGTCATCGCAAGCCCGACTTGGTATCCGAATCTCACGACAGCAACGCGGAAGTCAATATTCAATTTTATACAGAACGTGCTGAACGATGACCGGTTTGATATTGCGGCCGTCGACAGGTACCTGGAATGAGCAGAGAACGAGGGTTTGCCCTCTGGATAACCGGCCTCCCTGCCTCGGGCAAGAGCTCGATTACCGCCGCGGTGGTGAAGAAACTCGCTGCCCTCGGGATCTCCGCCGCGGTGCTGGAATCGGATGAACTGCGGAAGATCCTGACGCCGGAGCCGACCTATAGTCAGGAAGAGCGTGGCCGGTTTTACCGCGAATTAGTGCAGATCGGCGCACTGCTCGCCCGCCAGGGAATCAACGTGATCTTCGACGCCACGGCAAGCAAACGGTCATACCGGGACCAGGCCCGCGACCTTTTCAAAAACTTCAGAGAAGTGCACGTTCAATGTCCCATCGACGTCTGCATGCAGCGCGACCCCAAGGGTATCTACGCCCGGGGCGCGTCCGGCGAGTCTGCCACGGTACCGGGCATGCAGGCAGCCTATGAACCGCCCGTCAGCCCGGACATAATTGTCGATGGTCGAGCGGACCCTGAACAGAATGCAGACCTCATCGTGAGCATAATCAAAAAGTTGCATCACATATAAACAGTTCTTTTCACCCTATTTACGAAACTCATTTGACTGTATCCCGCCCATCCGATAAAATGCCCACGAATTATGGGCACGAAAATTACGTATGAGCGCTGGATAAATCTGTTCCTTCCCGATGGCTGGACCGAGCGGGAGGAAATGGGTTATATTCTCCTCGAAAAAGAAAACTGGCCCGGCATGGTCCAACTCACGTTCATCGTGAGAGACGAAAAAGACCTCGGCGGGAAGAACAACACGCCCCCCGAAGAGTCGGCAAGGATCCTGCTCGAGGACATCCTTGAAGACCGGGACATCCCGTTCCCCCGTGAAGCCGTCGTCGTCGAGAACAAGGGAAACACGGGCATGGCTACGGTGGATTACACCCATGCAGGGAAGGAAGAATCAACACACTGGCGTATCTGGATGGTCGTAGATAAAACGCGGGCGTTTATGGCCGCTTACATCAGCAATCCCGAACATGACGCGCCCCACCTCGTCGAAGCTGCCCGGATCATTGCGGACATCGAATTCATTCCTGATACGAACGGTTGACCCTTTGTTGTCGATGCCCCCCCCCAAAAAAAGGCAGGCTCGAAAGCCTGCCCCGGTCGGTTTTTCTCTGTCTGGAAAAGCGCTACACGTACTCCTTCAACTGTCTGCTCCGCGCCGGATGGCGCAGCTTTTTGAGCGCCTTGATCTCAATCTGCCGGATCCGCTCCCGCGTCAGGTTAAAGTGTTTTCCCACCTCTTCGAGCGTATGTTCCGTGCCCACGCCGATGCCGAACCGCATCCTGATGATCTTCTCCTCCCGCTCGGTCAGGGTGGAAAGTACCTGCTCGATACGGTTTGAGGTTTCGTTGTTTTCGAGCAGTTTGAAGGGGGAAACTGCTTTTTCGTCGATGATCACGTCCTTCAGCTCTTTCTCCTCGGAAAGAATGGGCGTCTCCAGGGATACAGGCTCCTGAATTGCCCGGAGTATCTCGTTGACCCGAATCACGGAAAGGCCCATAATTTTTGAGATCTCTTCCGGCGTCGGCTCCCGCCCCTTCTCGCGCATGAATCTGGTAAATATCCGGCTTATGCGTGTGCTCTCTTCGATGAGGTGCACCGGCAGCCTGATGGTGCGGGCCTGGTCGAGAATGGCCCGGGTAATCCGCTGCCTGATCCACCACGTAGAGTAGGTGCTGAATTTCGTCCCCTTGCCGGACTCGTACCGGTCCGCCGACTTCATGAGCCCGATATTGCCTTCCTGAATAAGGTCGAGGAGCGTCAAGCCGCGGTTCACGTATTTTTTTGCGATCGAGACCACAAGGCGGAGGTTGGCCTTTATCAGCTCGTCCTTCGCCGCCTTGACCTTCTCTTCTTCCTCTTCGATCCCCCTGACGATCTCCCGCAGGGTCTTCATGTCGAGCTTCAGCCTGTTTCTGTCCGTGTGGATACCGCGCTCGGCCTGCTTCCCGACGTGGTGAAGCCGACTCACGATTTTCTCGATCTCTCGATAGGAAAGAGTGATCTGCCCGAGGGTCTCGGCGGCCCGGTCCATATAGCCTCGCGTCGCCTGTCGCCGGAGCCTGTTGTAAAGACGCATGAACTCCGCCGCGTATGAGTCATCCCAGTCACCGGGGTATCGGAGAATATCCTGGGCCTTCACGAGGCCCTGCTTAACGTTCGCGCCGAGGTTCAGGACCCGCGGTATGGCGATCGGCGAGTTCAGGGCAATTGCCGTGAGCGCAGCTTTCCCCCCCTCGAGCATGGCGACGAACTTGTGCTCTTCTTCTATCTTGAGCATGGGGAATCTGCCGACAGACTTGAGGTAGGTATCAACCAGGTCCGCGCCGCCGACTTCTTCGGCCGCCTTGACTACCTCGCTGCGCGAAGGTTCTCTTTCCTCGTCCGACTCGTCCATCAGCTCTTCCTCGAGGTTTTCTCCTCCGTCAGGAAGATCTGCTCGTTCATCTGAAAGTACCGTCTTGTTGCTCATCTCGTTTACCTTTCTAATTTTATTATATCAGAAACAATTCGTTGGTCAAACACTAATTTTATTTTGAGACCCAATAAATTTACAATTATTATCAATAAATTAGTTGACAAGTTACATCCTGCTGAAATATTTCCCTTTCCCTCCACAGACCCTGCATGGTATACTTTTTTCCATGATGGATCTTGTTACCGTCATCTTTCCCGTGTCCGGCGTGGAAACATGGCTCATCCTGCCCCCTGTCATCGCGCTGCTCGTCTCGTCATTCACGTCGATGGCCGGGGTATCAGGGGCATTTATTTTGCTTCCTTTCCAGATGAGCGTCCTCGGCTTTACCAGCCCCGCGGTCAGCTCTACGAATTTCGTGTATAACGTCGTTGCCATCCCGAGCGGTGTATACCGCTATTTCAGGGAAGGCAGGATGGCCTGGCCCCTCGCCGGGGTGATCATCGCGGGAACCGTCCCCGGCGTGTTCTTCGGCTACTACCTGCGCGTTCTGTACCTGCCCGATCCGGCTGTATTCAAGGTCTTTGTAGGGGCCGTGCTCCTCTATGTCGGCGGAAGACTCATCGTCGAGACTGCCGTCAGAAGAGAAGCAGATAAAGATGCGCGGATCGCTCCGGAGAATAAATTTTCAGAGCGGGCCGGGCTTCTGAAAGAGCAGCGTCATGCAGCGTCGGAACGGGGACTGCCTCAAGACGCTGCAGTCAAAACCGTCGCATTCACCTTCAGGGCCGCTGCATACGAGTTCCGGGGCGAACGGTTCCGCTTCAGCGTCCCGGCCGTGCTCGGCCTCGCCGGTATCGTAGGTGTCATCGGCGGCGCCTACGGCATCGGCGGCGGCGCGATAATCGCGCCGTTCTGCGTTACCGTGTTCCGCCTGCCCGTATACACCGTAGCGGGCGCAGCCCTGCTCGGAACATTCGTCACCTCGATTGTAGGGGTGATCTTTTACAGCGTTCTGCCGTCGGTAGGGGGTGTTTCCACGTCACCGGACTGGGCGCTGGGATTCCTCTTCGGTATAGGCGGGTTTGCGGGCATGTACATCGGCGCCCGCCTTCAGAAGTTTGTGCCCCAGAAACTCATAAAACTGCTTCTCGGAATCCTGATCCTCTCTGTAGCGACTAAGTATATCACACAATATTTCATTTAGCAAGCCCCGAAAAGCCGTTTGTCAACCCCAAGCAGAAATGTCCTATTTTTACCAACCTAGAAATGTCCGGTCCCTGCCGATCTCGATGTGCCTCTCGGCAAACGTTCAGCATCGGGCTGAATATCCATTATTCGGATAAATGCGGGCGGCCATGAAGCCGCCCGCAAGACCAAGAAAGATTACTCAATCTCCACTTTATCGGCCGTCAACGTGTTACCGGCAAACGATCCCCGCGCCTTAACCACCGTCAGGTTCGCTGTCAATAAGGCGAAGAACTGACCAAGAGAGATCAATTGATCATCATCGTTCTTGACCTCTGCTGCGCCCGAAGCATCGACAGTGATTCCGGCGATCTCCATGGTGCGCGCTGTCGGCAAAGGATCGAAGGAGCTGACCGGTCCCTGGAGGATGTGATCATTGGTAAACGGATTACCGGTGCCGGCACTATCAATTCGCGTGGCGGTGATCGAGCCGGTCGTGTTCAGGAAGCCCCGTACCTTCACGCCGTCTGTCGCAATGATTGTTCCGGCGTTGTTCTCTGTGACACTCGTAATGAGCACCGCTTTACCGAGAACCGTGATACTTCCCGTCCCAACAGCAGTCACGTTGGATTCAATCCGGATGGTGTCCTTGAAGGAGATTTTATCCGCCACCAGGATCCCGGCCAAAGGCCCGGTGCCCATTTGTCCCTCCGCTTCCACCTTAACATTGTTGTCCAAGTCAGCATCGATGCCGCCTTCGAACCTGACGTTGTTATTAGCTAACTGCACCTCTTGTTCATTTACAAAGAACTTGGTCGCAAGATTAACGAATCCTGTGACGAACCCTTCGACCT
>CAJHXR010000128.1_pt1 | contig 15057 bp, 12 predicted proteins | sample 9198421 | NCBI WGS metagenome assembly CAJHXR01 (sample SAMEA7708331, study PRJEB35096) | sediment metagenome | biome: marine neritic benthic zone biome [ENVO:01000025]; feature: sediment [ENVO:00002007]; material: shallow marine sediment [ENVO:03000034] sea grass bed [ENVO_01000059] ... | reverse complement strand
GTTCTTTGCACCATCGGCGCCATCTTGTGGCACAGGAGAAATGGCGCCAACGGCGGTACATTGATCTGCTGCTGGTCTTCACGACAAACCGTACACCCCGTCGCAGGGTCAATTTCCTCTGCCGTGATTTCGCTGTAGGGATGACGAACGGCCGAACGGCCAACACTTCGCCGCAGTTCCACGTTCCATCGTGAATCCTCGTACGTGCAGGTCCGGGGCAGGGTGCGTTCCTGTGCTTCGATCACACTGCTGCAGAGCAGGGAAACCAGGAGCGGCAGCAGCCCGTACCGTACCATTATAATGATTTGTTACCTCGTTCCTTCCATTCTTTCTGCTTGGAGAGAATAAACGCTATTATTTTACTTTGTTCCTCATCGCCTCGGCCCTGTACGCGGAGGGGCTCACCGAAAGCAAAGTAGGCTTTCTTGGAAGGATCAACAGCGCCGAATTCCTTTAAGAACTTGCCCTGCGGCCTCAATACATCGGTTTTGAGAGCAATGGGAACAACAGGCACTCCCGCCTTTTTTGCGAGTTTGACTCCTATCGTGTTGAACGTCTTGGGGTCAAAGACCTCCGACCGGGTGGTCTGGGGGAAAACAATGACTGACACACCTCGCTTCAGCCGCTCAGCCCCGCCCGCAAGGACCGCTTTCAGATCATCACGAGGATTTGACCGACCCACGGTGATCGGATCCCGTGAGCGCATGATGTGCTTGAACACCGGATACTCGATGAGGCTCTGCTTTATCACAAAGGTTACCGGTTTAAAAGGAGCGATGATGTGCGGAAGCACAAAAGTCTCGAGAGCACTCATGTGGTTCGCGATAAATACGCAAGGCCCTTCAAATTTCTTAAAGTGTTCGGTGCCCGTTATCTCTACCTGGCCGCCGACAGCCTTCAGCGCATCAATCGTTGCGAGGCTGCTCTCGCACCATGCTGCGGTATCATACTGCCCACGCTTTGCCTTGAAACTACCGGTGAACACGATTCGCAGAATCTTCCCGTAGAAGACGATCGAAGGAAAACAAGGGATCCGCAGAAAAAAGTCTTTTATCACGGTTTTCAAATCCTTTATCGTTCCGTTTTCATTACTCACACGGCCTCATCCTGTTTCCGACTCCGCGTGCTTCTTCGATGATGAATCCAAAAGGCTGAAAAAGGATCATGGGCATGCATATCATTATTCAGAATATCAGAGGCACGCAATGCTGTCAACCATTTTGCCGTGGAGCCTCTCCAGTCCCGCTTATAGCGGGACTGCGGGGTCGCCTGGTGTCGGCCCTGCCGTACCATGCACGCCACTTTTCCCCTTGAATTCAATCCTTTATTTTGTTATGATTAGCCCGTTCAGGAGGACTCGTGCAGAAAGCGGACCTTACATCCAGAACGGTTGCTGGCTTTATCGATTTTCTCATCGTCGTCGGGTTGACGAAACTACCTGATGTCTTCGGCTTTCTGTCGGCCTCGGGCTACATCCTCCTGCGCGATGGTCTCTTCGAGGGGCAGAGTGTCGGGAAAAAGCTGCTCGGCCTGCAGGTCATTCTGGCGGATAACAATAATCGCTCCGTAAGTTTTCGAGAGTCAATCATCAGGAATGTCACGTTTATCCTCACCTATATTCTTTTTTTAATACCCTATCTGGGCTGGATACTCGGCCCGATAGCGCTCGCGGCGGAAGGTCTTACCGCTATCGGTGACGGCAGAGGCATGCGCATCGGAGACCTGCTGGCAAAAACGTATACGGTTCACACTCTGCAGAATACGTCGGGAGAGAGAGCCGCTGACCACACGAGCAATCAGGCAGACGACGGGCCGCTTGACGATAAGTAACAAGGCCATGTCGCCATCCGATTGCGCCGAGCGTTCACCGTGAACCGAGAATACCGTGGCATAACCAGAGTTGTCTTGGCTGCTCCATGCTGACCCTCCTGACCGGTGAACGGGGACACCGATGAACGCCGGTTTCGGCTCTGTTTTTTTCGAAAGGAGTTTTTCTCACGATGTTCATCAACACTATCATGGGCTGGTTCTCAAGCGACATGGCCATTGACCTCGGAACGGCCAACACCCTGGTCTACGTAAGAAACCGGGGCATCGTCTGCAACGAACCATCTGTCGTCGCCATGTCGCAGAAACTGGGGAAGGTCGTCGCTGTCGGCGCTGAAGCAAAAAGAATGCTCGGCAGAACACCGGGCGACATTCGCACGATCCGGCCGATCAAAGACGGCGTCATCTCGGACTTTGACATTACCGGCGAAATGCTCCGGTATTTCATCCAGCGTGTGCATAACCGAAAAACATTCATTCGGCCGCGTATTGTTATCGGCGTTCCGTCCGGCATCACCCAGGTGGAACAGCGGGCCGTCAAGGACGCGGCCATTTCCTCCGGTGGACGTGAAGTCTACCTGATCGAAGAGCCCGTCGCCGCCGCTATCGGTACGGGGCTGCCTATATCCGAACCGTCCGGAAATATGATCGTTGATGTCGGAGGAGGCACCACGGATATCGCCGTCATCTCCATGGACGGTGTTGTGTATAGTAAGGCGATTCGCGTGGGCGGCGACAAGATGGACGAAGCGATTATCAACTACATCAAACGCAAGTACAATCTTCTCATCGGCGAGATGATGGCAGAGCAGATTAAATTTGACCTGGGCTCCGCATACAAGCTGGACTCGACCAGGCAGACCATGGAGATAAAGGGACGCGACCTGGTGTCGGGCATCCCCAAAACCTTGATCCTTGACGACGACGAGGTGCGGGAAGCGCTTTCCGAGCCGGTGAACCAGATTTTGAACGCCATCAAAATGGCACTGGAGAACACTCCGCCGGAGCTCGCTGCGGACATTGTGGACAAGGGCATCGTGCTCGCGGGCGGCGGCGCGACACTCAAGGGAATGGATGTTTTCCTGCGCGAGGAAACTTCGCTGCCGATCATTATTGCAGAAGACCCGCTCACCTGTGTCGTACACGGCGCGGGCAAGGTGCTCGACGATATCGACGTTCTGAGAAAAGTCGTCATGTAGCGCCGGGAACGGTAGTGCGAATGCTCGGGTATAACGGAAGACAAAAAAACATCTATTTTCTGCTTGCGCTCTTCGCGTTCCTGCTCTGGTTGATCACCGCCCAGGTTAAGAGCGGCCGATTTTTCCTCGAGAAACCGCTTTTCTCCGTGTCCGCGTTTTTTGAGCGAATCATCCACGGTACGTATACGGGAATACATTCCGTCTGGAGCGGCTACGTATCGCTCGCCGGAACGAACCGAAAAAATCGTCGGCTCCACGAGGAAATCGCCAAGCTCCGCCTGGAAAGCCAGATCACCGACGAGCTCCTCATCGAGAACGAGCGCCTGCTCGAGCTTCTTGCCTTTAAAAAAAGGGTGCACGTGAACTCGCTTCCGATCCAGATAATCGGAAAAACCGTTTCACCATCTTCCAGCACCGTGACGATCAGCAAAGGCGCGACCGAAGGCATCAAAAAAAACCTGGCCGTCATTACCGATAGCGGTGTTGTCGGCAGAGTCCATACCGTTCTCGCAGGCAGCGCAAAGGTGCTCCTGATTACCGACCCGGCCAATACGCTCGCCGTCAGAGTGCAGCGAAATAGAGAAGAAGGCCTCCTCGAGGGCAAGCTCAGCCACTGTGCCCTCAAGTACGTCTCCTATTATGCAGACGTGCAGGAGGGAGATCTGCTCGTTACCTCCGGTCTCGACGGCATCTATCCCAAGGGACTGCCCGTCGCAACCGTGATAAAAGTCAAGAAGCACGAGGCCAACCCGTACCAGAGTGTCGAGGCGGAACCCATCGTCAGCTTCTCGCGGCTGGAAGAGGCGTTGGTGCTCACTCAATGAAGCCACGAGTATATTTCATTGTCCTTCTCCTTATCGTCCCTGTCCAGGGAAGCCTGATCAGCCCGATCTCCATTGCCGGGTTCACTCCTGACGCAGCTCTTGCCGTCGTTTACATAATCGGCCTGCTCACCACTCCGCGGGAAGCTATCTTTGCCGGTATGGCAATCGGCCTCATTCAGGACATAAACTCCGCCGGCATTATCGGCCTTACCAGTTTGACCCGTGGACTGGCCGGCCTTTTTGCAGGGCTGCTCGGTAAACGGGTGCTGAATATCGCCAGCACGTCAAACATCGCATTCCTCGGCGCCTTCAGTCTCGCAGAGGCGCTGCTCATCAGTTTGTTTATGCAGGTATCGTACGGAGCAGTGCCCTTTTTCAGCATGATCTTCGGCTACATGCTTCCCCAGGCGCTCTATACCGGGCTGTTCGGCACCGTGGTGCTCCAACTCATCAGCCGCTGGAACATCGTCACGGTCCTGACACGGCCGACGCTATCGAAGGAGTGGTAAATGCTTCAGGGCAGTCCTGTCATAATTCAGAGGAGGCTTCCACTTCTTGCAGCGTTTGTCATTCTGGTTGCCATCATCCTCTTCATCCGACTGTGGTTCCTCCAGGCGGTGAACGGTGAATACTACTACGACCTCTCGGAGAACAACCAGATACGGCCGATCAAGATCAAGCCGCCCCGGGGGATCATCTATGATCGCAACGGCCGGCTTCTCGTGGAAAACGTTCTTACCTTTGACATCTCCATTGTGCCGGAGAACACGCCGGACCTCGGTAAAACGATAAACGCGCTTGCTTCTCTGATTCAGATTACACCAGCCGAGATACGCCGCGCATTAGACAGCGCCGCGTCGGTGCGGGCTAAATACGAACCGGCAAAGGTAAAAGAAGAGGTTTCCTGGGCGGAAGTCGCCGTAACTGAGGCCCGTCACGAAGACCTGCCCGGCGTAATCGTTGATCCGGAACACCGCAGATACTACCCCCATAGAGGCATTGCTTCTCACCAGCTCGGCTACATTGGAAGGATAACCCGCGAGCAACTGAAGCGGGAAAAAACCGATCGCAGCCGTCTCACCGGCCAGGCAGGGCTGGAGAGTACCTATGACACCCTCCTCCGCGGAGTCTCCGGCAGAAGAATGATCCAGGTGAACGCGGCGGGCATGAAAGTGAAGGACCTGGGAGTCGAATATCCCCGGCCGGGAAAGGATCTCTACCTCACTATCGACATTGATGTGCAGATTGCCGCCGAGGAGGCGCTCGGCAAGCGCTTGGGCGGTGTGGTGGCTATGGATCCGACGAACGGGGAAGTCCTTGCCCTCGTCAGTCATCCGAACTTCGATCCGAACCTCTTCCCAAGGGGGATATCTCCGAAGGACTGGGAAAAACTCTCGACGGACCCGTCATTCCCGCTTTATAACAGGGCGGTGCAGAGTGTCTATCCTCCCGGCTCCATATTCAAGATCATTGTCGCTCTTGCAGGGCTCGACAGCGGCGCGATAACCCCTGATGACGAAGTAACGTGTAAAGGAGTTATTACGTACGGCAGACACTCGTACCGCTGCTGGAGAAAGAAAGGGCATGGCACACTCAGTCTGCACCGCGCCATCGTGGAATCGTGCGACGTGTACTTCTACACGATGGGAGAGCGCATCGGTTTCGACCAAATCGCAAAATACGCCCGCAGCTTCGGCCTCGGAAGCGTAACAGGAATTCGCCTGCCCGACGAAAAACCCGGGCTCATCCCTACCGTTTCCTGGAAGGAAAAAACGCTGAATGCACCATGGTACCCCGGGGACACCTATATTAATTCGATCGGCCAGGGATTCGACCTCCTCAGTCCCATCCAGGCCTGCCAGATGATCAGCGCTATAGCGAACGGCGGGTTTCTCTACCGGCCCAAGCTGCTCAAACGGATCCGGAACAGAGAGAACGGGAAAGTCACGACATTCTCTCCTGAACATAAAGGCACCATCATACTGAACCAAAAGGCGCTCGAGGGAGTACGAAGGGGTCTCATCGGTGTTGTGTCGGAGCGGGGCGGCACGGGCTGGGCGGCACGGAGCAGGCTCACGACCGTTGCCGGGAAGACCGGCACCGCCCAGGTCGTTGCCCAGAAGGATCTGCAAAAAAAATTAACGGGTAAAATTGCAGACCACGCATGGTTCGTGGCATATGCACCCGTGGAAAATCCGACGATTGCCGTAGCCGTCCTCGTTGAGAACGGGGGACACGGCGGTGCAACCGCGGCGCCGATCGCCAGAAAGGTAATAGAGGAGTTCATGAAACGTGATGGAACGAAGATGGCTCACTAATATACCATGGAGCATGTCCGGCCTTGCGGTCGGCATCGCGATCATCGGTCTTTTCGCGGTCTACAGTGCCACCTTTACGCCCCAGGGCCCTTCTTCACTCTATTACAAGCAACTGCTCTGGATTGCCGCCGGAATAGTCGTAATGTTCCTGGCGATTATTCCGGACTACCATACGATCGGGCGTTTCGCATATAGCCTGTACATCGTCTCAATCGTTCTGCTGGTCCTCGTCATGATCGTGGGGAAAGCAGGCATGGGAGCGCAGCGCTGGCTCTCCCTGGGCCCGATCGCATTCCAGCCGTCAGAGCTTGCGAAGCTCGCCGTTGTCCTCGCGCTTGCACGATACTTTGCAGAGGATCCACGCCAGAGCTACGGGCTGACGGACCTGGCAAAGCCGGCCATTCTGGTGATGATCCCTCTGGTGCTCGTACTGAGGCAGCCGGATCTCGGCACTGCGCTCATGCTGCTTCTCGCGGCGTCCATAGTCGTCGTGATCGCCGGACTGCGCATTCAGGCCCTCATGGTCGTATGTATCGTGGCTGCAACGCTCGCCGCATCCGTCGTGCTGGTTCCACCGGTAAAAGGGAAAGTGTGGAATTCGCTCAAGCCCTACCAGCAGAAACGGATCAAGGCATTCCTGAACCCGGAGTCCGACCCCCTCGGCAGCGGCTATCACGCACACCAATCCAAGATTGCCGTGGGCTCGGGAAGGATAGGGGGAAAAGGGTTTCTCCAGGGAACGCAGAGCCAATTGGCCTTTCTCCCCGAGCGCCACACGGATTTCATATTTTCGGTAATCGCGGAAGAACACGGACTGCTCGGGACAGGTTTCATGCTCTTTCTCTATCTCGCGCTCCTGCTGCTCGGGATTGAGACTGCTAAAAATGCAAAAGACAAACTTGGCGCACTTATGGCCGGGGGTATTGTTGCCATGCTTGCGTTGTATGTCTTTATCAATATCGGCATGACGGTCGGTGTCGCGCCTGTCGTCGGCGTCCCACTCCCCCTCGCCAGTTATGGCGGCACTTCCATTATTACGACGTTTCTCGCCATAGGACTGCTTTCAAATATTCAGATGAGACGATATATGTTGTTCTATTAGCGGTCATGGGCCTGGGGTCAGGAGAAAACGGTAACGACGCCCGTATCGGCAATCGGCATCGGTAACGCTTAAATACGAACAACGTAACCTTTGGACGAAACGGGCATCGTAGCCGTAACCGCAAAACATCTTCACTTCTTTGCGAGTTTACCGCCTCCGTGTGGCCTGGGTCCATTGCGAGAAAATTTCCTGCCGTTTTGAGAAATATTTTATCTGTTAATTACTAAGGAGTTACCGTGCTCGAAGATTTTCTTCCCCTTGTTACAAAGCCTGCGCGCTACATCGACAGCGAAGTAAACTGCGTCCATAAGGATCTTACATCGGTTAAAACCAAAGTATGTCTCCTTTTTCCCGACACCTACGAAGTCGGGATGTCACATCTCGGAATTCGCATTCTCTACCACATTTTAAACAACAGGCAGGATACTGCGTGCGAACGGGTCTTTTCTCCCTGGACCGATTACGAGGAGCTGTTACGGGCCTCCGGCAGGCCGCTCACCAGCCTGGAATCCAACGTCCCGCTTGCTGAATTCGATATCATCGGCGTTACCCTGCAATATGAACTTTCTTTCACCAATATCCTGACGGCCCTCGAACTGGGCCATATACCCGTGCGCTCGTCAGACCGGAAGAACGGCCATCCCGTGGTCATCGCAGGGGGCCCCTGCGCCGTAAACCCGGAGCCCCTTTCCGACTTCATAGACGCCTTTTTTATCGGTGAGGCAGAAGACGCGCTCCACGAGATGATAGAGCTGAAACAGTCAGCCGGTGATCGATTACAGTTTCTCAACTCACTGTCAAGGTGTGAGGGTTTCACTGTCCCCATGCTCGGCAAACAGACCGTACGAAGGCGAACCGTCGGGGATCTTGATGCCGCTGCCTATCCCGACAAGCCGATCCTTCCGCTCATGAAGCCCGTTCATGACCGGGCTACCGCAGAAATTGCCCGTGGATGCATCCGCGGCTGCCGCTATTGCCAGGCGGGGATTATCTACCGTCCGTACCGGGAACGGAGCAAAGAGACGATACAGGGCCTGCTTCAGGAGTCGCTTTCCTGCACAGGCTATGACGAACTCTCTCTCGCCTCCCTGAGCGCAGGAGATTATTCCGACATCCGGCGGCTGGTGTCCGACCTGTTCAACCGGTACCGCGATGACCGTGTCTCCATCTCGCTCCCGTCGCTTCGCGTTGGCACGCTCACCAAGGACATGATAACGGCTATTGCGGGGGTGCGCAAAACCGGTTTCACGCTTGCGCCTGAGGCGGGTACGGAGCGCCTGCGCCACGTGATCAACAAGCCCCTCTCGGAGGCGGAGCTCAAGGAGGCGGCGGAGTTTATTTTTTCGAGCGGGTGGCACGTCCTGAAACTGTACTTCATGATAGGCCTTCCGACGGAGACACAGGATGATTTGGACGGCATCATCAGGATCGCACGGGACCTCTTTGCCCTGGGAAAGCAGTTGTCCAAACGGCATGTGCAGCTGAACATCAGTATCTCCACATTCGTTCCCAAGACGCACACCCCGTTCCAGTGGTTCGGCCAGATTCCACCCACCGTTATTCGTGAGAAACAAACATATCTGGAAAAAGGGTTAAGGAGACGGGGAATTACGCTCAAGTTTCACACCGTGGAAATGAGCCTACTCGAAGCCGTCTTCGCTCGAGGAGACCGCGCCCTCGGCCCGGTCCTTGAAAAGGCCGTCCGCCTCGGCTGCCGGTTCGACGGGTGGACCGAATGTTTTGATTTCAGCAAGTGGAGCGAGGCGTTCCGCGCCTGCGGTATCGACTATGCAGAGTTCGCGGGCCGCAGTTACCGACAGGAGGACGAGCTCCCGTGGGACCACATTCATACGGGCGTCACAAAAGAATTTCTCCGGCGCGAGTACCGGCGGGCGCTGTCAGCGGAGATCACGGAAAACTGCCGCGAACACTGTGAGGGCTGCGGGATAGGCTGTACAGACGGCGGGACCCCGCTCTTCGGAAAAGCCGGGACCGAGGCCGGCGTTGCGGGCAAAACGACACGGAGCGGGGCCGGCGATCGATCTTCCGGGACGGAGAGAAAACAGGAGAAACGGAATCTCACCACACGCATACGCATGCGATACACCAAAAAAGGGCCAATCCGCTTCCTTTCACACCTCGATCTCATGACCCTCTTCCAGCGGGCGGCCACACGGGCGGAAATCCCCCTTGCCTTCTCTCAGGGATTCAACCCACACCCGCGGATGTCTTTCGGACCGGCGCTTTCCGTCGGCGTGGAGAGTGAAGCGGAATATCTCGACATGGAGACCGATCCGTTTATTGATCTCAGCAAGGCAACACGGGACCTGAACAGCACACTCCCGGAGGGGATTGAAGTGCTTGAAGCGCGCATTATTCCCAAAAGCGCGCCATCGCTTTCAAAAAGTATAGCCACGTTTATGTACAACATTTTGATCCCCCCTCGTTATGGGGAGAACATCCGGGAGCGCATCGAAAACTTCATGGCATTATCGTCCGTCAGTGTGATAAAAAAAGGAAAAGAGCGCGATATAAAACCCGCCATCGAGTCGGTTGCGGTCAATGACGGGGCTGATCCGTTGGCAATCGACATTTGTCTCCGTGAGAGAAACGGGATCAGCGCACGACCGGTCGAGGTCATTGAGGCGCTGCTCAATATAGGACCTGCAGATTCGTCTCTCTTCAGGATTATGCGCACCGCGGTACAGGCGAACGTCGGTGGTAGCTGGATAGACCCGTTGGGCATGCAATAACGGCCGCGGGTTCTCGTCGCATTTTTTCAGAATAACTAATGTTGTAAAATATCCTTCTCCGTGAAATTGCGCATACCACCATCTCCTTTTAGCACAATATGCTTGCCGCTTTTTGCCACCGAGAACAAAGAGGACCGAATGCGAAGCTCGCTTTTTAACCGTCAGGCTCCTCTCCGTGTCCTCGGAGAACTCTGTGGCGGATATTTTTCCCTGCCCTGGGGAATAACGCTTGAATTCATCACAATACTATTATATGATACGTGCTGTTATTCTCAGCGTTCCGCGAAGGAGACCCTATGCCATCCAAGATCATCGTCAACGCCGGCCGGGAGGAAACTCGGGTGGCGGTGCTTGAAAACAGCCTCGTAACGGAAATATACATAGATCGAAAAAAAGACCGCGGTATCGCCGGAAACGTGTACAAAGGGCGGGTTATGAAAGTCCTCCCCGGCATGCAGGCTGCTTTCGTGGATATCGGTCTTGAAAAATCGGCGTTTCTGTACGTTGGGGACGTATTCGACAGCGCGTCTGAGTACGCGCCCATGCTGGACGACGAAGGACTGGAGCTCGAAGTTGAAACAAAGCGTAAGCGGCCGCAAGCCGGGTCGATCGAAGACCTGCTTCAAGAAGGCCAGGAGATCATCGTTCAGGTGTCGAAAGAGCCGATCAGCACAAAGGGCGCCAGGGTAACCACCTATGTAAGCCTGCCCGGGCGCTATCTCGTCATGATGGCGGGCGTAAACCACATCGGTGTCTCCCGGAGAATTGAACATGGAGAGGAGCGCGGCCGGCTGAGGGGGATTGTCGGCAATTTTCGCAAACCGAACACGGGCTATATTATTCGAACGGCGAGTGAAGGAAAATCGGACGAGGACTTTCGTTCGGACATTGACTTTCTCGATCGTCTCTGGAACACGCTCCAGAAAAAAAGGGAGCGAGTGGCGGCCCCCGCCCTGCTCCATAATGAACTGGACCTCGTTTTCCGCGTTATCAGGGATGCCTTTACCAATGATGTAGACAAAATGATCATCGATTCACCGGAAGAGCACCAGCGGGCGAAGGAATTCGTCGATTCCTATATCCCCGGATTGAGCAAGCGGGTAAAGCTCTACGGGCATGATGAGCCCATCTTTGACTATTTCGGGGTGGAAATCGAAATATCGCGCGCCCTCGGCAGAAGAGTCTGGCTCAAATCCGGTGGCTATATTATTATCGACCAGACGGAGGCCCTCACGACGATCGACGTGAACACCGGCAGATACGTGGGCAGCAGATCCTTGGAAGATACGATTCTCAAAACCAACCTCGAGGCCGTTCGGGAGATCGGGTACCAGCTCCGACTCCGGAATATCGGCGGGATCATTATCCTTGATTTTATCGATATGGAGCGCGAGGACAACCGGCGCAAGGTCTACTCAGCTCTTCAGGAAGCCCTGTCTCACGACAAGGCGAAGACAACGATTTCCCATATCTCGCCCATCGGGCTCATTGAGATGACCCGCAAGCGGGTACGTGAAAGTTTAGGGCGTACGCTCGGTGAACCGTGTCCGTACTGCGATGGACGGGGATTCGTAAAATCGAGTCGGACGGTCTGTTACGAAGTCTTGCGAGAACTGCGCAGGGCGTTCACCGGAGCGGACGAGAAAAAGGCGCTCGTAACGGTCAATTCCGTCGTTGCGGACATGCTCTACGATGAAGAGCGGCAGGGCGTTGAGGTGCTGGAAAAGGATTTTGAAAAAAAGATCGTTATCAAGGCAGACCCAAATCTGCATCAGGAACAGTATGAAGTGGTAATGGTATAATCCCGTCAGTCTTGATGCGCCTCGAACAACCGATATGGTGTTCATGCTTGTGCTTTTTCGCGGCCATAAGGGCCTTGTCAGCTGCCAGGATCAGTGCCTTTGAGTTCTTCCCGTCCTGAGGAAATGACGCGATTCCGATCGTAACGGTCAAGGGACACTGTTTGCTCGAGATTCGCGAAAAACCTTTTTCTATCCCGTGTTTAATCCGGTCGGCAAACAGTCCATATGCCTTGGCAAGCTGGGTCTCGGGCAGGATAATCACGATTTCATCGCCGCCGTAGCGGGCAGCCACATCCGTACTCCGAATGGCTTTTTTAACCGATTCACCGAGAGCGTTGAGCGCTTCGTCGCCCGCCTGGTGGCCGTAGGCGTCATTGTACTTTTTAAAATCGTCCACGTCCACGAGGGCCAGGGAAAATTCCCGCTTGTGTCTCCCCGCGCGAAGGATTTCCCTGCTCATGATGTCCTCAAAGTACCGGCGATTGAACAATCCCGTAAGACTGTCCGTGATCGCCTGATGTTTTACCCGGGTGTGTGTTTTTGCGTTATGAATCGAAATCGAGGCAAACGACGCAAGGATCTCGAGGGCCTCCAGGTGCGCGGCAGGAAACGTTCTCGGCACGAAGTCATCCACGTACAGTATACCTACCAGCTCGTGTGCGTGAATGAGGGGAATACAGATAAGAGACTTGATCCCTTCGCCTACGGCCACGGGATTGGAAAAGAAGGACTTGTTCGTCGTGTTATTGATGACCGTTATGGCCTTGGCCTTTAATATTCTGCTCGTGAGACCGCCCTTCCGCACCTTCCATTCCCGGTTGGAAGTAAAGCTTTTCGAAAGTCCTTTATGCGCACGGATCCTTAACGTATCTGTTCGTGCGTCATAGAGCGCAATGCTCCCGGCCTTGGTGTGCGTGATCTCCATGGCTTTCTTGAGCACGATGTTGAGCGCCTTGCCGAGCTCAAGCTGAGAGACGACAGACCGGGCGGTTTTGATGATGTCGTACGCGTGATTGTTTAGTTTCAGTACGGCCATACATGCCCCCGAACAAACGTACCCTACCAGGACAGAAGAAGAGTACTATAGTAGTATAGCTACATGGTTATATCACAAAACGACAATATTGTCAATCAATCTTGTGCGGCCGACCCTGGCAGCCACCAGGAGAACGGCTTGCTGCTCTATCTCCTGCAGAGGCGCAAGGCCTTCCGGATCAGCAATCTCGAGGTAATCGATCTCTATACCTGCTTCCTTCTCCAGAACGACCCTCATGGCATGCTTGAGTTTTGACACCGCGCGGACACCTGCCCTGATCAGGCTCTCACCCTCGCTCAGTGCGCGGTACAGGGAAGCCGCGGCACGGCGTTCATCGGCCTTCAGGTAGCTGTTTCGAGAACTCATGGCAAGGCCGTCCTGCTCTCTCACCGTGGGCAGGACAACGACCTCAACATTCATGCTCAGGTCCGTCGCCATCCGCTTGATAACCACGGTCTGCTGGAAATCTTTCTGACCGAAAAATGCTTTTTGCGGTCCGACAATGTCAAAAAGCCTGGATACCACCGTGGCAACACCGCTGAAGTGACCGGGCCTGCTTGCTCCCTCCAATATGTCCGCAATGGCATCCACGGGAATAGAAATGCGATCTCCCGGAGGATACATCTCGGCAGCCGAAGGAACGAATATGATGTCCACTTCTTGGGCTTCGCACTTTTTCCGGTCACCCTCCTCATCCCGCGGATAGCGGTCAAAATCCTCACCCGGACCGAACTGGGTCGGATTCACGAAGATGCTCACGACAACCACGTCACAGGTCTTTCGCGCCTCCCGCATCAGCGACAGATGCCCCTCGTGCAGGAATCCCATCGTAGGCACGAACCCGATGCTGCGGCCCTGCTTCCGGTACGAATCGGCCAACGCCCGCATGCCTGCTATGGTCGTAACGATATTCATGATCTGCTCGAGAATTGATGGCCGTTTTTGAATAACGTTTTTATCGATATCATAAACATCACTGTATACACTCTACTGCTATTTTTCATCAGGGTAAAGGGAATAGTACCCAATTTCCGTTAAAAAGATCTTTCTGGTTTTGTGTAGGTCGATATCTCACTATCGTTATCCCGCCAGGGCGGGGGACTGCGGGGTGTCGCGTTATCGATGTCTCCCGCTGAAGCGGGGCGGGAATGCCGGAAGGGCTCTACTTTTCTCTGCTCGACAGGGGCACATAGTACTGGGTCCCCTGTTTCATCTTCAGGATCTGCTTGACGAGGTCGTCCAGGTCTTCTTTTTTGTGGACAAAGTCTATATCCGAGGTATTAATGACGAGGAGGGGAGTTTCGGCGTAGCGGAAAAAAAACTGGTTATATGCTTCATTCACCGCAGTAAGATATTCGTTGCTGAGTTCCCGTTCGAACGGTCTTCCGCGCTTCTTAATGCGCTGGAGGAGCGTGTCCGTATTGGCCTGGAGAAAAATAACCAGATCGGGTCTGACGATCTTGGGGTCGAGGAGCTGGTATATCTGCTCATACAGAGCGAGTTCATGCTCGTTCAGATTCAGATAGGCAAAGATACGGTCTTTGGCGAACAGATAGTCGCTCATCGTAATCCGCTTGAACAGATCTGGCTGGGCAATTGCTTCCTGCTGGCTGAACCGGTTCAAGAGAAAAAACGTCTGTGTCTGAAAGCGGTACCGCGCCGGGTCACGGTAGAAATCGGCCAGAAAGGGATTGTCCTCGGCGCGCTCCAGGATCACCCGCGCGTCCAGTTCCTCGGCAAGAAAGGTCGTGAGGCTCGTTTTGCCGACGCCGATAGGGCCTTCAACAACAATGTATCGTGTGTCGCGGGATGTTCCTGGTTTTACGCGCATGGGGCATTCGCCTAGGGGTCGCACTTCGTAACGCCATGGGTATCCTTCAGCTCATGAAGCAGATGTGCAGCCGTCTTTTTCAGGATCGGGTGGACAACAGACGGCGCGATCTCAGAGAGTGGCACGAGCACGAACCGGCGGACCGGCAGGGAGCGGTGCGGAATCGTGAGCTCCTGACTCTCGACAACGTGCTCGCCGTAGAGCAGAATATCGAGATCAATCGAACGCGGCCCCCACCGAATCTCTCTACTGCGGCCGAGTTCTTCCTCAATCGAATTGCAGGTTGCCAGCAGAATATCAGGGGGGAGGTCGGTCTCCAGTTCGACAACGGCATTGATGAACGGTTCCTGCTCCCGGTACCCGAC
>CAJHXR010000145.1_pt1 | contig 15451 bp, 7 predicted proteins | sample 9198421 | NCBI WGS metagenome assembly CAJHXR01 (sample SAMEA7708331, study PRJEB35096) | sediment metagenome | biome: marine neritic benthic zone biome [ENVO:01000025]; feature: sediment [ENVO:00002007]; material: shallow marine sediment [ENVO:03000034] sea grass bed [ENVO_01000059] ... | reverse complement strand
GATATGCAGGAGCGAGCGGCCCGTGATTTCGGGTCCCGCGACTCGGCCCACCTTCTTGCCGTCGAACGCTTCATGAAGACCTATTTCATGCATGCAAAGAACATTCGGGAGTTTGCCAACAAGATAACGGATGCGGTATTGAGAAAGCCGGTTCGCAGAGTCTACAGCAAGGCGCTGTTAATTGGACCATTCTCTCTTCTGGGGAGGACACTCGTCACCGCATCGGAAGACGTCGTGCGAAACAATCCCGTTCAGATGCTGGCGGCGTTCGAGATCGCGCAAACGCGCCATGCAGTGTTTTCCGAGTCGCTGAAGACGATGATTCGATCAATAAAGATTGATGATGCCGTCCGTACGTCTGCATCGGGGGCGGCGATTTTTTTATCGATTTTGAATTCCCCGGATAACCTTTTCGAAACGCTTTCTCTTATGAAAGACCTGCGCTTTTTAGGGAGATATATCCCTGAGTTCCGGACGATCCAATCGCTTGCAAAGCATGATTACTACCATACCTACACCGTCGATGAGCATACCCTGTATGCGATCAGAAACATCCAGGATCTCTGGTCCGGTCGCTACCCGGCTCTCTCCTCCCTTTCCGATGCGCTCAGATCCGTTCGGAAACCATGGGTACTCATGCTTGCCGTACTGCTGCATGATCTCGGCAAGGCATACCGATCCGGTCATGAACACCGTGGCGTGACCCCTGCCAGGAATGTGCTATCGCGCCTTGCTCTTAATCACGATGACAGAGAGCGTATTGTATTTCTCATCAAAAACCATCTGGCCATGAGTACGCTGTCGCAGCGGAGAGAATTGGACGACCGAAGCGTGATAGCTGACTTTGCCCGTCACGTTGGCGACCGCGAGAATCTTACGATGCTCTACCTGCTTACCTATGCCGATATCGCCGCCGTCAGTCCTTCGTCCTGGACGCAGTGGAAAGCTACTCTGCTCCAGGATCTCTATCTGCGGACATGTTCCCACTTTGACCAGAATGAAGCAAGCGTGGAAGCAGAGCAGGTGCGGATGGATAAAGCTGCTGACATGCTCAGGTCGGCTGCGAAAGGACTCTTTACCTCAGAGGAGGTTGGCACGTTTCTCTCGGTCATGCCGAGCACGTACGTTCTCTCCATGCCGACCAGTCGGGCCCTGCATCACCTGACGATGATGAAGAGGCTTCCCGACGAACAACTCGTGATTCAGCACCGGCATTATCCGGAAAAAGGGTATACGGAACTTACGGTGTGTGCCTATGATGCCTATGGTATGCTCTATCGTACCGCCGGGACACTCGCCGCGAAAAGCCTGAATATTTTGCGCGCCCAGGCATATACGGCAAAGAACGGCGTGATGTTCGATATCCTCCACATTACTGATCCAGAAGGAAATATTTCACCCTATGACGATGCGTGGGAGAGCGTAAAGTCCGAGCTCAGAACGGCCCTGATGAGCGGATACCGGCCTCCGGAAGCAGGCAGGTACCGTGCTCGAAAACCTCTCCCCGGACCGGCGTTCTGTTCCGTTGAATTTGATAACGAGACCTCCGACTTGTTTACGATTATCGATATTACAGCCACCGACCGGGTCGGCTTCCTCTACACGATCACGAAAACACTCTACGAACTGAACCTGGATATTGTGTCGGCCAAAATTGTGACCGAAGGTGCCCGTGTCCTGGATTCCTTCTACGTCTGCGACCTGCTCAAGCAGAAAATATACGATCAAGAACGGATAACCAAAATCCGTTCAGTCTTACAACGTGTTCTGGGGCCGGAAAGGAACCGGTGATCCGGGGCACGATGACAAACAGTCGCGCCCTGCAGAAACGACTCGCCCATCAATTGCTGGTTGTTGAATGAATGGTTCTTTATGAAAAAAGTCCTTATCATCATGCTGGGAATCATCTTTATCGCACTCGCAGCGATAGAAGTGTATGTGCAGAGCGAAGCTTTCTCCGCGCGTATTCGTCCCTATGTCGCAAAGCCTCTTGCCGCAATCCTTGGCCCCGATGTTCAGTTTGGCCGGGTCAAGGCGAACTTCATACCTCTTTTTATAGAAATCCGGGATATCTCGCTTCCCGCTGCACCAGGACGGCCGACAACGATCAGAAAAGTACGGGCTTATGTTAATCCGTTTCCGCTGCTGGTAAAGCGGATCAGCGTACCGCTCATTTTCGTCCTGGAGCCGGCTGTGGAGATTGAGCGCTCCCGGCGCGGCAACATCAACATGGAGCCGTTTATCCAGCAGGTCAGAGCGCGTATGGCGGAGAAGAAGCCCGGTGTATTCCGGCCGTACCTCAGCGCGATAACCATCAAAAGTGGAACAATATCGTATGATGATAAAAAAGTTTCGATGCGGTTCACGGCAGCGAAACTCAATGTAAATGCCTGGGTAGATCTGCCCGGCCGCAAAATGAAGGTTGTCGTCAATTCTGCCGAAATACACGCGGAAAAGGGTGGAAACATTCTCACCAGTGGTCGCCTGAAGACAACGACATCAGTCGGAAAAACCGGTCTTGACGTTGATTCACTCGAGTTTCTGAGCACTGACGCGATATTTTGGACCAGCGGAAACATCGGCATGTTTCCTGATGGTAATCTCGACCTGAACGTCAGGCTTCTGGCAGGTCAAGAGGCGATGGGTAAGCTCATTCCCGGGATCTGGCCGTTCCAGAAGCGGGAGGGCGCTTCTCTGAACCTCACCGGCCGGATCAGAGGTACCGCGGCGCAGCCGTCCGTGACGGGAAGCTTCACGATTTCCGGACTTGCGTTTAAAGCAATCCGCTTTGGCCCGTCCGAATTTTCTTTTGCCTATGATAACCGGAGGCTTGACCTGGAGGGCGCGCACTGGCGTTTATTGAAAGGAGCGAAGAAGACGTCCATAGACACCATGAGTGCGTCTCTCGCCCATCGCGATGGTGGTGTTGAAATTCAACGGTTTGCCATTCTGGCCGAGGATCTTCAGGTACACTTGTCCGGTCACGCACATCCCCTCGCTGGCTATGATATCGTGGTGAGTGCGGAATCAACGGGTTCAAATCGGACACTTTCCTTCATGACATCAATACCCATTGGAGGACGGGTCGGTGTAAAGGGGAAATTGACGGGACCGCTGGCGTCACCGCTCTTTAACGGTGTGCTCTCCGCACTTCCTCTGAAGGTCAGGGGCGTGCAGTTTGATGAAATTGGCGGCACGCTGATGTACCGCGACAAAAAAATATCCCTTTCTTCGGCGGTGATCCGCCAGCAGAAATCAAACTATGTTTTTAACGGTATGGCAGATCTGGGAAAAAAAAGGCCGCTGTATACAGCGCGTGTTGCAATCGAGCGTTCTGATGCAGTGAGCATCGTATCCCTGTTTTACAAGAAGCCGCTGCCGCTTACGCTCACGGCTTCAGGGACGTTGTCGTTTGCAGGAACCCGTCGTAACTATACCGCAAAGGGTTTTCTCTCTCTCGGCCCGGGCGTCGCCTATGGCGAGTCGTTCGACAAGGGTTCTATATCCGTTACCCTTACGCCGGACAGTGTGTCGTTCCCCCGGGTTATGGTCACCAAGGGCTCCGGTCTCATCAGCGCCACGGGCAGGATTGGATTCGATCGGACCTATTCTGCCAGCCTTGCGGCACGGGATATTGACCTCGCCGCTGTCGACCGTCTCGCGAATGTACCCTTTGCAGGGAAAGGGGTGCTTCGTATTGACTCATCGGGACCCTTTGCCAATCCTGCGGTAAAAGCGTCTCTTGCCGTTCCCCGGTTTTACTCGGATCAGGCCTCCCTCGGCGGCGTGATGGCTGAACTGGATTTAAAAAATCACGTTCTCAGCTTAAAAACCGCAATGAGCGATGACCGGTTGTATCTGGCCGGCGATATTTCGCTTCGTCCACCCCATACATGGGCCCTTGCCGGGAACGTTACGCTCAGTGACGTTGATCCGTTTCTCTTGGCAGGAAAGAAGGAACTGGTAGCGAGATCGCTCGTTGCACTTGATGGAGTAATTAAACTGGACGGGAGGGGCTTGAATTTATCAAGAATGAATGGGACGTGTACCATGCGTCGACTGGGAATCTCGATAGATGAGTTTTCCATGGAGACTGAAGGGGATGCGGGCTTCACGCTATCGCGGGGCAGGCTGACGCTTAAACCATTCGATTTCAAGGGCCCACAGACGCACTTCTCCGTTTCCGGAGGGGCAAAACTTATCGATGAGATGGATCTCAAGGTCACCGGACGTGCCGATCTTTCGCTATTGAGGGTCATGTTCACGGAGATTGAGCATGGAGAAGGATCTGCGGAGCTCGCACTCACGATCGAGGATGAGTTGACGAATCCCACGATGACGGGAGAACTCCGAATCGAGAACGGTGAGGTCAAGGTAAAAGACCTGCCTCAGAACGTTACCGCTCTGAACGGAAAAATCAGACTAGGCGGAAGGCAGATCGTTATCGATTTGCTGACCGGAGAGGTAGGCGGCGGCAGGCTCCATGCGAGCGGGTGGGTTAACTTCATGGGACGTGCGATTCAGGATTTCACTTCGACGGTGACCTTCGAGAATGTGACGGTACGATTTCCGGAAGGACTCACCTCTACGCTTATCGGCGAGTTGTCTTATGACGGCGATGCTGCCGGGCAGACCCTTTCCGGTGAAGTTGAGATAGAACGCGCCCGCTATGACAAACGGGTAGAGTGGAAAAGCATGCTCATGGACATGGCTCGTGGTTTCTATCAGAAAAAGAAGACCGATGTTGGATGGATAGGCGCTTCTCAACTGAATGTTCGATTTTACGGCAAGGATAATATTCTTTTCGATAATAACCTCGCAAAGATGCCGCTCGATGTGGATATTTTTTTGAGAGGCACGGTGGATCAGCCCCAGGTTTTCGGCAGGATAGAGACGAGGAACGGAACCGTTTTCCTGCGCAAGAATAACTTCAAGATCATTAACGCGTCCGTGGATTTTATCGATCCCTATCGGATGAATCCTGTGCTCGACATTCAGGCGGAAACTCGTGTCCGGGAATATCAGATTCGGCTCGCCCTCTCGGGTACTGCCGAACAGTCCACGCTTTCTCTCGTATCTGACCCGCCGCTATCCGATGTGGACATCCTGAGCTTGCTTGCCCTGGGAAAGACCGGGGAGGAACTGACGGGCAAAGGGACAGGCGTCGGTATGAGTGAAGCGGCTTCGTTCGCGACCGGGCAGTTTCAGGATATTTTCGAGCGGCGAGCGAGAAGTTTTACCGGCCTCGATCGCTTCCAGATCGATCCGTACGTCGGGAAGGGAGACACGTCCGTGCCGCGGATTACCGTGGGTAAGGAGGTCGTCGAGGACAAGCTGTATGTTACGTACTCATCGAACGTCGGGACGGCAGAAGCCGACCAGCTCATCAGGATGGAATATATTCTTGGTGAGCACTTTTCTCTCCTGGGAGAGCGAAATGAGATGGGAAACATAGGAGCAGACATCAAGTTCCGGTTTGAGTTTAAGTGAAGAAATACGATGAAACCACAGATGCACACAGATGCACACGGAACGGAAAAGCACTGTTCGAATAAGAAAGAGAAAGATTAATCCACAGATGAATGCGGGTCGAAGCATGAAGGAAGAGCAGGGGAATCGATAAATACTGAATCAGTATTCTTAATACTACTCAGGGCATAAAGACAGTTAAACAGTGTTTATCCGTGTCGCCTGGAGGCGCCTCCTTTTGGTCATCGGTGGTTGCTTCCTCGACGTGTCTCTCAATGCGCCTCATCCCAGTTCCTGCCTACCCCCATGTCGATCCTGATCGGGACCGAGAGTTTCACCACGCCTTCCATGCCGTCTGTTACCAGCTTCTTCATTACCTCAATTTCATCGTCCAGGACTTCGAATATGAGCTCGTCATGGACCTGGAGGATCATTCGGGAGCCAAGGCCTTGGGCAGCAATGCCGTCGTGAATGTGTATCATCGCCAGCTTGATGAGGTCGGCGGCCGTTCCCTGAATCGGGGTGTTCACCGCGGTCCTCTCGCCGAAACTCCGGACCGATGCCATAGACGATGCAAGTTCCGGAATGAATCGCCGCCTGCCGAAGAGCGTGGTAACGTATCCGTTCTTTTTTGCGCCATCTATCGTCGTTTCTATGAACTCCCGGACACCGGGGTACCGGGCGAAGTAGCTGTCGATATACCGTTTTGCTTCACTGTTCGACACGCCGATATCCTGGGCCAGGCCGAAAGCAGACATGCCGTAGATGATGCCGAAATTAACGGCTTTTGCTTTGCGACGCATTTCCGGGCTTATTTCTTCCTGGGGTAATCCGAATATTTCGGAAGCAGTGCGGCGGTGAACATCGAGGTCTTCATTAAAGGTCAGGATCAGGGCCGGATCCTTGCTCATATGCGCGAGGATGCGCAGCTCTATCTGTGAATAATCGGCCGAGAGCAGGCCCGCGCCAGGCTCGGCAATGAAGGCCTGCCTGATCTTCCTGCCGACATCGGTACGAATCGGGATATTCTGGAGGTTCGGCTCGCTGCTCGAGAGCCTGCCGGTAGCTGTTACCGTCTGGTTCAGCGATGTGTGGAGCCTTCCGGTTTTACCATTGACCATGGTCGGCAATGCGTCCATATACGTGGATTTGAGTTTCATGAGCGTTCGGTAGCTCAGGATCTCCGCCGGCAACGGGTGAATCCGGGCGAGTTCCTGGAGCACGTCAACATCCGTAGAAAAGCCGGTTTTCGTTTTCTTGACGGGGGGAAGCTTCAGCGTCACGAACAGGATATCCGCCAGCTGCTTGGGAGAATTTATATTGAATTCGACGCCTGCCAACTCGTAAATTTCCTTCGCGATCGTCTCCAGTTTTGTTGCCAGCTGCCTTGACATGGCATGCAAAAATCCGGAATCAATCTTCACGCCCTTTTGCTCCATGGCGGCCAAAACTTGCATGAGCGGCATTTCGATCTCTCGAAACAGCGTGTCCAGATTCTGGTCGCGGAGCTTGGGCTCCAGGGTCTGCTTCATCCTGAGCGTGATGTCGGCATCCTCGCCCGAATAGGACGTTGCCGTCTCGACGGTTACCTGGTGAAATCCTATCTGTTTCTTTCCTGAGCCGGTGACGTCACGATACGTCGTTGTTTTATGATTCAGGTATTCGAGGGCGATCGCGTCGAGGCCGTGGGAGGGCTTTCCCGGATTCAAGAGGTATGATGCGATCATGGTGTCGAACGAAATACCCTTAACCTCGATCCCGTACTGCATGAGCACGAGTACGTCATATTTCAGGTTCTGGCCGATTTTTCTGAGAGAGGGATTTTCCAGGACCGGCTTGAGGGCCGAGAGCGCGTGGTCGAGGGCAATCTGCTTCGGAGCGCCGGGGTACGAGTGGCCGAGGGGAAGATAGGAGGCCTGGTACGGCTGCACCGCAAAAGAGATGCCGACGAGCTCGGCCTGCAGGGGGTCGAGGGCCGTGGTCTCGGTATCGAAGGAAAACTCCGCTGAGGAAGAAAGCGTCTGAATGAGTGTCTGCAGATCATCGACGTGGAAAATTGGGGTGTATACGCCGTCCTTTTCCGGCTTTGGTGAGACATGCTTCAGCAGCGTGGTGAATTCGAGTTCCCTGAGCATCTTGAGCAGTGCAGCGTTATCGGGCTCCGTTACCTTCAGGTTCTCGTAATCAATGTCGAGGGGGATATCCGTCTGCAATACGGCGAGGTGCCTGCTCAGCCGGGCACGGTCCGCGTGTTCCATGAGCGATTGCCTGAGTTTGGGCTTGGTTATTTCCTGCGCGTGAGCGAGCAGATTTTCTATTGTTTCATACTGTTCGATGAGTGTTCGAGCCGTTTTCTCGCCGATACCGGGTACCCCGGGGATATTATCAGCCGTATCTCCCATGAGGCCCATGATTTCGACTACCCGTTCAGGGGGCACGCCGAACCGCGCCTCGACATCTGCCGGTTTATATACTCGCTCCTTGAGTGTGTCGTACACCGTTATGTTTGAATCCACGAGCTGGAGGAGGTCCTTGTCTCCCGAAACGACAATTACGTCCATACCCTCGGCGGACGCACGCGTTGCAATGGTGGCGATCACATCGTCGGCTTCCTGGCCTTCCTGGATGAAGACGGGGATGCGGAAGGCCTCTACCAGTTGATGGATATACGGTATTTGGGGAATGAGATCTTTCGGCATGGGCGGCCGATGCGCCTTATAGTCCTTGAATTCCGTGTGCCTTCTCGTGGGGCCCTTGGGATCAAAGGCGATTGCGAGAAGGTCGGGTTCTTTTTCCTTGATAACCTTCAAGAGCATGTTCACGAAACCGAAGACTGCGTTCGTCGGCTGGCCGGTGGACGATGACAGTCCCCGCACCGCATAAAAAGCGCGGTAGATATATGAGTTTCCGTCAATAATATACAGCCGGGGCTTTGTGCTCTGGCTCTTCATGGACCGGAGTATAGCCCAAGTACTTTCAAAACACAACCCCGGAGCATCCGTATGCCAGGCCAAAAAAGAAATGCCCTCTTGTTACCAAGGGAGAACTGTCCGGTTTTAGAGAGCCTGAGTCGTTCGCTGCGCGCCCCCTTTTTTCTCACCGGCTTGTGGGAATCATCCGTGCATACTGGTCTGACGGCCATCGGGTATCAAGCCGCTGCATTTCCGGGAACTGGTGGTTTTCGCTCAGTATGCTCAATATCGCTCAAAGGGCTCGATTCGGCAGCATTCACTAACTATATGAAATACCTGCATAAAATTATGAAAACTGTTTGGTATTCTTTTTGCTACATAAATACGTAAGACAGGAACGGAGTCAAGGGGAAGTAATTTTCGTGGAGAACACTATGGAGTGGAGCGTGAGAAACGCAAATTTAGAGAAGGTTCTGGCCGTACTGGAGGTATACCTGAGTGAACGGTATGCAAATATCTGTAACTGCCCGCGGTGCAGAAACGATATCGCGGCTCTTGCGCTCAATTATCTACCGCCCCATTATTACGTCGAGAGTGAAAACCATAAAGACCTCGGCTCTCCCTGGGTAATGGTGGAGACGGCCGTGTCAGAGGCGATCGACCGGGTTGTCGAGTATCCAAACCACCCGAGCGAACCACAAGTGGCGTGAAGGGGAGGGAGATTTCCGGCTATGATCCGAGTTGACTTCAAGGTGAGAGGATGATATAAGTTATTACTATGAAAAGACTTTCTTGCCTCATCGGTACAATCATCCTGGCATTCGTCATTGTTCTTCCGGCAACGGTCGTCCCGTCCGCGGGGAAGTCCGATCAAAAGGGGACAGAGAAGCCCTGGGTCTGGCCCTTACCACCCGAAAAGCCGCGGGTACGGCATCTTACGACATTCATCACCCCTGAAGACCTCGGTGCGAAAAAGGGGTTCTTTGCCAAGCTCTGGGAATTTATTGCCGGCAAGGACGACGTAGACCGGATCATTTCACCACACGGGGTAACGGCTGACGGAAAGGGGAAAATCTATGTCGCCGACTGGGGGGCGGCCCGCGTTCACTATTTTGACTTCAAGAAAAAAAAGTACGATCAGTTCAGTAAAATCAAGACAGGGAACCTTGTCTCGCCCATCGGTGCTGCACTGGATGGGAGGGGTTTGCTCTACATCACGGATTCCGCCTTGCGGAGGGTCTTTGTCTTCAAGGGCTCGAAAAACAAAAAGGTTATCGGCGATGACAGCCTGAAACGGCCGACGGGCATAGCGATCAACAAAAAAAAGAAAAGGATCTATGTGGTTGATACCCTTGGTCATCGCGTGGACGTGTTCGGCGTGGATGGAAGGAAACAGTTCTCCTTCGGGAAACGGGGCGTCGGGGCAGGGGAGTTCAACTATCCGACTCATATCGCCGTCGATCCAAAGGGCACCGTGTATGTGATGGACACGCTCAACTTCCGGATACAAATATTCGACGCTCAGGGGACGTTTCTCTCGATCTTCGGCAGCAACGGTACGGGCATCCATGATTTCATCAAGCCCAAGGGGATTGCCGTGGACAGCCAGGGGCACATCTGGGTGTCCGACAGCCTGCGGAACAGCATACAGGTGTTCGACCGCAAGGGAAAGCTGCTGCTTATTTTTGGGAAAATGGGCATTAAAAAGGGAGAGTTCAACGTTCCTGCCGGCCTGTATATCGACGGCCGAGACCGACTGTATGTGGCGGACAGCTACAATTATCGGGTGCAGGAGTTCCAGTACCTGAAAGCAGGAGAGAAAAAGAGATGACCTGGCACTGCGTTGTTCGCTCCCTGTTTGCTATGACCATGGACCTGTTTTACGGAGAGGTGTTGCTATGAGGCGTTACGGGATAGCCATTCTGGTGAGTGGTGTTATGCTGTTCATGACGGTTATGGATGCAGCTGCGCTGACCATCAAAAATTCCAAGCATGACCTTTCAACGGGCAGCACCGGGGCGACGATCAAAGCCGCGGCCGCCGGCGGCACTTCCCAGATCTGTGTTTTTTGCCATACGCCGCATTCTGCAAAGGCTGATGCACCACTCTGGAACAGGAACCTCTCTACTGCTGCGTATACTTCCTATGCAAGTGATGTTCTGGCCGCTCTCAGCCTGGCTCCGGAAGACCTGGTGACCGGGGCGGGGAGTGCAGCACACATAAAATCAAGGCTCTGCCTTTCCTGTCATGACGGGACGATAGCGCTAGGTCAACTGGTAAACCTGCCCGCGGGTTTTACGGCGGACATTCCCATGGAGGGCGGCGTAACCACCATACCGACCACCGCAGCCGGATATATCGGGCTTGATCTCAGGGATGACCACCCCGTCGCGATTCTGCATAATAATGCTGCAGATCCCGAACTCAGAAGTCTGATCACGGGAAGTGATGTCTGGCTGTATACCACCACTGCAGCGAGGACACAAAGCGGTTTAGGTGTCGGCTACGTGGAATGCACCTCCTGTCACGACCCGCACGATGACCAATATACCAATTTTCTGGTTGCGTCGAATTTTCAATCGGGAATATGTACAAGCTGCCATACGAAGACCGGTTTTGATCCCGACAGCATCCATGCAACGTCCACGACCGCCTATCAGCCTCCAGATGGCGGCGGACCTCTTCCTGATATTGGAACGACCGTCGGTACGGTAAAGTGCATGAGCTGCCACTTTCCGCACAAGTCAGGGGTGACCATTGCCGCGCCCACAACGCCGAATCCCGATCGTGGCAAGTATCTGCTGACGTTCCAGGAAGAACAGAGTTGTTTCAATACGACGAACCGGTGGGGGCAGGCTGTCACGGTGTGCCACGGCACAGGTGGCACAAGCGGGGCCAAGAACATCGATATACAGACTGAGATGGGGAAATTCTACGCACACAAAGTCGGTGACTACACAGGCTTCCATGCAGCTACGGAGGGGACCACGGGTTACAGCTGGCTCGCCAACTGGCATGTGGAGTGTGCGGACTGCCATAATCCGCACACTGCCGGCACTCTACTGCACACCCTGGGCACGAACACCATCAGTGCCGTCAGCCCCTTCAGTGTCCTCTACGGCGCCGGCGGCGTGACCATGTCGTGGCCTGCGGCCTGGACAGTGCCCACGGCGGCCAACTATACCTATGAAGAACCCAAGGGCGTGGTGAGCCCGGCCAGCCCCGGTGTGACGAAAGAGTATGAGATCTGTTTGAAGTGCCACTCGTCATTCTCATGGGGTATTAATCCTCCGCCGTCTCCGCCAGCAGTCTTGACCGACCAGGCGCTTGAATTCAATCCTTCAAATGCATCTTATCACCCTGTGGCGGGATCGAACACCAATACGGAGGGGACCTATGTGAGCCCCTGGACGAGCGGTACCCAGACCATGTACTGTTCAGACTGCCATGGTAATAATGCGGCTGCTCCCGTTGGTCCTCACGGCTCGAGCAACCGGTCCATCCTGACCAGCGCCTACGACCCGGTTGCGGTCGGGACGGTCAGCAGCGAACTCTGCTTCGACTGCCATGATTACGCGACGTATTATTCCGGCGGGGTTGCCATCACGAATACCGGCTTTCGCGACGCCACGAGAAATCTTCATTTCGAGCACATGCATTCAGCAGGCTTCCCCTATCAGGGAGGAGTTCCGAAGCGCTGTACCGGCTGCCACCTGAATCCTCCTCATGGTTCCGACAAGGCTCACTTGATAGCGTATTCGTCCGATCCAGTGCCGTACGGATCCTACAGTTCGCTTACTTCGTACACGGATGCGGGCTCCGGGAATTATATCGGGGGAAGCTGTTCTGCTACCGCCTGTCATAGTGCAGCACACCCGTAAACGCATGGCAGGTGGGCTGCCACGTTTACCTGCTCTCTTTCGGGGGATTGCGCAGCAGAATTATCGAGGGCGGCTGAAGATACTAAGGACAGGATGAAACAAAAAACCCGCCGGATAAACCGGCGGGTTTTTTTGTTGCGTGTAGCCAGAGATTGTTACCATCGCACGAACGCCGATGAGAGATCCGTTACAGAGCGGGTTCGGATGGCATCGGCTCAGGCTACTTTGGCGTCACCTTCAGCTCGAGCGTGTTCGCCGTCGATCCGGTGACTTCTACGGCGAAGGAGCCGAAGTTCTTGAGGACCAGCTCGTCCGAAAGGACCTGTGCGCTGTGTTTTGAGTCAACCCGGATCTTTGCCGTGGACCCGCGGAAGCTCCGTTCGTGAAGGTCCTTGATTCCGCGTACCTGCTTCCGCAGTACGCTCTTGAACTTCACGAACTGAGACTTGGTCAGGCCGTTGATGGTGATGTTGATGGGCCTGGTGCCGCCCACCTCTTTCGTGTACACGGCAAGTATTTTCGTGAGCATCTCGTCAGCGGCCTTTTTTGCCGCCTTTTTGAGGGCGTCCACGCCCGCGCTCATTTCACTGATATGGACTGCCGCGGCGTTCGTTGTGGCCGATGCGATGATCTGGCCGGTGTCCGTGCGCACCGCACGCGCAGAGAGGTTCGCCTGGACCGAAATCATCCCGCCGCCCACGGTACCGTACGTTTTTGCCACTGCTTTTCCGATGATCACTACTTCGGCCGCTGCCTGTTTGCCGAGCCTGCGCGCCTGTCCGCTGGAAAGACTTTGCACTTTATATGCCCTGGTGACCCTGATGTTTCGTGCGGCGGCGGCGTGATCGACGAATTCAAAGCCTTTTGCCGTGAAGGTATCGATGAAGGAGTTTTCGACTGCCCCGATGTCGGACTCGTGATTCTGACCCGCGCCCCGACCCTTCCACCACCATGCATTGATCTCCTTGTCGATGTTCTGCTCCGAGATCATGATCATGGTCCTTGGTTTATGCACGCGGCCGAGGAGAATGCCGATTGCCGAGAGATCGCCTTCAAGCTTCTTGAGCGATACTTCGGCGGTAATACGAACGCGGAGGAGCGTGCCTTCCACGACTTCTCCCGTGACATTGTACCGCTTGATGTACCCCATGGTCTGGGACAGGATCTTGTCGCTGATGAGCTGGTAGTTTTCGACCTGGGTCTGGGAATCGATGAAAATACCGATGGCCTGCTCGACTGCACGCTTCTGAGCGTCCTCGAGGGCCTGGTCGCGGGCGATGTCCATGGCGCCCTGCTGTACAGCGGCAACACCCTCGGCCGCGACGGTCCGGGAATCCTGTCCGAATGCTGTCGGTGCGGTAATCCCTATCAATAAGAAAGGCAGGATAAAAACCATCCTCATGTGACGAACCATTGTTCTACCTCCTTGGAACATGAATGAGTTTAAACGCTTCAGATCCACCGTAGTAAAATAAAGGGGGCCCTAATCGCGTGCTTGAAGTAATACACTCTGTCTATTGTTTATAACAATTAGCGCTCTTTTTCAAGGGAATATTCACCTTATGGCTATTTATTTGATATTCTCACTATAGCAGAGGCGCCGTCAGCGGTCAAGTAAGGGAATAATCAACATCAGGTACTATTCACGTGCTCAATGAAGGTTGGGACAGTGCGTATGGTGTAGGCATGGCGATGACCGGCGGACCGCCACGGTGACCGCGTATGCCCATAAATTTTCTGGATATTTTGCGGGAGAGATGTTAAAATCAAAAACAAGCGTTCCTCATTCCTTACCCGATCTGTCATACGAAGAGTGTTGATTGAGCTGCGCATCCCGACAGATGCGCGTGTGCCCGCGGCTCTTGCTTTATTCATGTATTGTGTGCTGTGCTTTAGGCTTTTTACAATGGGGGTTCTATGATTATCGGTATCGGCGTTGACCTGGTAAAAATTGACCGTATCGACAAGGCCGGAAAAAATCATACCGCCTTTCTCGAACGTGTATTTACGGAGCGGGAACGGGCGTACTGCAAGCGACAGAAGTATCCTGCCCAGCATTTCGCGGCGCGCTTCGCCGCCAAGGAGGCCCTGCTCAAGGCCTTCGGTACGGGATTGAGCGCGGGCATGAAATGGACGGACATCGAAGTGCTTCACGGGGAGGGGGGCGGACCGATCGTGAACCTCGACGGCAGGGTGAAGGATCTGGCGGACCTCAAGGGCGTGAAGAACGTGATGATCAGCTACTCCCATGATGAGGGATACGCCGTGGCGCAGGCAGTGCTCGTTGAATAGCTGCATCCCGGTATGGCCTCAGAACCGAATCGGCCACGTATTGACGAGAGTATTCATGCATAGTTCATACATCTTTTCCGCCTCTGCCGTTTTCCTTCGTCTTCATTCGCGGATAGGCGCACGCCCATGAAAATTGCCACTGCGGCACAGATGGGAAACATCGATGGCCGGGCAATACAGGAGCTCGGTATTCCCGGCGTGGTCCTGATGGAGAACGCGGCGTCCGCCCTGCTCAGGGAGATGGAGCGTTTTTTTGACGGCCTTTCCGGAGTGCGTGTCGGTATCATCTGTGGAAAGGGAAATAACGGGGGCGACGGGCTGGCGCTGGCCCGGCGGCTCAGCATCGGGGGCGTGCCCGTGCGGCTTGCGCTGCTCGCGCCTTTTGATGCAGTATCCGGTGAGGCAAAAATCAACCTCGACGTCCTCAGATCGATGGACGTTGAGATCGTTCCGAATGCATCGGAAGGCCCGCTGCGGGACATTGTTTCCTGGTCCGATATCCTGGTGGACGCCATGCTCGGTGTCGGCCTGGTATCTCCGATCACGGGGCAGTATGCTCAGGCTGTTGAGACGATCAATGCCTCGGGCAGGCCAATCGTGGCCGTCGATATTCCCACGGGCATAGATGCGGATACGGGCGCCGTACTGGGTACGGCAGTCTGGGCGGACCTCACGGTGACCATGGCTCTGCTGAAACGCGGCCTCGTGCTGTATCCCGGCGCGGAACATGGGGGAACGGTCCGGGTCGCGGACATCGGTATACCCCCCGCGGCAGTGGAGCAGGAGCAGATAGGGCTGGCCCTTCTCGATCGCGGATATGCCTGGGGCATGCTGGGCGACAGGCGAAGGGTCGCCCATAAAGGGGACTTCGGCCATCTCATGATTGCCGCCGGTTCG
>CAJHXR010000398.1_pt1 | contig 15574 bp, 13 predicted proteins | sample 9198421 | NCBI WGS metagenome assembly CAJHXR01 (sample SAMEA7708331, study PRJEB35096) | sediment metagenome | biome: marine neritic benthic zone biome [ENVO:01000025]; feature: sediment [ENVO:00002007]; material: shallow marine sediment [ENVO:03000034] sea grass bed [ENVO_01000059] ... | reverse complement strand
GCTGTTGCGGTGTATTCAGGGAAGAGCGTATGGACGAGGATACCGAAACTGCCTCCGATCATGGCGCCGATAAAGAGCGCCGGCGCAAAGACACCGCCTGCTCCTCCTGACCCGAGGGTAAAGGCCGTTGCGAACATTTTCAGAAAGATAAGCAGTATGATCGGGAAGAAGAGGGTGCTGATCTGCACCTCTTTTATGTTCAGCACCGTACCGATGAAGTCATAGCCGTCTCCCATGACCTGCGGCAGAAAGATCCCGATGCAGCCGACGACAAAGGCGCCGAAGACCGGCTTGAGCTGCGGGTGGAGATGCAGGCGCTCGAATTTTTTCCTGATCCGGTGAAATATCCTGATGTATGCAACGGCGAGTATGCCAACGATCAGCCCCAGCATGATGTACAGGGGAATTTCGACGGGGCTGACGAGTTCATAATGCTGCAGCACGGGGAAGGCCGGATGCGCGCCGTAGAACCACCGGGCGATGACCGTGGCGATTCCCGATGAAATCACGATGGCGGAAAATGACGCCAGTTCGTAATTACCGAGCAGTACGATCTCGCTCGCGAACATCACGCCGGCGATGGGCGCATTAAACGTTGCCGCGATGCCGCCGGCGCACCCTGCCGCGATCAGGAGCCGCATCCGCTCTCCCGAGACGCGAAAGACCTGCCCCACGCCCGAGCCAACGGTCCCCCCGACGAAAGCAATGGGGCCTTCCACGCCCGCGGAGCCTCCGGAACCGATGGTCAGCGCGGGGCCGAGGGTTTTAATCACGATATTCCGCAGCTTGATAACGCCGCCCTTGATGTTGACGGTTTCGAGAAACTTGGGGAATCCATAGCCGTTCACCTGTCCGGGAAAGGCAAGGGACAGGGGAATGAGCAGCAGGGCGCCGAACATCGGGAGGAGGGGAAGGAGCAGTCGGCCTGGTCCCCATTCGGGGATCTGGAGCAACCGGGAGCCTCCTACGAAGATGACTTCGTGTACGAAACGCATTGTCGAACGGAACAGGACGTTTGCGACCCCGGCAAGAATGCCGATAATGAACGCCTGGACAATGAGCATGGTATGCTCACCGGGTCTGAAGTGCGGCAGCCAGGAGAGTTTCTCCGACAGTTTATTTACTGCAGTTGTTATCGTGCTCCGCATAGGTGCGTCAATTCAGTTCTCTTCGTGTCTTTGGACCCGGCGATGAGCGGCTTGAGCGCCTCCTGCAGGTGAGCTATCTCGTGTCCCCGCTCCTGCATAATTTTCTCCTGTCCAATTTCGGACTGTAACACAGTTCCCCGGGCATGTCAAAAAAATAAAATGCGAATACGGGCCACAAATACTTGCCACGGGCGACGCCCTATAGTAAGATAAGGGCTACGCATCTGGCTCGCTGTGCGTTCTGTGGTTGCGTGTTTCGGTTTGCCGCTCACTGGTATCTCCCGGTGTTCCGCGGTGCCGGGGACGCGGATGCAGCCGGTATCATACGCTCCGAAGTAAAATCGATATGACATCACGGGATCGAGAAAAACGCTCTCTCTGCGGCATATGCCCTGCCGGGTGCTGGGTCATTGTCACCTATGACGACGCTGGGAGCATTCAGGCGGTCCGGCCTGACGAGGATTCGGAACTGGGAATCATCTGCAAGCTCGGCGAACGCTCCGCCGAGATCGTCTACTCCGGTGACCGGCTCAGGCATCCCTTACGCCGGAAAGGCCCGAAGGGGTCCTATGATTTTGAGCGCATCTCCTGGGATGACGCCTACGACATCATCGTCAAGAATCTGAAGAGTGTGCGACAGACATACGGCCCCGAGGCGGCTTCGATCTATACGGGCCGTGGCGGCTTCGAGCTGGCCCTGTGCGATCTCTTTCAGCCCAGGGACGTGGCGGTCTCGTCCGCCTCGAGTGTGCTCTTTCCCTTCGGTTCGCCCAACACCATGGGTGTCGGCGCGCTTTGTTACGTCTCCTTCGCCATGATAGCCCCCCACGTGACCATGGGCGGCATGCTTATCAACATGTTCTCCGACATAGAGAATGCCGAGCTGATCGTTGTCTGGGGTGCAAATCCCGCCACGGACTGTCCGCCCCTCGACTTGAAGAGGATCAAGCGGGCACGCCGGCGCGGCGCCCAGGTGGTCGTGATCGACCCGCGCAGGACCATGACGGCAAAGGCCGCCGATGCGGAATGGATTCCCGTCCGTTCGGGAACGGACGGCGCCCTGGCCCTCGGCATGTGCAACGTCCTGATCGAAGAGGAGCTCTATGACGATGCCTTTGTCCGGGACTGGACCGTCGGGTTCACCGACTTTGCCCGCTATGTTCAGCATTTCAGGCCGGAGGTGGTGGAGGGGATCACCGGTGTTCCTGCCGCAACGATCACGTCACTGGCACGGCGCATTGCCGGAGCTCGCGGCGCTGCGCCGGTCATGTACAGCGGTCTCGAGTACAGCGACAGCGGCGTGCAGGCCATCAGGGCGACCCAGGTGCTCTGGGCGCTTGCGGGACAGCTCGATGTTCCGGGCGGCCGCTGTTTCACCATGGAGCAGAACCGGTTTCCGATCAATAAAAAAGGGCACGTGGCGAATCCCGATGTGCGCAAGGCCCTCGGGAGGGACCATTTCCCGGTCTACAGTCTGTATCGCGGCGAGTCCCACCCCATAGCGCTTCCTGATGCCGTGCTTCGCGCCAAACCCTACCCCATCCGTTCGCTTATCGTCCTCGGTTCGTCACTTATCACCGCCTGGCCCCAGCCCGACCTGTGGAGGAGGACGTTGAAGGCTCTGGATTTCCTCGTGTGCATCGATCGCCAGTTCACGGCTGACGCTGCCTATGCCGATATTGTTCTGCCGGGAACGACCATGTATGAGGTCGAATCGTACATGACCTACGGCCCGGTCTTTCGCATCCGGGAGAGGGTGATCGAGCCCCTCGGCGAGGCACGGAACGACTTCTTCATCATGGCGGAGCTGGCGCGACGGCTGGGGTACGGTCACTGCTATCCCCAGGATGAGGATGAGCTGCTCAGGCATGCTTTGAAGGGAACGGGCTTTACTCTGGAAGAGGTCCGGGCCGCCGGGGGAACGGTTCAGATCCCCACGGTGATGATGCAGTACAAAAAATGGGAGAAGGGTCTGCTCAGAAAAGACGGTCAACCGGGGTTCAGTACGCCAAGCGGCAAATTCGAGATTGCTTCCCGTATTCTCGAGGAGCATGGGTATGACCCCCTCCCGGTCTATACGGAACCGCAGGAGGGCCCGATTTCTCGGCCGGACCTGGTACAAGAGTTCCCCCTGATCTTTAATTCAGGCTCCCGCGTTACGACGGATTTCCGTTCCCAGCACCATGGCATCCCGGGCCTGTACCGGGAGCGGCCCGAACCAACGGTCACGATGAACACCGGGGATGCCGAGGAACGGGGAATTCGGGATGGTGATCGCGTATTCGTCCGAAGCGAGCGGGGTCAGGTTTCGATGCGTGCCCTGGTGACCGACGATATTGTGCAGGGAACCGTGGACGCCAACATGGGCGGCGGCGGACCAGTCGGTCCGAAAGCCTGGCAGGAATGTAATATCAACGAACTGACCGACCTTCGCCGGTATGATCCCATTTCAGGATTTCCTGTTTACAAGGCGCTTCTCTGCGATATCGAAAAGGCCGGCAAATCCACGGCGCGGGTCAAAATCGATTCAGGAGAAGACACCTCATTCATCGAAACGCTGGAACCGCTAGTCACCGCCCAGGAGCAGAGGGCGCGCATTTACCTGGACCACAATGCAACGACGCCTCTCGCCCCGGCCGTATACGACTTCATGAGAGAGACCATGAAGCAGGTTTTCGGCAATCCTTCGAGTATCACCCGGGAAGGCAGGCAGGCCCATGCGGTACTGGACAGCGCGAGGCGAAGCATCGCGCAATTGATTAACTGCACGGCGAAACGGATTGTATTCACGGGCGGTGGTTCCGAGGCAAACAACCTGGTGCTCAAGGGAGCGGCCTTTGCCGCCGGGAAAAGGAAAAACCATATTGTTACAACGAAGATAGAGCATCCATCGGTGCTCCTGGCCTGTGCCTGGCTTGAGCAGTACGGTTTTACCGTGACCTATCTTGACGTGGACAGTACGGGAATGGTCGATCCCCATGATCTGGCTTCGGCCATTTCCGAAAAGACCTGCCTCGTGAGCATCATGCTGGCGAACAATGAATGCGGAACGATTCAGCCTGTTGCTGAACTGGCACAGACGGCAAAAGAGCGGCAGGTACTGTTTCATACCGACGCGGTACAGGCAGCAGGCAAGATACCGATAGACGTACAAGCGCTCGGTGTTGATTTTCTTACCCTGTCCGGCCATAAACTACACGGGCCAAAAGGGGTCGGTGTCCTCTACATGCACAAGGGGGCAGGCCTCGTGCCCTTGATTCACGGCGGAAAGCAGGAAAACGGCATCCGGGCAGGGACGGAGAATGTCATTGGCATAGCAGGATTCGGCAGGGCCGCGGAATTCGCGCTCCAGAACCTTCCCCGGATGGCATTGGTGAGTTCACGGCGGGACCGGCTTGAAGACGGCATTAGGTCACTCGTTCCTGAAGCTCGTCTGAATGGTCATCCTGATGATCGATTGCCGAATACGGTGAATATGACGCTTCCCGGCATGCGGGGGGAATCGGTGGTTCTGGCCCTTGATCAGCAGGGGGTGTCGATCTCTTCGGGCTCCGCGTGCAGGTCCGGCTCTCCCGCGCCGTCCCACGTACTGACGGCCCTGGGCCTGACCGAGGAGGAGGCCCACTGTGCGCTTCGCCTGTCGTTGGGAGTTGAAAACACGGATGCAGAGATCGACAGGACGCTGTCGCATATCAGTGAGATAATAAAATCGTCCAAGGAGAGTATCCGTTTTGTTCCGTGCCGGTAATCGCGTTACGGGGAGGTGAAGGCAGGGTGAATAAATTTCCCAAGGAGACCATGAACATGAAGATGGTGAGCACAGAAAACCTGGAAGTCATGAATTACTGCAGAAGCAATGCCTATTGCCACGACATGGGGAAGGAAGTCCTGAACGGTTTGACCTCCTCCCCCAAATACCTGCCGAGCAAGTACTTTTACGACGCTCGCGGATCAGCATTGTTCGAGGATATCTGCCGGTTGCCGGAATACTATCAGACCCGTACCGAGCTGTCCATCCTGAAAAACGCTGCTTCCGCGATCATGGAGAACGTCCGGCGCGGCGATCTCATCGAATTGGGCTCGGGCGCGCACTGGAAGATCCAGACGCTTCTCGACGCAGTGCCCAGGGAGCACCTGCCGGACATCCGCTATGTTCCCGTGGATGTAAGCGAGTCCGCCCTTGTTGATGCGTCGAATGCACTGCGCGCCCTCTTTCCCGATCTGAATGTCTTCGGCATTGTCGCTGATTTTACAAAGCATATGGAAATAATCCCGATGAACGGGAACAAGGTATTCACCTTCTTCGGCGGGACCCTCGGCAATTTCAGCGAACAAGAGGCCGTCCGGTTTCTGAAGGATATTGCCGAGGGTATGGGTTCCCGCGACCGGCTTCTCATAGGCATCGACATGATCAAGCCGAAAGACAGGTTGGAGGCTGCATACAATGATTCCCGGGGCGTCACGTCGGCATTCAACAAGAACGTCCTCACCGTGATCAACCGTGAGCTCGACGCGAACTTCGACGTTGCTGACTTTGACCACGTTGCTTTTTTCAACGAGAAGCGGGAGCGGATAGAAATGCACCTCCGGGCTGCCCGCCCGGTATCGGTCCGGATAGAACGTCTCGATCTCCGGATTGCCTTTGAAGCGGGTGAAACCATCCATACTGAGGTGAGCCGCAAGTTCAGCAGAGCCAGCGCGGGAGCAATGGCGGAACACGCCGGCCTTGCCGTCTCGCGCTGGTTCACCGATGAGAAGGGATGGTTTTCCCTTGTTGAGCTCAGTCGTCCTTCGTCCGGCCTATAGCGTAGTGCGCCGCCGGTGTGACAGGATGCCCGGTGGTAAGATGCCGCTTGCCCCATTCGTGCTTATCTTCTTGTATACTTTTAGTAGGAGGGATGATTATCATGAAGGCACAATGGCATGAAGCGATTCTGGCTGAAAGTGAAGAGACGGTGGTGGTGGAAGGCAATCACTACTTTCCCCCGCAGTCCGTTACCCGGAAATACATTCGGGAAAGCGCGAGCCGTTCCGTGTGCCCCTGGAAAGGGAAGGCACACTACTACGATATCGTCGTGGACGGCGACGTAAACGCGGACGCCGCCTGGTATTATCCTGACCCAAAGGAAGCGGCACGGAACATCAAGGACCATGTCGCTTTTTTCAAAGGGGTAGAAATAGAGGAATGACACAGTGTCTGCGTCGGTTCTCCCCCTCTGCTGCTGTAATCAAGGGTACTCTCTGCACGCCTATTGACATGCTCTGCAAGGGGCACTATAATTTAGAATAATACTATTGTCGAATCTGGAAAAACAGCAGGCACGTGATTGGAAAAACTAAATGATTGTTATTAAAAGAATAGTTGTCGTATCTTCCCTTATTTTTCTTTGCTCCTGCGCCGGCAAGTCGACGCCGCCGGAGGCGGTCTCTGCGAAGTTTCTGCCCTCCTTCTCCGGCGGGGCTGAACAAGGGGGGCCGGCGGAAGGATTTCGAGCCGTACTGGAAGCGTACGAGGCAGAGAAGATGGATGCCGTGCTTCATCATGCGCACCGGATGGAAACACAGTACCCCGGCACCCCCTGGGCGAGACGATCACTGTTCCTCTCGGAACGGGCACTCATTGCCTTGAAGAGGACCGCGGAGGCCGATGCGGTCATGCACCGTGTCGTCCGGGAATATCCTGAACTTGCCGACTACGCCCTCTTTTTTCTTGCCGAGCATCATTTTTCTCTTAAGCAGCATGCTGATGCGGCCAGGCTTTACCGTCGGCTGATCGATGACTATCCCGGAAGCTTCTGGAGAGAGCAGGCCCTGGAGACGGAGGGGAAGGCGCTCTTTGAGGCGGAATGGTATTACCGGGCCGCGGAAGCATTCATGCAATTTCAGAAAGAGTATCCACGCGCAGAATTCTGCCCGGAAGCAGGTCTCGGCGCAGCGCGATCCCTTGCCGCTGCCGGTGACATGCACGGTGCGGTCAGTGCCTATCGACGGGTTTTTGTCGAGTATCCCGGGAAATCCGTTGACGGCAAGGTGGAGCGAGCACTTTCTGTATTGAAGAGAAAAGGAGTTAACGTTCCTGAACTTACCCCCGACGAGCGTTACCGGCGGGGGAAAAAGCTTCTGCGGGCAAAGGAATATAAGAAGGCTCACGCGGCGTTTACCACCCTGCTGGCGCGTGAGCCTGATTATCCGAATAAGGTGGATGTCCTGTACCGGACGGGGCTCTCCCTGTATTATCTCCGAAGGCGTTCCGAGGCCGCTGCCGTACTCGAGCAGATCGTGCAGGAACATCCCTCAGCCAGGCGATCTCCCGATGCATTAAAGTGGCTCGGAAAGACATACGGCAGGCTCGGAAAGGTAGAAAAGGCGATAAATTCATATCTCAAGATCGTGTCCTCCTACCCGAGGAGCAAGCGGGCTGATGATGCACTCTACGTAATAGGAAATATCTACCGGGATACGGACAGCACCAAGGCGATGCATTACTTCGACCAGTTGGTCAGGCGCTATCCGAAGAGCAAGTTCGCCGACAGCTCAATCTGGTGGATCGCGTGGACCTATTATATGAACGGTGATCTTCACCAGGCCGAAGAGACACTGGACGGGCTTATTCGGAAATACCCCCGATCGTTTCTCAGCCATCAGGCCAGATACTGGCTGGGCAGGATTACCGAAAAAAAAGGGGAGCAGGCTGGAGCCGCGGCTTTTTACCAGCAGGTGCTGGCACGGGCACCCTATACGTATTACGGCTATCTTGCGGCAGAACGGCTGGCTTATCTGAAATTTCCGGTTCTGGCGGTGACGATGGACGCAGACGCAGCGCAATACGACAGCGAAAAGACGAAAGAAGACGCTGATCAGGAGAACCTGGGTGATCCCGATGAATTCTCCGCTGCTGACGGACCGCGTGAGTGGACTGATGAAGCACTGCGGACCCTCTCGGCAAATCCTACATTCACGAAGGCCCTGGAGCTTACGTATCTGAATATGAAGGACGAGGCGGCGGCAGAGCTGTGGACGCTCCAGAAGAATATCCCGAAGAAACACGGTTCACTCCTCGGCATCAGCAAGGCCTTCTTTGAACTGGAAGATTACAACCGTTCTCTTACGCTCGTACTCCGTAATTATGATCGATACCTGAAAAGAGGGGTGAGCGGCACCCCGGAAGACCTCTGGCTTCTCGCGTATCCGAGAGCCTACTGGGACACGATCGTAGCGCATGCGCGCCGATATAATCAGGACCCCTATTTTATTGCCGCGATCATCAGGGAGGAAAGCCGGTTTCATGCGGAAGCCCAGTCACCGGCCGGCGCCCGGGGGGTCATGCAGGTCATGCCGTCCACGGGCAGGTGGGTCGCCCAGATGATCAGATTGCGCGGCTTCCAGCGAAAGCAGCTTTTTGATCATGAAACGAGCATCAGGATCGGGACCTGGTATATCAAACACCTCATGAAACGGTTCAGCGGCGATTTTTTTCTTACTGCCGCAGCCTACAATGCAGGGCCGGGAGCAGTAAAGTCATGGCTCAAAAAAAACGGCAACTCACTGGAACGAGATGAGTTCGTTGAAGCGATACCCTATGTTGAAACACGGTGGTACGTAAAAAAAGTGCTCCGCAGCTATACCGAGTATCAGAGAATTTATGGCAAGGCAAAAGAGCTTGCGGCACTCAAACCGTTACACGCTGGATTGATGCTCAGCGTGGTGGTCGAGGAAGGGAAGACGCCGTCACGGTGAAGGATCTTGAGACCCAGTTTGCCGAAGTAGTGAATCGGGTGAGCAGCCTGACGGCGGAAAACCGTGGGCTCAAACGGCTCGTCCGGAAGCTTGAACGAGAGCTTGATGAGGCGAGGCGCGAGGCAAAGGGCATGCATCTCTTCCACGGGAAAAGGATGCATATTAAAGAGAAAATAGAAAAGATCCTGAGCGTCCTCGAGACGGTTGGGACGAACGAGTAAGATACTGCATTCGCTTCACGGCCTTCCTTCCGCTTTTCTCTGCAAGCAGTCCGAACCAACGGCAATTCTCCCAAGGATAACGGATGCATATTATTACGGCAACAAGCCTGAAGAAAAACTACCGATCGCTCAAGGCTCTGGACGGCATCGATTTTGATGTCCTGCAAGGCGAATGTTTCGGATTTCTCGGGCCGAACGGAGCGGGCAAGACGACGGTGATGCGCATTATTGCCTGTTACCTGCCGCCGACCGGGGGCGCTGTCACGGTTTTTGGTATCCCGGTGCACGAGAACCCGAGTCGGATAAAGTCCCGCATCGGCGTTATGCCTCAGGACGACAATCTGGACCCCGATCTCAGCGTACGCGAAAACCTCGTTGTCTATGCGCGATATTTCGATATTCCGAAGCGGGATGCGACACCCCATGCCCGTGAACTCCTGAATTTCGTCGAGCTATCAGATAAGGCGGATGTCAAGATACAGCACCTCTCAGGAGGGATGAAGCACCGGCTTCTCCTGGCACGGGCACTCATCAACCGCCCGGAGTTGCTGGTCCTTGACGAACCGACGACGGGCCTCGACCCTCACAGCAGGCATGCAGTCTGGGAAAAGCTCAACACGCTCAAGTCCAGGAACACAACGCTTATCCTGACGACGCACTACATGGAAGAGGCCGAGTTGCTCTGCGACCGCGTGGCGATTATGGACGCTGGCAGAATTGTGGCTGTCGATTCTCCAAGAAATCTCACATCAGTCCATGGCGGTAACCTTGAGCAGGTCTATCTGAAACTGACGGGGAGGGGCCTTGCGGATTAAACGTGCCTGGAGAGTCTGGCAGCGGCATTGGACCGTGTACACCAAGCTTTACAAATCAAGCTTTGCCCTGAACTTTGTCGAGCCGGTCCTGTACCTCGTGGCGCTCGGTCTCGGTCTCGGCGCCTTCGTGGACGAGATACAGGGCCAGCCATACATACGGTTTATCGCACCGGGAATCATCGCCTCGTCTTCCGTCTTTGCGGCGGTATATGAATGTACGTACGGCACCTACGTGAGGATGACGTATCAGAAAACCTTTGACGCCATTCTGTCCACGCCGGTGAACATCGACGATCTCGTGGCCGGTGAACTCATGTGGGGGGCAACGAAGAGCGTGATATACGGCATTTCGATCACGATCGTTATTGCTTGTTTCGGTCTCGTGGATTCGCCGCTGATAACCGTGATGATCCCCGTTCTTTTCCTGGGCGGGCTGATTTTTGCAGAACTCTCTCTCATGTTTGCCGCACGCGTACCCGGCATCGATTCCTTCAGCTACTTTTATACCCTTTTTATGACCCCATTGTTCCTTTTTTCCGGAATCTTTTTCCCCCTCGATGTTCTCCCGCCCATTGTTGAACGGCTGGCGTTTGTTTCCCCCCTCTATCACCTCGTGAATGTCTCCCGGTCCCTATCGTATGGAGATCTGACCGGCAATCTCGGGAGTCTCATCTGGCTCATTGCCGTGGCGGCGCTCCTCATGCCGTTCCCTTTCAGGATGATGCGGAAAAGAATACTTGATTGATCTGCGGTGGATTTATCTTCCCGAGTCGCGGCGGGAGTGGGCAGAGCTTGATACGGCGAATCTCACCGTGCGGGAATCGACGATAATCGCAGGTGATCTTCTCGGTTCGGCCGGTGCCACATCTATGTCGATCCCTTTAACAAACGGAATACTGAAGAAAAATCTTGCTCTCCGAGGCCGCTTTTTTTTGCTAATGCATAGATTTCCTTCACCGTATTTCCGGCGGGTAACGCTATATCGTTTTCATAGGCAGTCTCCGTGATTAGCTGGAGATCCTTGTGCATCCACTGGAGTGGAAAATCAGGCTCATAGTTTCCACTTTGCAATTTCGTTTTCTTTGTCGATAGGAACGGGGCGCTCGTCGGCGAATTCAGCAGGGTATGGTAGAGTGTTTCTCTGCAGATGCCGAGGGATTCGCCGAGCAGGACAGCCTCTGAAAAGGCGACCATGGCCTGGGCGAGGATGAGGTTGTTCACCAGTTTCATGGAGGAGCCCATGCCATGCTTGCCGATATGAATCACCGCCTTGCCCATGGCGTCGAGGAGGGGTTTTGCTTCATAGACATCCGCCTCGTCTCCGCCGACAAAAAAAACGAGCTGGCCGTGCTCGGCCGGATCCTTTGAGCCGGCGACCGGTGCATCCAGGAATCTGACTTTTCGTTCCTGTGCTTCCTGTGCCATGAGCTTGGAAAAGGATGGATTTACGGTGCTGCAATCGATCCAGAGCGCGTTCTTCGGCAGATTCGACAGAAACCCGTGCTTGCCCAGTAACGCCGTTTCTGCGACGGCATCCGGCTTTGCCAGCATGGTGAAGATGACGGAGCTTTTGCGGGCAACGTCTGCAGGCGTATCCGCCCAGGCAGCGCCGCGTGCGATGAGCGGTCGGGCTTTTTCCTTCGTCCTGTTGTAGACAAGGAGCTCATGGCCCTTTCTCTGAAGATTGGCCGCCATGCGACTTCCCATGATTCCCAGTCCAATGAATCCGATTCTCATGAAACCCTCCCGATAATTATGAACGCATTGTCGCAGCTCAACCACAAAGTACACCGAGGTAATGACTAATTCAAAAGTTCAAAATCCAAATGTCAAATACCCGTTTAACCACAGAGATCATCCCGCCACGAGGGACAGGCACGGACACCGAGAAAAAATAATTTGTCCAGGAAAAAGCAAATTCCCGCAATTCTCTGAGATCTCTGTGTGCTCTGTGGCAAATACTGTTTTTATACATTCATTTGAACTTTGAGCTTTGTCATTTGGACTTTCACACCCCGTCGCCCATTCCCCAACTGTGTTCCTCTGTTCCCTCAGTGGTTCACTATCCTTTTTTCATAGAGCTTTTCACACCATCGCCATGAAATGCATATCGCCGGTACCCGTCGACGTATCGTTCATTTTATCACGGTGCATGTCACGCCATTGCCCGCGAAAGAGGCTCCGCGCGCGGTAAACGACCAGGTCCACTCGCCGCGATTCTTCACCCGGTCATTCAGCGAGACCCCCAGCGTGTCGCTGCGCAGCACATAGGGAATGAAGAGAAGAGACCGCGGTCTCCCGGGGTGATAGATCGCCTCGTCATCGAAATCAATGGCCCACCAGCGGAAGGATGATCCTGTTTCCGGCAGGTACAGGTAGTACCGGTCTTTGCCGAACAGGGGCCGGTATACTGCAGCGTTCTTAAAATCCTCTCCAACGGTATAGACGGCCAGAACGCCTGATGGCCGAACGAGTGGCTTGACGAACCGGAAGAAGGTGACGGCACCCGCGATGGTGAGTATGGCAGAGACGGAAACGAGAATTATGGTCTTGAGCTTCATGGCATCGCCGGGTGTCGTGTTTCGAATGTCCCGCTCCGCTTCAGTCCCGCTGGAAGCGGGACCGGAGGGGCCCCACGTGCGGTCTACGAAAAAGTGAGCAAGAATTCATCGGGATATAAATCTGATTTTAGGGCCCCGAAGCAGTGACGGAATATTGCCCGGGCCTTGTGCAGCGCCGTTCTGCTCAGAACGGAAATCGCACACATGTCACTTGCTCTTTTTTACGAATTCATCCACGGGAATTGCGGGAAGCGTTACCATCTGGACAGAGCCACGAGAACCGATCTCGACGGACATTTTTGCTACCGTTTCGTTGTTCGGCGCCTCGACGATATTGGCGAAATCATAGGGGCCAAGCAGGGCATACTGGCTCAGGACTTTTACGCCCATTCCTTCTATTTCCTTGTTCACTTCCATGATTCTGCCTGGTTTCTCCTTGATTGTCTTCCGGCCTTCATCCGTCAGGTTGCTCAGTATGACATAGTATGGCATGGCAGCGGTCTCCTTTCCAGGTGGATACGAATGAGATGTGCAGCCCTCCGTATTCGTGACGAACGTTATCTTCGTGCTATTATGTCATGGAAGGTGAATCGAACAATCCACTCCGGTCACAGGGCACACATCCGGAGTCTATACCCTATATTATACCTGCTTTTCGATGTTTTTTGTGATACATTTTACGTAAGAGTCGGGGAAGGAGGTGAGGCTGTCTTCGCGCCTTTTTTTGTGATGATTCATCAGTCGCGAAGCACAGTACGTTGTTCCTATGTTCTATTGTGATTCAACGGTCCGATTTAGTGCAGAGAGGGGCTTCAGCGAGACGTTCTATATCATGTGTCCCGTATGCTGGAACTTGAGCATAAAAGTGATACGCTGGGAAGACGGCACGGAGGAAGAGGAGTGCGCCAGCTGTGAACGTATGGCAACGTCTCCCGGCGGTACGGACGACTAGGAGAAGACCGGGGAGGGACATGAAAAGGGTATGTGCTCTGATACTCACGGCGTCGGCACTTTTTCTCTTTGCGGACCCTGTTGACGGGCATGACGTGTTCATGCGAGTTGACGGCGGAGAGACGGTTTCTCTCGACCAGGTCATCAAGGACATAAAGAGGGCCGACCTTGTTTTCGTCGGCGAGCTTCACGACCGCAAGAACCATCACCGGGTGCAGCTCGATATTCTCAAGGCGCTCAGGAAGAGCGGCAGGCCTGTCGCACTGGGTCTTGAAATGTTCCGGGCAGACAGTCAGAAGGAGCTGGACCGGTGGACTGCCGGGGCATCGGGCCTGCGGCACTTCCGATCGGTATACCGTGACAATTGGGGAATATCATGGGAGCTGTACCGGGATATTTTCCTGTATGCCCGAAAGCACGGCATACCGATGATCGGGCTGAATGTCCCGCAGGAGATAACCAGAAAGGTGGCGTTGAGCGGGTTTTCATCGCTATCACGCAGGGAGACGGGGAAACTGCCGCCGGGAATCAGCTGCACGGTAGACCGGGCCTACAGGGATTTTATCAGGAGTGCCTATACAGCGCATCGGCGCGATGAAAAAGCGTTCGAGTATTTCTGTGAAGCCCAGATGGTGTGGGACAATGCTATGGCGTGGCATCTCATCGCGTACAAGAAAAAGAGGCCGTTCGCTACGGTTGTCGTCCTTGCCGGTGCAGGCCATTCCTGGAAGCGTGGCATCCCCGAACAGGTAAAAAGACACTCACAACTTTCCTCCAAGGTCCTCCTTCCTTTTCTCCCCGGGCGCGTGGAGCAGCACAAAATTTCTCACAAGGACGCCGACTATATATACTCACCATAGTCCCGGTATCGGCCCTGTCTCTGCCACATCATTGCTCGCATCAAGTAGGCAGTACCGGTATGGTGTATCCGTTCGTCCTGACCATGGCGCCGCAGCGGGCGAACAATGTCCTCAATTTTTCGCATGGTTATCTGCCCTGGTTTGACAGCGGCACTTTTTTATGCAATAATTGCACACATATGAATAATGATAATTCCAATCTTACCGTGGAAGGAATCCTGATGCTCATCGGCCTCCAGGCGCGGACAGGCGAACTGGTCTTGGAGTCCGGGAACAACATCGGCAATGTTTTTTTCCATGAGGGCAAGGTCCTCCAGGCGCTTTCTCCCTATTCACGTGCGATAGGCGACCTCTTGGTTGAAGACGGCGTACTCACGGAGGCGGAACTCCTCGAGGTCCTCAAATTTCAGAAAAATGAACCGGACCGTCCCGTCGGCAGCCTGCTCATGCAGATCGGGAAGGTGAGTTTCGAAATTATCGAAATGATGGTCCATGAACAGATCAGGACGACGGTGAGCGAATTCAAGGGATGGAGTAATATCAGTATCAATTTCGTCGATAAAGACATCAAGCCATTCGATACGATCCACCTTCCCGTACACGCGCTACTGGACGTCACTTTTTTAAACGCGGCACTGGATTCGCTGTCCAGGATCGTCACGATTAAAAACGAATCGGCTTCGAACACGGCTTCAGCATCTTAGGGATTGCCGTCGTTTTTATGTGTGTTCCCCCCGCTGAGAGGTGCTGATGCGTCATTATTCCATACTGCGAAAAGCCTGTGTCGTGCTTGCTGCTACGGGAGTGCTCTCAGCCGGAAGCGTCGTAGCCGGCAACCTCCTGCAGCTCCACGACATGCCGCCGACACTGTCCCCGCCGGAGTACGGCAACACGGTCCTGAACCGGATTGCCGAAAAAAACAATCAGCAGGCCGTCGTTTTCCCCCACTGGAGCCACCGCGCAAAATATACGTGCAGGGTCTGTCATCTCGAGCTCGAGTTCAGTATGAAGGCAGGCGAGACGGAGATTACCGAAAAGGGCATTCGTGCAGGGAGATTCTGCGGGAACTGCCATGATGGAAAAACCGCCTTTGCGCCCAAAGGGCCGAAAGGGAAGAACTGTTCGCGCTGTCACCGGGGGAAGAAGAAGTCAGGTACGCGAAAATTCAAGGCGTTTGCCAGGAAACTTCCCCCTGCACGGTACGGCAACAGGATAAACTGGGTGAAGGCGCTCAGAACGGGGCGCGTAAAGCCGAAGAACAGCATGACCGCGAGCAACCCG
>CAJHXR010000005.1_pt1 | contig 15642 bp, 18 predicted proteins | sample 9198421 | NCBI WGS metagenome assembly CAJHXR01 (sample SAMEA7708331, study PRJEB35096) | sediment metagenome | biome: marine neritic benthic zone biome [ENVO:01000025]; feature: sediment [ENVO:00002007]; material: shallow marine sediment [ENVO:03000034] sea grass bed [ENVO_01000059] ... | reverse complement strand
GGCAAAAAAGAAAACGTGGCAATCATCGAAGCATTGGCCAAGGCCCTTGGGGGGGCACTGGGGGCGAGCAGGCCGGTGGTCGATGCCGGCTGGATCGAGCAGAGCCACCAGGTGGGAACTACCGGTCAGACCGTGGCGCCGAAGCTCTACGTGGCATGCGGTATTTCCGGCGCCATTCAGCACGTGGCCGGGATGAAAAAATCGGAGTTTGTCGTCGCCATAAACAAGGATAAGGACGCTCCCATCGGAGAAGTGGCGGACGTGCTGGTAGTGGCTGACGTGATGCAGTTCGTTCCCGCCTTCACTGCATTGCTTCAGAAATAGAGTGGCCTGAGTACCCGCTCTTTTCCGTTCGTGCATTTGAGGTTGAGGTGAAAGATGGAATCCAAGAAGTTCGATCCGGCAAAGCTGGCAAAATTGAATGATCCGAAAAGGCTCTCGATCATGAGCCCGGACCTGATCTGGGAAACGCTGCACCTGTCCGATCCAAAGGTGCTCGTGGATATCGGCGCAGGGACCGGTTTTTTCGCCGTGCCCTTCAGCAAAAAAATGACGAGGGGCAAGGTGTACGCCTGCGATATATCGGACGTGATGATCGACTGGATGAAGGAGCATCTTCCGGCCGACGTGAAGGAGTCGGTCGTTCCGCTCAAAATGGAGGAGACGAAGGTCCCTCTGCCCGACGGCATAGCGGACCTCGTCTCTATGATCAATCTTCATCACGAGCTCGACAGCCCGAAGGACATCTTGGCGGAATGTCACCGCCTTCTGAAAAAGGGCGGTACGTTGATGATCATAGACTGGAGGAAGGAAGCAATGGAGGACGGCCCGCCGCTCTCGATCCGCGTTACGGAGGAGGACATCCGGTCGGACATGCACGCAGATGGCTTCACCAACATCATTGCACACCCGGTACTGCCGTATCATTATTTTGTTGTCGGCGAGAAGACCTAGGCGATGCATTCAGTGATAATCTCCTTGCCATGAAAAGCCAGAACCATCTATGCCACGAAGACGCGAAGGCACGAAGTCTGATGAGTGCAACCTGCAGAGTGCAAAATGCCAAAGTCAAAATAAGGAAATATAAATCATGGCCTTGGGCCATACCACAATTATGCAATTTGCATTTTAAAATTTGAATTTTCTTTCTGGGCAACGAATGGCGGATGTTGAAAGAAAGAAACTGGTCCGGCTCCCTGACGGACGAATGCTCTGCTATGCCGAGTACGGGGATGCAAATGGAAAGCCCGTTTTCTATTTTCACGGGTTCCCCTCATCACGGTTAGAAAGCCAATATGCCGATGGCGTTGCAGCACGGCTCGGTGTCAGAGTTATCGCGCCTGACCGGCCCGGCTACGGATGTTCCGGCCATAAGCCTGATCGAATCATCGGAGAGTGGCCTGATGATGTTCTTGCTTTGGCCGATGAAATCGGGATAGACCGCTTTGCCGTCCTCGGGGTATCAGGCGGCGGCCCCTATGCCGCAGCCTGCGCCCATAGCATTCCGCATCGCATGACCGCGGCCGGCATTGTCTGCGGCCTCGGGCCTTTGGATCTGCCGGGGACAACACAGGGCAAGATGCGTGCAGGAAGGCTGATGTATTTTCTCGCTCGCACCATGCCCGGACTTGCAGATCTGCTGTGTGGAACGGTGGCAACAGTCATGAGCAAGAGCCCCGAAGGGTTGTTCTCCTTGATGAAAATCACGGTATCGAAGCCGGACTCAATACTGCTCCAGCAGCCCCAGGTTAGAAGGGTCCTTCTGGAGTCATATTGCGAGGCTTTTCGACAGGGTCCCCAGGGCGTCGAACGGGACTTGCAGCTCTATGTCCGTCCCTGGGGTTTCAGGCTCGAAGACATTACCATGCCTGTTTACCTGTGGCATGGAGAACGGGACAATACTGTCCCGGTTCGCATGGGGAGGCATTACGCTAAAACGATCCCGGACTGCCGCGCGGAGTTTTATCCCGAGGAAGGCCATTTCTCCATGCCGATCTATCATATGGAGAACATTCTCGGCAGACTGGTAGCGTAAGCGAGCGCCATGCGCTGCTGTTCGCATCCTCTTCGGATTCATACGGGTCGAGGGTCAAGGGGCCAGGAGTATTCTTGATGTGCGTGGTGATGGCCTATCTTTTCTCCGCGTCCGTTGCGCCTTTGCCAGAGAAGATGTAGTTATCTGTATACATCCGTGTCGCTTCATAAGCGCCTACTTTTGGTCACCGGTGGTCACTGTTTTATGAAGTTCAAGATTGATCTGCATGTTCATTCACTGCACAGCGGCGATAATGATTCCGACCCCGAAGCAACGATCGTCAATGCCGTCAACCTGGGCCTGCAGGGAATAGCGTTCACCGAGCACTATTCCTTCGAGGCGTCGGCTCCCGTTGAACGGTATCGAGACAAGTACCGGCACGCACTTCTGATATTTCGCGGCGTGGAATACTCGACTGCCGAAGGCCATTGTCTGATTTTTGGCGTTGATACCGATGCCCTGTCGGACACCTGCCGCTACGCGCCGGCAAGGGAGCTCATGCAACTCGTTCACGAATCCGGCGGAGTCGTGATCCCCTCGCACCCCTATCGCCCGGGGAACAGCCTGGGTGACAGGATACGCAATCTGCAGGGCATCACTGCAGTGGAAGGGTACAATGGGGCCAACATGCACGCCTATAACAAACAGGCGATAGCTGCTGCCGAAGCGTTGCACCTGCCGCACACCGGCGGCTCCGACGCCCATGCCCCGGATGAAGTGGGGTCCTGTTATACAGAATTCGACGATCAAGTGACCTATGAGAATTTTATCGACCTGCTGAAGGCGGGGAATTACCGCGGCGTGGACAGGAGGAAGATTTCGCGGTTCGAGCTTCCCTGAAAAAAGCAGAATTCAGCAGACAGGAGACGAGAGACGAGAGACGAGAGACAGTGATACACTTTCAGGCATCAGGCATCAGGCATCAGGCATCAGGCATCAGGCATCAGAAAAAAAGCGACTTCATCCTGTCAAATTCTTTGTGTCCTGAGCAGCCCTTGCGAGAGGCATTATTTGTGGAACTGTTCATTTTCTGCTACAATAGTACTTAGGTATACGACGCGTTCGTGTACCTTTTCACGCAGGGAGGGTATGGAGTATGGTGAGAAGGCTGGAAATCAGTGAAGATCATCCCTTGCGGAAACTGTTCAGAGGGGCCCTTGATATCGGGTTCAGGGAGAATCCGCCGAACCAGACCGGTGTGGGAGAATACATCGAGGAACAGATACTCTGCGAGTTCATTCATGCCGACAACCTCTACAAGATCCAGGACGCCGGCGGAAAGAGCCTCGAAGACATAGCTGATATGCTCGCCGAAGGAGACATCCGCCTGAACGCGCAGAGTTTTTCCCGGGAATTCGAGGTCCATAAACATATCGGCGACTATACCCTGTTCATGCTCGGCATGTTCCCATCGGCCCTTTCCAGCAAAAAGGGGAAAGAATTCGTCCTCGGCGGGATTGTCGTTCCCGGATCGAGCCTTTCGGAACACTACGTACTCCAGGGCCAGCGTTCCTACAGACTTGCCGCTGAATTTTCCGATGCAGAGCTTTTCCTGGATCTCTCTTCAAACTTTATTCTCTACCGAAATGTCCTTGAGCTGGTCAGGATATTCCTCGAGTCCGCGCGGAGCAGGGAATACCAGAAGGCACAACAGATAATCGGCACAGACGATTAACGCCCTTTCGCCTCTCCCATGAAATCGAATATTACCCTTATAGGAATGCCCGGCGCCGGCAAGAGCACGACGGGGATTATCCTGGCAAAAAACCTGTCCTATGGTTTTGTCGATACCGATGTGCTGATTCAAGTCAACCGGAAACAGTCGCTGCAGGATATCATTGACGGGACGGATTATCTCCATTTGCGGGCCATCGAAGAAGAGGAAATCCTGAAGCTCGCTATCGAACGACAGGTTGTCGCAACGGGGGGCAGCGCCGTCTACAGTGAAAAAGCGATGCGTCACCTGCAGGCGCTCTCAATCATCGTATTTCTCGAGGTTGATTTCGAAGCCATTCAGAAAAGAATTCACGATTTCCCGACACGGGGCATTGCAAAGCGCGTTGATCAATCATTCGAGGAGCTCTTTCACGAACGGCAGGTTCTGTACCGGAAATACGCGGAGCTGACCGTTGATTGCAACACCATTACGCAGGAAGAGGCAGCGCACAGAATAGCAGCAGCGCTTTTCAGCAAAGACTAGCGGCCCGTCAGCTACGGCTTTTCTGCTTTCTCATCCTTGCCGAGGGCGCTCTCCGTGGATTTGAGGCACTTGATGATCTCGCCCTTTTCAAGTTTCTCGCCTGGTTTCGACTTCAGGTGCAGGGTGATCGTACCGGGGGTCTCGTCGATCTCGAGGGATTCGAGCTTTCGGTATTCCCCGGTGGGACAGGAGCAGCGCCCGTCGCGGCAGGCTGCAAAGGACTCCAGGAGCTGTTCCTTCTTGCCCGCAATTTCATCGAGCTGTATGTCGATGCCGTTCTGCTTTTCATCGATCCGGTATTTCATGATTATCTCCTCGTAGTGTTGCTTAGCATAATATTTTATTGGCAGCAGATTTGCGCGGAACAGGTCGCAGGCGGGGTCACGCTTTTTTAGCCCAGCGCATTACTCCGAGAGGACTTCCTTTAATGTCGCCTTGCCGTTCTTCGCGACCATGATTTTCGCTACGCCGCCGGCGCGCAGCTTCTTTTCAAGGGCCAGGGCCTTCTCCTTCGGGGCGAAGTACGCCTCGATCCCGTACCGGAGGCGATAATCATCTGCCCTGCTGTGCCAGCGCGGCATTTGTACTCTTCCCCTGATGAACAGGCCGTCCGTGGGTTCATCGAGACTGGCCCCATCATACACATGCAGCCCATCGGGTCCTTGTTTGAGTTTTACGTAGACGATCTCATGATTCCGAAGCCTGTCCGTCGCGGCAATATCTTTGTTGGGCACCGTGCTTATTGTATAATTCAGCCGCGCGTAATTCCCGCGGAAGAGACTGCGCGGATCTCTCGGCACGGTTTTCAGCCTGACCTCCTGTCCGGTCCAGAGGGGGTACACCGCGCCGAGGTACTCAGTCGCGAGAACGAGCACCTGAAAGAGCACTACCGCCGAGAGCCCCGCCATGATCGCTTTTTTGCTCATCATTCCTGCCCGACCTTTGTTCGATATGATTTCCAGTATTTCGCCGCCGACAACAAAATGGCCGCGAAAACAGCAAAGAGGATTGCGGCGCCGATGTAGTCGCCCACAAAGTCAATGTACCGCAACAATCCCGTCACGAGTATGGTCAGCACGCCGAGAAAGAAGTAATGGGAAACGCCGTGTTTCATGCCGCGGACGATGAGCCAGATTCCCGTCGCGACGAGGACGACATTACCCATCACTTGAAAGATCAGGTCTGTACCCGTGTCGTCAACGAGCATCACAGCAAGGAGTCCCACTATGTAGAGAACAGAAAAAACCACCGTCGAGATGATCTGCTGTTTATTTGCTGTATAGGCAAGCCATATCGCTAACGCAGAAAGGGCAACCGCCAGCGCGATGATCAAGACCGGCATTTCCCATGTCGCCCGGATCATCTCCCGCCAGGGATCATCGAAACTGAAAACGAAGAGGGTAATGATCGCGAACCGTAACGTCCAGACCCCCAATACAGTCCCATAGTCGATCAGCACGGATTCTTTTCGTGCGGCCAGCCATTTGGCAAGTCCGTGATAGGCGATAAACAGGCCTATGCCGAATGCCACGTGCTCAACACCGAAATGAAATCCCAAACGGTCATCGAGCACCCATGCCAGCGTATATTCAGCCCAGAAACCCAGGCCCGCTGCCAGGGTCAGGAACAGGACATAGCTTTGTTTGCCGCGGACCACGTGCCAGGCCAGGGCAGCAAGGAACAGGGGGAACAGCGTCGGATAATAATTCAGGGACGACTCCACGAAGAACCAGATAAAGCCGAGGCCGGCGGCGAGCATCATGAGCAGGGCACTTTCGAGCAGGAGGGCAAGAGGCAGCACGCCCATGGCCCACCAGAATATGCCGTCAGGATAGTGCTCGCCGATATGATAGATCTGGGCGATCAGCATGATCGACGCGCCGTAAAAGAGACCGCCCAGGAAGAGCCAGCCGATCGCCGCGTTTTGTTCTCCCTGCTGGTACTTATACAGGCCGAAGCCATTGATGCCCAGGGTCAGTGCGATGAGCGCCCCCATCCGCAGGCCCCGCGGAAGTTCCTCCCAGTTCGCGCCGATGAGGGTGATCACTGCCAGGCCGATGAACAGGTAGCCCAGGGAGACGAGGACCAGGTAGCCGTAGGAGTGGCTGGTTTGATGGTGATAATCAATGCCGTAGCGAGAACAGATAGACTCCGCCTGCTCCGTGGAGATGATCCCTTCACGAACCCAGGTGGTCGTCTCCTTCGCCAGATCTTTTTTAAGCAGTCGTATGAGTCTCATATAGTAGGCCCAGTTGAATCCCGGATAGATTTTACTTTCCGTTCACGTTGGGCTGTGTTCATCCAATCGAGTGTTTAACTGCCATGACTCTTAAATTGGGCAACGATTTCCTTCAACATAAGTGGCACTTCTTCTTCCGATGAGGGATAATCATGAAAGCCGCCTTCGGCGCATTCATAGTTCCCATAAGCAAGAACGGCCCCGGACTTCGGATCTGTGAACGTGACTGCTAATAATTTAAGATACATTATGAAATCCCATTGCCAGTAGTCGACGTAGCGTATCACGGCATCGACATCAGAAGGGATCTCTTCACGAGTTCCAACACTGACGATGTATCCAGATTTTTCCAAAAAGTTTTTTATGTGGAGCCACGTATCGCCAATGGCCGGAACGCGATACTCTGGACCATCATAACCGAAGACAGCACCTGGAGTGACAATAACGCGATTTGGTATTCTGTAGGAGGTTTCCTGCTTTATAATAAAAAAGCATTCTGGGGGCTTCTTGAGATCATGAGATACATCGACAGTTAATGTTCCACTGCAGCCAATGAGCATGCCGAGAGCACATACCAGTATGATTTTTTTCATTGTTTTTACCCGAGATATATTTTGACAGCTCAAAAATGGTTGTACCTAAACTATAAAGCGTTTTTATTTATTTTATCAGAATCGAGTGGTGTATGCAATCAAATTGCATGCGGATATTCATCATCAATGAGGGTTCGCGGGCGAGACTGCGGGTTTTGATGAGGATGTCTGTAGCGGATAAATAAGCGCCGCCTTTCCAGCGCAGGCACGTTTCATAGCACCTCTTTTTTCATATATAATTTTTCAAGCGTAACCCTTGTTGCCCATCTGAACAACGCCATGATATATTTCCCTCCGCCGAGATACACTCCCGCCAAAAAGACCACATGTACGAGTATTAAAAAAAAGGGACCCCCTATGACAATGAGCAAGGGCTCGTGCCAGTAAAGAGACAGCGCTCCGATTAGCCCCACTGCGGGCAAGCCAAGAAGGTAGCTGCAGCACATCAGAAAAATCCCCAAATAATTCTTAGCTGTTGGTTTCTCTTTGAAGGCGCTCAGATCTGCGCCATCATGAATGGCCCTGCTTGCAAACGTGGTCTTCGCGATGCCCCTGGCTACCCTGCTGACTATGCTCAATGAACAAGACCCCCCGGGAAAAAATTACCGTGGACCATTTTGCAGAATAACAGACCGACTCAGTCTTACGCCCGGACTTTCACGGAGGACCAGGCCGGCCTGCTGGGCTGAAACCAGGATTTCCTGGAAGCGCTTTGATGAAACATGAAACCTGGGTTCGGCGATAAGCATTCTTCCTTCTGGCTTGAGGCAAGAACGAAGCTGACGAAAGAATATGTCTGCATTAGGAACTTCATGCACCATCCAGAAAGCAAGGATGAAATCTACCGTGGTCTCCACTCCAAGCTTGTCGGGTTCGCTTCTCTGAAGATGGATTCTCTCTGAAAGCCCCGCTTTTTCGGCGCGCTTCTTAACGGTGCTCAGCATTTCCGGCTGCACATCAGCGGAAATGACACGACCTGTATCGCCGACGAGCCTGGCAAGGCCAAGGGAGAAGAATCCCATGCCGCAGCCGACATCCAGAACCGCCATGCCGTCGGTCACATAGGGACCGAGCATTTTTGCGGGATCGTGAAACAGGCGCCGCAACGGATTGTCGAATGTGTATGCCAACCACCACGGGCACACATGGTCGCCCATACAAAGAGCCCTCCATGAAAACTCATGCTTCTTGGTGAATCTGATCCGTTCGTTTGGATAACATCAGGCATAAGCCGCACCTCTTGACGCCGGCTCAATCCTGATGTTTTATGTTTATTATTATGTTATCCAACCACCAACCGAAATGAATTTGTCTGATTTGCGGTCGTATTGGAAGCACTTAAATTCTGTCGGGCCGGGTGTGATGCAGATTGTATCGTATTCATTTACTGTTTTTATTCTACCGTGAATGCCGGCTCTCGCTGCATTTGCACCAGATATGCTTTTGTTTATCCTTTTTGTTCCCATAAGAGAATGACACTCAGTTCCGATTACTTTTATGTCCTTTTCAGATTTATATAAGTTCTTATATTCTGCTATCTGATACGATTTGACTTTTCCGGGCTTTTTATATACTAATGCGACATATTTAATATTTTTATCATTCAGGTTTATCATTCCCAATATTGTTTCATAGTCACCCGCATTTTTGAAACTACCGGTGCAGGATGCGGCAATAGTGTAGTTTTTGAAATACTTCTTAAAAAATACTCTTGCAGGGTTTCCAAGTTGAATGAGGGTGATTCTGTGGGATCTCTTCAATTTTTTTATTATTTCCGTATCGTCTTCCGCGAGGATGGAGGGTGGAGTTAAGAGTGTGATGGACAGGAAGGCCAGTATATAAAGTTGATATTTGTTCATAGTGGCGACCCCTTTGTGCCATTGTTCTGGCTATTTTTCCGCATATTTCTCATACATTTCGTATGTCATTATTGCCGCTGATTTTGGTGATACCGCATCTCCCTGGGCATACGCCTTGTTCATGCCACGAAATGCAACTGCATTACCGTTAATTATTTTATAAGCATCGAACGTCCACGCGGCGGCGCTCCCTCCGCTATAACTTCCAATTAAGCATACTGGCAACTCATCATTTGGAGGACTTTGAACAATTACAACGGTTGTTGATTCATCGATGTTGGGTATTTCTTTTATGAGGGTTGATGCAATGACCCGACCGCCGGCAACAGCACAAACACGGTAGTTCGAGATGCAGTTCAAAAATACCGGAGTTTGTTTCTTGCTGAAATATGACAGGGTTTTTTTGAGCGGTTCCTTTACCTGCTCGCATGGCATGTTGCCTCCCGCCCATGGAGTACTTGGTAAAAACACTATAGAAATTACAATAATTTTGATGAATAATTTCACGTTATTATATTCTGACCCTAACGGTAAGTATAAGTTGCACATCTTGGTGCCCAAGTTGAATTGCCTTGTTATGTTGAATTTTAATTATGCTCACCTTTAATTATTTTTTCCCGGGCGGTTGATACTAACTCTTTGTATTTAGGATCGAGCAGTTCTGGCACTTCACGCTCTAGCATTGCACATAAATCATAAAGAATTTGTTTTTCTGCTTCGTGCTCTATGGCCAGTTTTTCGTCTTCGCTGAAACGAAGAAGGAACTCTAGTAGTACCAGTGCTTCAAAATCTTTTAATTCAATTTGTGGCATATTATTTTTACTTTCTCAACATGACAAGTAATTAAATATACAAAACTATAGCAGATAGTTTTCCGGTTTGTCAATCACATTACTTGACGCATTCAGTGGATTATGCTGTATTTTATCGAGTGGCTAAGATTCAATTATTGAAATTAGTTCATTCAACATCACTGTGCCGTGCCACCTGTTCCGCATAGTATTTCCGCAAAAGCAACATGCTCTGGGATGCCCTGCATCGCTCAGGGTTTCTACGGCAATGCCACTTGGCTTTTATACATGTTAAACGTCTCCGCCGCACCCGGTTCAACCTGGCTGAATAATATCCCGCTTCATAACGATCAACTCCTTCGCACAGTGCAACATAATCGTAGTTGCCAAAATACGTATGAGTGAAATCAACATCTCTTTTCTTAAAACCGCACCACTAACTACGGGAAAATTGGCGTTTCCAACGGCATCAAGCATCTTCTAGAATTATTCCCCTAAAGTATCTCAGACATTAGCCTGTGGGTCAAGGTACTATTCCCCATGTGTCGATTAAATTACCTGACGTATCGCGTTATCATCGAAGCGGTAGGGTCGCGACGGGTATTCATTCCTGAACCTGCTGCACGGGTTCCCCTTGGCGCTCGAAGTCATTGCCGGGTGGAACGGGTAAAGAATCCAATCGCTTCTTTATCTGCCCATGCTGCCTCCGTTCGCATGGCGTTGTGAGGGTATACTGCAGATGTCAGTTGTATCCCGGTTGGTCGGTATCGGTTGACTTTATGAGTGATGTATGTTATACATTACTCATGGCGGAGGCTTTATGAAGAGAACGCAGCTATATATCGAGGAGGACATTTTCGAGGCCCTGAGGCGCCTCAGCCGGGAGCGGTCTGTCTCGATCTCGGAACTGGTCCGGGAGGCGCTGCGAAAGGTCTATGTTCGGGAAAAGCCCGCTGACGCAGACTTCATCCTGAAAGAGGCAGCCGGCGTGTGGAAGGACAGAAAAGACATCGAATCGGCCGGGCAGTACGTGCGCGCTATGCGAAAGGACACGAGACGGAAGCGGATGGGGTCAAAATCATGAGTATTCTGATCGACACGGATGTACTCATCGAATACCTGCGGGGCAATCAGCCCATTGTTGAACGAGTCAGGAAAGCTTATCACACAGGCATGAGCCTCTGCTTCTCGCCCGTTACCAGGGCGGAGATCGTCGCAGGCCTGAGAAGGGGCGAAGAAGAAGTTACGGCACGGCTTTTTGGCCTCATGACATGCTTGCCGATTACCGATGATACAGGCGGGATGGCGGGAGCCTATATGAAAACCTATCGTGCTTCACACCATGTTGAGATTGCCGACGCCCTGATCGCGGCAACGGCCAGTGAGAGTGACATGCCTCTCTGGACGTTGAATAGAAAGCATTATCCCATGAGGGATATAGAGTTTTTTGATTATCGCGGATAACATTGCCATACTTGATCATCGCGCCTTTTTTATATGCTCTTCTCTTCGCCTCCGCATGCGACCGGCAGTTATCAGTGTTCACGAGTGGCCGTTTCTGTCTCTTGGCTATCCGCGTCCCCTAACGAATCTTTATGCAACATTTCTCACACCCCATAATTCTCTTTACCTCCGGCATTCCCTGTCATACAATGGGTTCATGAACCGTATCCTCCCGGTATTAGTCCTTATTTTGATGGCCACCATGCCGGTTTCCTGCTCTGCGGCGGAGCCGGTGAAGCCAGGCATCATTCACCACGATCTTAATGTGCGGCTGGAGCCGGAACAGAACCTTCTCACCGTCGAAGACTCGATCACCCTTCCGCCGGACAGGCCGGCGGAGCTCACGTTCATGCTCCACGCAGGCCTGGATCCCATCACGCCCACGCCGGGCGTGAACATTGAACGGACTGCCGCGAGCATGGGATACGTCCCTGTAGAATCGTTCAGGATCACGCTCCCTCCGGGACTCGTAAAATTCGTCCTGAGATACAGCGGGACCATCGCTCATTCCGTTGCGTCCGTGGGACGGGAGACGGCCCGGGGTTTCAATACGACACCAGGTACGATCTCGGAGGAGGGGATATTTCTCGCCGGGAGCTCTGTCTGGTACCCCGAGTTCTTTTCCGACTTTGTGATCTTCACCCTCGAGACGGCTTTGCCGGGGGGATGGGACGCCGTGAGCCAGGGGGTGCGCACGCGCCACCGGAAAGGCAAAGCAGTCACCTATGTTCGGTGGGAATCGCCTGAGCCCATGGATCAGGTCTACCTCGTGGCCGGGAACTATACGGAATACACGAAGAGGGCAGGGAAGACCCTGGCCATGGCGTTTCTGCGCAGACCCGATGCTAAACTGGCAGGCACGTATCTTGATGCAACGGCTCGGTATGTGAAGATGTACGAAAAACTGATCGGCCCCTATCCCTATCAAAAGTTTGCCCTCGTTGAGAACTTCTGGGAAACGGGCTACGGTATGCCGTCGTTCACGCTCCTGGGACCGAAGGTCATCCGATTTCCTTTTATCATCGTGTCGTCTTACCCCCACGAGATCCTGCACAACTGGTGGGGGAACAGCGTATACCCTGACTACAGCGAGGGGAACTGGTCTGAAGGATTGACCGCCTATCTCTCCGACCATCTTCTCAAGGAACAGCAGGGAAAAGGGAGTGAATACCGGCAGACTACGCTCCAGAAGTACGCTGACTACGTGAGCGAGGGCAGGGATTTTCCGCTCACCGCGTTCCGCTCCCGCCACAGCTCTCCCTCCGAGGCCGTGGGGTACGGGAAATCGCTCATGTTCTTTCATATGCTCCGACGGGAACTGGGAGATGCGGTCTTCACAAAAGGACTGCGGCGCCTTTACGGGGAGCACAAATTCTCCCTCGCTTCCTTCTCTGACTTGCGGAAAAGTTTCGAAGGCACTGCTGGCAAGGACCTCAAACGGCAATTCGACCAGTGGGTGGAAAGGACAGGGGCGCCGGAACTCAGACTGGGAGGCGCGGAGACGCGGAGAAGGGGGGAACCGGAGAAGGGGAGTGGCAATTACATCGTTACCGCACGCATTGAGCAGGTCCAGGCGGGAAAAGCATACCGCCTCCGCATTCCTGTCGCAATAACCATGGAAGGCAGAAAGCAGGCCTTCCAGACAACAGTGGAGATGAAGGAGAAGCGACTCGACCTGAAACTGCGTGTTCCTGCCCGTCCCCTCAGGCTCGATGTTGACCCGGAATTCGACCTGTTCCGGAGGCTCTCCCGGGACGAGATCCCCCCGGCCATATCGCAGGCCCTGGGCGCGAAAAGAATGCTGATTCTCCTGCCTTCTGCAGCAAGCAAAAGCCTTCTGCACGCCTATCGTGCCCTTGCTCAGGCCATAGGCCGCTCCGGGCCGGAGAACGTGGAAATTAAGCTCGACGGGGAAGTGAAGAGGCTCCCCGCGGACAGGACGATCACGATTCTCGGCTGGGAAAACCGTTTTTTTGAGGCGGCGAAGACCGCTTTTTCCGGTTACGATATCGACATCCGTCGAAACAGCGTCCGGGCAGGAGAGGCTACGATCCCGCGAAAGAATCACTCCGTAGTCCTTGCGGCAAAAAATCCCGGGCACAAGGAGGAAGCCATCATGATGATCGCAGCGGATTCCCCAGAGGCGCTTCCCGGTCTCGGCCGCAAGCTCCCCCATTACCATAAGTACAGCTACCTCGGATTCCGGGGAGCCGAGCCGGTGAATATGGCAAAAGGACGGTGGCGGGTCCTCGATTCGCCCATGACCGTGTTTATGCCCGGCACGGACGGCAGCGTGTCTGCGGCAGAGATGGGGAAATTGCAGTCGCGTGGGCCGCTGGCAACACTCCCCTCTGATTTGTCCGGCCAGTGAATGGCCGAGGCGAGCACGTTTCTTGAGGTTCTGAAGGGTATGGTGCCGGGCCGGCCGGATGCTTGGAGGGGGCGCGACCCTGCCCGGAGCCCGCTCTTTCTTCTTTAGGAATCCGGGTAAAATATGCTATAATAGGAAACTGTGCAGCCTGGACGTTTCGGCTGAAGAATCAACTTTATGGGAGAGGGTGTAGCAATCATGAGTGTTTACGCAGTTATTCATACAGGGGGCAAGCAATATCGGGTTTCCCCCGGAGATGTGGTGCAGGTCGAGAAGCTTGCGGCCAAGCCGGGTGAGACCGTCGAGATCGACAACGTCTACCTCCTGGGCAATGAGGGACAGGTTTCCGTGGGGACCCCGGTCCTGAAGGACGCCCGGGTGGTGGCGCAGGTGGAGAGTGAGGGAAGGGGCGATAAAATCATCGTCTTTAAGCACAAAAGGCGCAAAGGCTACCGAAAGACCATGGGTCACCGGCAGTCCTTTACCTCGCTCAAAATCACCAAAATCGTTCACGGCAAATCCGTCTTCAAAGTGGAGCCGGAAAAACTGAAGGAGAAAGAGAAAGCGGCAGCAGCGGCGGCAGCGGCAGCAGCGGCAGCAAAGAAGGCGGAACGTATCAAAGCCAAGGAAGAGAAGAAGGCCGCGGTAAAGGCGGCGCCGAAGCCTGTTGTCGAGGCGAAACCGGAAAAAAAGATCGAGGCAGCGCCGCCACCCGCAGAGAAGCCCATTCCCGTACCTGAGGCCCCGAAGGTGGAGACCGCGCCTCCCGTGCCGGAGGAGCCAATCACGACGCAGCCCATAGCAGAGCCCACGGTGCAGCGCAGCGTCCCGGAAGCAAGTCCTGAGCCGCCGGCTGAGCTGACCGTCAAACGTGAGCCCGAAATACCGGTTGCGCCTCCGCAAACAGAGAAGCCTCTGCCCGTTGCAGAGCCTGCGGCCGAAGTGCGCCCCCGGGAAACGGAGCACAAGGAAAAGACGTCATCAGACAAGAGCGTATGGTGGATGATTGCCGCTGCCATCGCAGCCCTTTTGCTTCTGGCTTTCCTGTTGATGAATTGGCTGTCACCGGGAACCGAGCCGGGAACAGGGCCACAGCCGAAGGCTGTGCAGCCGGCAAAAGAAAAGACAAAGCCGCGGGTTCGCGATATCGAGCTGGAAAAGACCGCTCCTGTCGACAAGCCTGCTGCGCCGGCGCAGCCGCCAGATTAAGAGTGACAGGTCATGGTAATTACCTGTTAGACAGGATTAACAAGATTAAGAGGATTTAAAAGCTTCTCAATCCGATGTTATCCTGTCTATCCTGTCAAAAATAATTGTTCCCGGCCTGGTCCGCACCTGCGGGCCTTGTCCGGGCAGGATTTCAGCGGGAGCTAATCGGTTTGTCTCGGGAGAAGAACCGTTCATGGACGGATATTCAGGAGGCAGTCAGGTGAGAAGATCAAGTCTGCAGGTAATCGCCGTCGTCCTGCCCGCTTTGGTGCTGCTGGCAGGATGTGCAACAGGCACCGGAAAACGAACGGGGGTTGCTGCCACGGGTGTAAAGCCCGCGCCGGCCCCAACAAAGAGAGCGCGCCGCACCCTTCACAAAGCGCAAAAACCTGCTCCTCCGAAAACCGTGACCAAAGCGCCGTCCCCGAAGCCAAAAAAAGTCGTGTGCAAGGTGCGGAGTGATTCTGTAGAATGGCGACACCTCAGCGGCGCCTGTAAGGACGGGTATGCAGAGGGGAGGGGCCGCGCAAAAAGTGTTGACGGCATAAGGACCTATATCGGGGGATTTTCCAAGGGGTATTTTTCCGGCAGGGGAAATTACAACTGGGGCAAAGGCATTACCTACTCAGGCCAGTTCAGGAAGAGCAAAAAGCACGGCTTCGGGACCTTGAACTATCCCGACAAGAGCAAGTATTCCGGAGAGTTCAGGGACAACGTGTATCATGGCGAGGGGACCTATGTCTCCGGCGAAGGGGAAACCTATGTCGGCCGCTTCAACGATGGACATTATCACGGCAGGGGAACCTATACCTGGGCCAGTGGAAATACGTATGTAGGCGATT